>FTFY01001103.1_pt1 | contig 36449 bp, 35 predicted proteins | sample 1640561 | NCBI WGS metagenome assembly FTFY01 (sample SAMEA3914789, study PRJEB12502) | metagenome | biome: forest; material: soil | place: Canada | collected 2011-07-03 | depth 0.3 m | reverse complement strand
TGCAAAACATTGCCGCTATCGTCGACACTCTCCAGATACACATCGAACTGCCACAGGCGCGCCATGTGCCGCAATATTTCATCGGTGCCGTCTGCCAGCGGCCGGTCGTCGCTACGGAAATGGCGTAGCGTCAGGCTGCGGTCGCCGCGCGTATTGACTGACCAGACCTGGATGTTCGGTTCCCGGTGGTTGATATCGTATTGGCGCGACAAGGCTTGCCGCACGTACTGGTAGCCAGCTTCGTTATGGATGGCCGACACCTCCAGTTCGCTGCGGCGTTCATCGTCCAGCACGGCAAACAGGCGCATGTCGCGTATAAGTTTCGGCGACAGGTATTGCGCGACAAAGCTCTCATCCTTGAAATTGCGCATCGCGTAATGCAAGGTATCCAGCCAAGGCGTTCCTGCCAGCTCGGGAAACCATTCGCGATCCTCGTCGGTCGGATTTTCGCAGATACGGCGGATATCGGTCATCATGCCAAAACCGAGCGCATACGGATTGATGCCGCTGTAATACGATTTGGTGACTGGCGGTTGATATACCACGTTGCTATGCGAGTGCAGGAACTCCATCATGAAGCCGTCGGTCAGCTTGCCTTCGTCATATAGCGTGTTGAGAATCGTGTAGTGCCAGAACGTGGCCCAGCCTTCATTCATGACCTGGGTCTGGCGCTGCGGGTAAAAATACTGTGCGATCTTGCGCACGATGCGAATCACTTCGCGCTCCCAGGATTCCAGCAGCGGCGAATTTTTCTCGGCAAAGTACAAAAGATTCTCTTGCGTCTCAGACGGAAAACGTCCTTCAATCTGCTCAGCTGCTCCCATTTTTTTTTCAGGCAGGGTGCGCCACAATTCATTGACCTGCGACTGCATGTAATCCGCGCGTTCGCGCCGCTGCGCCCGCTCTTTTTCCAGCGACAATTTTTGCGGCCGCTTATAGCGGTCGACACCGTAATGCATCAGCGCGTGACAGGAATCGAGCAATTCCTCGACCTTGGAAAAGCCGTAGCGCTCTTCACATTCCGCGATGTACATCTTGGCATAGACCAGGTAATCGATGATCGCGTGGGCGTCCGTCCACAGCTGGAACAGGTAGTTGCCCTTGAAAAAAGAATTGTGCCCGTACGCCGCATGCGCCACTACCAGCGCCTGCATCGTCATGGTATTTTCTTCCATCAGATAGGCAATGCAGGGATTCGAATTGATGACGATTTCGTAGGCAAGCCCCATCTGCCCGCGCTTGTAGTCGCGCTCAGTCATCAGGAAATGTTTACCGAACGACCAGTGCCGGTAATTAACCGGCATGCCAGCGGAGGCGTAGGCATCCATCATCTGTTCAGCGGTGATGATTTCCAGCTGGATCGGATAGATATCCAGTTTGTATTTCGCGGCAACGCGGGCAATCTCGTCGTTATAAAGCTCGATAAGATCGAACGTCCAATCGGAGGGGCAAGGCAGCGGTTGATTGATCAGACGGTCGTTCATGACTGCACCTGCTTTTCAAACAGTTCACGGAACACCGGATAGATCTCGCTGGCGGCCTGCACTTTTTTCATGGCGAATTGCGGGTTGACCGCGGCGATCTGCTGATATTCAGTCCATAGATTCTGCTCTTCGACCGTTACCTGGATGTAGGCGAAATAGCGCGAACGCGGCAGGATCTCCAGTTCCAGCAGCTCCCGGCATTTCGGCGAATCGTCGTTCCAGTTGTCGCCATCGGAGGCCTGCGCGCCGTAGATATTCCAGTCCCCCGGCGGATAACGCTCGTCAATGATCTTCTTCATCAGTTCCAGCGCGCTCGACACCACCGTGCCGCCGCTTTCCTGCGAATGGAAAAAGGTATCTTCATCGACCTCGTCGGCGCGTGTGTGATGACGGATGAAGACGACTTCGATATGTTCGTAGTTACGGGTCAGGAACAGGTAGAGCAGGATAAAGAAACGCTTCGACAAATCTTTCCGTTGCTCGTCCATCGAACCCGATACATCCATCACGCAAAACATCACCGCCCGGCTAGACGGTTGCGGCACCTTGACCCGGTTCACATAACGCAGGTCGAAAGGATCGATGAACGGGATACGCCAGATGCGGCCTTTCAGATGATGGATATCGTCTTCCAGGCGCTTGATTTCATCGCGCCGGTCGTCCGGATCCGCTTTGAGCGCCTCCATCAGCAGTTCCAGTTCGCGCAGCTTGACCACCAGCGGCGAGCCGAGCGCAATCCGGCGTCCCAGCGAGCTGCGCAGCGAACGGACGATATCGATGTTGTTGGGGCTGCCGTCAGTCGAATAACCGGCGCGCATGTTTTTCCAGCTCGGCACCGCGAGCAGGTTGGTCTTGATCAGGCGCGGTAATTCGAGGTCTTCAAAGAAGTACTGCATGAATTCTTCGCGCGATAACTGGAACACGAATTCATCTTCGCCCTCACCCTGATCGCTGGCCGAACTGCCGCCACCGCCGGCGCCGCCATCCGGTCGGGCGATGCGATCGCCTTGCAGATAATCCTGGTTGCCGGGATGGACCATCTCACGCTTGCCACCGGGACCGTGACCGAATATCGGCTCGTTGATTCCCTTGCGCGGAATGCTGATGCTTTTGGCGTTTTCGATTTCCTTGATGCCGCGATCGCGTACGGCCTCGGTCACGGAGCGATGAATAGCCGCCCGGAAGCGCCGTAAAAAGCGCTCTCGGTTGGCAATGCTTTTGTTCTTGCCAGACAGTCTACGGTCGATTATCTGATGCAACACGGTCGGCTCTCCTAGGGTGAGTCGCTGGTACTTTTATTCAATACGTACCCAATGCGCACCTTACGACGACTTGCGCACGCGTAGATACCATTCGCACAGCAAGCGTACCTGTTTCGGCGTGTAACCCTTGCTGACCATGCGATTGACGAAATCCTCATGCTTGCGTAATTCTTCGTTCGACCCTTTGGCGTTGAATGAAATAACCGGTAACAAATCTTCGGTATTCGAGAACATTTTTTTCTCGATCACCACGCGCAGTTTTTCGTAACTGGTCCAGAGCGGATTCTTGCCGGCGTTCGAGACCCGTGCCCGCAACACGAAATTCACAATCTCGTTACGAAAATCCTTGGGATTGCTGATACCTGCCGGCTTTTCAATCTTTTCCAATTCAGCATTCAAGGCAGCACGGTCAAAGCTTTCGCCAGTGTCATGGTCGCGGAATTCCTGATCCTGTATCCAGAAGTCGGCATAGGTGACGTAACGATCGAAGACGTTCTGGCCGTATTCTGAATACGACTCCAGATAAGCGGTCTGGATTTCCTTGCCGATAAATTCCGCATAGCGCGTTGCCAGCGTATCCTTGACGTAGGACAGGTATTTCTGCTCCAGCTCTTGCGGAAATTGCTCGCGTTCGATCTGCTGCTCCAGCACATACATCAGGTGCACCGGATTGGCGGCGACTTCGGTCGAGTCGAAGTTGAATACGCGTGACAATATCTTGAAGGCGAAGCGGGTCGAGACCCCGTTCATGCCTTCATCCACGCCGGCATAGTCGCGATATTCCTGAAACGATTTGGCTTTCGGATCGCTATCTTTCAGGTTGTCACCGTCATACACCTGCATTTTCGAAAAAATACTGGAATTTTCCGGTTCACCCAGACGGGTCAAGATCGAGAACTGCGCCATCATTTTCAACGTGCCCGGCGCACAAATCGCCTTGCCCAAAGAAGACGTACGTATCAGCTTTTCATAAATCTTGATTTCTTCCGACACCCGCAAGCAATACGGCACCTTGACGATGTAGATACGATCCAGCAAAGCTTCGTTATTCTTGTTGTTGCGGAACGCCTTCCATTCCGATTCGTTCGAGTGCGCCAGGATAATGCCGTCGAACGGAATCGCGCCAAAACCTTCGGTGCCCTTGAAGTTACCTTCCTGCGTAGCAGTCAGCAACGGATGCAGCACCTTGATTGGCGCCTTGAACATTTCGACGAATTCAAGCAAACCTTGATTGGACAAGCACAGCCCGCCTGAATAGCTGTAGGCATCGGCATCGTCCTGCGAATATTGTTCCAACTTGCGAATATCGACCTTGCCAACCAGGGTTGAAATATCCTGGTTGTTTTCGTCGCCCGGTTCGGTTTTGGAAATGGCCACTTGCCGCAAGATCGACGGGTAGCGTTTGACTACGCGGAATTTGCGGATGTCGCCGTTGAATTCATGCAAGCGCTTTACGGCCCACGGACTCAGTATCGATCTCAGGTAACGGCGCGGGATGCCGTATTGCTCTTCCAGGATCGCGCCGTCCTCTTCATAATCGAACAAACCCAGCGGCGACTCATTGACCGGCGATCCCTTGAGGGAATAAAACGGTACATGTTCCATCAGTTGTTTGAGACGTTCGGCAATCGACGATTTACCGCCGCCAACCGGACCCAGCAGATAGAGAATTTGTTTGCGTTCTTCCAGGCCTTGCGCTGCGTGCCGGAAATAAGCGACCACTTGCTCGATCACTTCTTCGGCGCCGTAGAATTCCTTGAACGCCGGATAAACCTTGAGCACCTTGTTGGCGAAGATGCGCGATAAGGATGGATCGTGGCGCGTATCAACCTGTTGCGGCTCGCCTATCGCCATCAGCATGCGTTCCCCGGCTGTTGCATAACAGCTGGGGTCAGTCTTACAAAGCGCAAGATATTCTTCTAAGGAAAATTCTTCTTCTCTGGTTTTGTCGAACCGACTCGCAAAGCTGCTGTAGATATCCATATCACCCCCGCATCAACGATGTTGCGAAAACAAATTGAAGATTACTTCTACCGAGTTTGACCTCTTCAGATACTTGCAGTTCCTTGACCGGCTGACCACACTTTCGATGCGGCCCAGAAGAGGATTACACGATTCGATTCTAAACCTTTTTCTAAGATGCAACAGGGTTTTATCTATTTTTGCTACACAAGTAGCTGCGTTTACTTTTCATTCCAAGGTGCGACCTTGAATAAAATCAACATCCCCGGCAACGCCAGTACGAAACATAAAATGAAAAAATGGAACCAGCCTGTTTCCGCAACGATATACCCGACCGAGGAATTGATGAAGGTACGTGGCACCGCAGCAAGGCTGGTGAACAAGGCGTATTGCGTTGCGGTGTAGCGCGGATCGGTGGTGCGCGCGATATAAGCAACAAAAGCGGCAGTGCCGAGACCCACGCCAAACGCTTCACCGCCGATCACGATAGCCAGCACCAATGGATCGGGACCGGTCTGCGCCAGCCAGGCAAATCCAAGGATGGTTACCGCCTGCACCACGCCGAAAATCCACAAGGCGCGGTTAATCCCGATCTGCACCATCCAGATGCCGCCGACCAGGCCGCCGACCAGGCTGGCCCACAAGCTGGTGGTCTTGGAAATCAAACCGATCTGCGTCAGCGTGAAACCGATATCGATATAAAACCTGGTAGCAAGCGCAGTTGCCATGCTGTCGCCCAGCTTATACAGAAAAATGAAGGCAAGTATCCACAAGGCGCTACGCCAGCCATCTCGCGCGATAAACTCTTGAAACGGCAACAAGACGGCTTCCCGCAGGTTCTTTGGCGGTGCGCCGTACACGCTCGGTTCCTTGATCATCAGCGTGCAGATCAAGCCAGGCAGCATGAATCCCGCGGTGATCCAGAATACCGCCTGCCAGCTCATGTGATCGGCCAGGAACAGCGACAAGGCGCCTGGCACCATACCCGCCACTTTATAGGAGTTAACGTTGATCGCCGCGCCGAGGCCTTGTTCGCTGTCCGGCAGGATCTCGCGCCGATAGGCATCGATCACGATATCCTGGCTGGCCGACAAGAACGCCACCACTGAAGCCATGACGGCAATCGCCGCTATCTGCGTGTGCGGATCGAGCATGCCCATGCCGCCGATGGCGACAAACAAGCTGGCCTGGGTCAGCATCATCCAGCTGCGCCGGCGTCCGAGTTTGCCGAAATGGAAGCGGTCCATCAACGGCGACCATACGAATTTCCAGGTGTAGGGAAACATCACCAGCGCAAACAGGCCGAGCGCCTTCACATCAAGGCCGGATTTACTTAACCAGGCTTGCAGCAAACTAAGGAGAATAAATAGCGGCAGACCTGAACTGAAGCCGAGGAAGGCGCAAATCAGCATGCGCCGGTTGAGATAGTGATGCCAGGGATTTGAATCTGATGTCATGGATGCGCCCGCGGTGGCGGGGAGTTTAGGACATGACGCCAGACCGCGGCCTCAACAATGGTCTGGAGCCTGGCATCATATCCTTTATTTTTACGGGTTTATTTCTTGCGAAAGCGGAATACCGCAAGACTACCACGCCAGTTCGGCAACACCGATATCGGCTGGCCGTCATGCAAGGCGACGCATTCCAGCACTTCCAGGCCGACTTCATTCGCCAGTTCCTCAAAATCCTTGATGGTGGCGCAACGCAGGTTGGGGGTGTCATACCATTCGTACGGCAAAGTCTTGGATACCGGCATGCGGCCGCGCATTAACGCTACCCGGTGCGGCCAGTAGGCGAAATTGGGAAAGGATACGATCGCTTCGCGCCCGACCCTGGCGATATCGCGTAATACGCCTTCGACATTTTTCATCATTTGCAAAGCCGACAGGCACAGCACGGTGTCGAAGGCATCGTCGGCAAACAGGTTCAACCCGGCTTCCATATCTTGCTGGATCACCGAAACCCCGCGCGCCACGCACGCCGGGATCTTGCTGTCATCGATTTCCACGCCATAGCCGGCGCATTGTTTGTCGGATTGCAGATAATCGAGCATGACACCATCGCCACAACCCAAGTCGAGCACTTGCGATTCACCGCGCACCCAATGTGCGATAAAAGCCAGATCCGGGCGCAAACTGCTTAGTTGATCAAAATTCATTTACTGCTCCTGCCACTTCAGTGACTGCATTCGATACGGCCGACTGCGCCAGCTCCTGCCAGATGCGGTTGTAGTATTCGCCCACCACCGCCATGTAACGCGGGTCATCCAGCAAAAAGGCGTCGTGGCCGTGCGGTGCGTCGATCTCGGCATAGCTGACACGACGTTTATTGTTTACCAGAGCCTGTACGATCTCGCGACTACGTTCCGGCGAAAAACGCCAGTCGGTCATGAACGATACAAGCAGGAATTGCGCCTGGGTCTTGCTCAGGGCGAGGGTCAGGTCGCCGCCGAATTCCTTGGCCGGATCGAAATAATCGAGGGCCTTGGTGATCAGCAGATAGGTGTTGGCGTCGAAATATTCAGAAAATTTATCGCCCTGATAGCGCAGATACGATTCAATTTCAAAATCGATGCCGAAGCCGAACTGGTAAGCGCCGGAACGCAGGTCGCGGCCGAATTTTTCCGCCATGTCGTCATCCGACAGATAGGTGATATGGCCCACCATGCGCGCCACGCGCAAGCCGTTCTTGGGTACCACGCCATGCGCGTAATAATCACCGCCATGAAAACCCGGATCGGTCAGGATCGCCTGGCGCGCGACGTCGTTGAAAGCGATGTTTTGCGCCGACAGTTTGGGCGTCGAGGCGATCACCACGCAGTGGCGCAGGCGGGTCGGATACATCAGACTCCAGGCCAGCGCCTGCATGCCGCCCAGCGAACCGCCCATGACAGCGGCAAATTGCGTGATGCCCAGCGCATCGGCCAGGCGCGCCTGTGCTTGCACCCAGTCCTCCACGGTCACTACCGGGAATTCCGCGCCATACGGTTTGCCGGTGGCGGCATTGATATGCATCGGGCCGGTGGAACCAAAACAGGAACCCAGGTTGTTGACGCCGATGACGAAGAATTTGTTGGTGTCGAGCGCCTTGCCTGGCCCCACCATGTTGTCCCACCAGCCGACATTTTTTTCGTCGTCCTGATAGACGCCGGCGACGTGATGCGAGGCGTTCAAGGCATGACAAACCAGCACCGCATTCGATTTGTCGGCGTTGAGGCTGCCATAGGTTTCGTACACCAGCGTGTAATCCGCCAGCAGCGCGCCGCTTTGCAACTGCAGCGGCGTCGCGAAATGCATGGATTGCGGGGAAACTATTCCGAGGGACATGGTAAGACCTGATCCTGATAACAATAAAAAAAGCCCGAGAGCTTTCGCTAATCGGGCTAAATTCTGGGCTTGTACTTCAAGCTCGCTTTAGCCGTATTTATTTAGCATCACCTGATCCGAGGATCGGGTAATGCCGCGCGCCCGCAAGCTGAGGTAGTGAAACCATTCAAATCGGCGCGATAACTCAAGAATAACCAAGTCGGGGCCTGGCGTCAAACCAGAACTTCAGGATAGGCGGATTGTGCCGGCTATGCCGTCATGCGCATCTGGCTGACAGCCGCCGCAATCGCGCTCGGCTCGGTATTACGCAGGATTTTTTTGGTTTGCGGCATCAAATCGTCCAGATCGCTGTTCAGCACTTCCTGTTTCACTGCCAGCAACTGTGCCGGATGCATGGAAAACTCCAGCAAACCCATGCCCAGCAACAAACGCGTGAATTTCACATCGCCTGCCATCTCGCCGCATACCGATACCGGGATCCCGGCCTTTCGGCCTAATGCAATCACGGTTGACAACAAAAACAAGACCGCCGGGTGCAGCGGGTTATACAGATGCGCCACTTCATGGTCGACACGGTCGATCGCCAGCGTGTACTGGATCAGGTCGTTGGTGCCGATAGACAGGAAATCCATGCGTTTGATAAACATCGGCAACGCCAGAGCTGCTGCCGGGATTTCGATCATGGCGCCGATCTGGATGGTTTCGTCGAAAGCAATGCCTTCATCGCGCAATTGTTGCTTGGCCTGCTCGATGATTGCCAGGGTTTGATCGATTTCAAAGGCATGCGCCAGCATCGGGATCAGCAGTTTCACCTTGCCTAGGGCAGAGGCGCGCAAAATTGCCCGCAGTTGCGTCAGGAATAGTTGCGGTTCTGCCAGGCAGTAACGAATCGCGCGCAAACCCAGCGCCGGATTCAGCGCGGTCTGTTCTTCGGTATTGATCGGTTTGTCGGCGCCGACATCCAATGTACGGATAGTCACCGGCCGCCCCTTCATTGCCGTCACCGCCTGCCGATACGATTCGAACTGCTCCTCCTCGGTCGGCAGCTCATGTTGCGGGCCGATCCGGCCCATGAACAGGAATTCCGAGCGGAATAGCCCCACTCCGCTGGCGCCGGACTCCATCGCCGCTGCACAATCGCTGGGCAGTTCGATGTTGGCCAACAAGGTGATCTCGGTACCGTCCAAGGTAACCGCGCGGGTTTTCTTGATCTTGCCAAGCTTCCTGCGCGCACGCAGCAGATGCGCCTGCCGTTCCCGATATTGCTTAAGTATTACCGTTGCCGGATCGACAATCACTACGCCGGCATCGCCGTCGATGATGATCCAGTCGTCTTGCTTGATCACCCGGGAAGCGTTATTCATCCCGACCGCGGCCGGAATGTCCAGGCTGCGCGCCACAATCGCCGTATGTGAGTTCTGGCCGCCGAGATCGGTGACGAAACCGGCGAAGGCGCGGTCACGGAATTGCAACATGTCGGCCGGTGAAATGTCATACGCGACCACCACGATATTCCCGAAAGAAGCGCCATCGCCATCAACTTCCGGCAATCGGGTGGAAGTGCCGGTCAGCACTTTCAACAGACGCTCGCCGACTTGCAGCACGTCCATTTTGCGCTCACGCAGATAGGTATCTTCGATTTCATCGAACTGTGCCGACAACTCGTCGATCTGGGTCACCAGCGCCCACTCGGCGTTATATTGGCGGTGACGGATGATATCGAGCGACATCTCGGCCAGCATCGGATCCGACAGGATCAGCAGGTGGACATCGACAAAAGCGCCTAGCTCAGGCGGGGATTCTTTGGGTAGATCGCTGCGGATAGTCTGAAGTTCGGTGCGCACCCTGGTCACCGCGTTTTGCAAACGCTGGACTTCCGCTTCGACCTCGGTTTCGCCGATCAGGTAGTGTTTGACGTCCATTGCCGCCGGCGCCAGCAAATGGGCGCGGCCGATCGCGATGCCGCGCGAAACCGGAATGCCATGTAAGGTAAAGGATGCCATCTGGTCAGCCCGCTGAAAAGAATATGATTTTATCAATTGCGAGACAAAGTTTCAGCGCCGCGAAGCCATTCAGGCAGGTTAGCGGCAATACTCCGTCTCCAAGGCAACCGGGCTTAGAACTGCCGAAAGGCACTTGATTTCAGGCCGTTTTACTCACCTTCGCCGAACTTATCTTGAATCAGCTGATATAAGGCATCAAAGCAGTTTTTCTCATCCTCGCCGTCGGCTTCCAGCAATATCGTGCTGCCCTTGCCTGCTGCCAGCATCATCACACCCATGATCGACTTGGCGTTGACGCGACGCTTGTTGCGGGTCATCCAGACTTCACATTTGAATTTGCTTGCCAGTTGCGTAAATTTGGCTGACGCGCGAGCGTGCAAGCCGAGTTTGTTGATGATTTCGATTTCTTGTTGAATCATTTGTCTTTTATCTAATATTTGATTTATTGAAAGACTTGGCTATCAGTGCGCTAACCGTACCCGGTTATCAACCCGCACCGCTCCGCCCTGACCGCCGGCCAGCGCCATTTCGGTCACCACATCAAGAGTATCGTTGCGATAGGTCAAGGCGCGCAACAGCATCGGCAAACTGATGCCGGCAATCACCTGAGTCTGGCTGCCAGTGCAAAACGGCAGCGTACAATTGGACGGCGTGCCGCCCATGACGTCAGTGATCACCAACACGCCGGAACCATCGTCCAGCCGCGCCGCAGCCTGTTTTGCCAGCTTTTGCACTTCAATCGGATTCTGGTCGGCGATCACGTCGATCGCTTCGAGTCGCTCCGGCGTTTGACGAAACACGTGAGAGGCAGCTGCGATGAATGCCTGGCCCAACGGGGCGTGGGTTAAAAGAAGAATGCCAATCATAGTTTCAATCTCAAATCCTGCTTGCGGATTTGTCCGGGGGTTTATATATTTATAGCGGTTTTACAACAACAACAACAACCATCCTGTTTCACGACTTTTACCGTGGCGATCAGGACAACATAAATCTATTACTACAGCGCCGCTTCCAGCGCGTTAATGAACATCTCGGCAACATCAAAACCCGTTTGCTGCTTAATTTCCAGGAAGCAAGTCGGGCTAGTGACATTCACTTCCGTCAGATAATCGCCAATTACATCTAATCCTACCAGTAACAGGCCACGCTGTAGTAACACCGGTCCAAGTGCTTCGCCGATTTCGCGATCGCGTGCCGTCAGCGGCTGCGCTACACCGATGCCGCCGGCAGCCAGATTGCCGCGTACTTCGCTGCCTTGCGGAATCCGCGCCAGCGAAAAAGGCACGACTTTGCCGCCAATCACCAGCACCCGCTTGTCGCCGGCGACGATCTCAGGAATGAAACGCTGGATCATGATGGTGCGATGACCGTTGTCGGTCAGGGTTTCAATGATCGATCCCAGATTCAGGCCGTCTTGCCGGACCCGGAAAATGCCGGTGCCGCCCATGCCGTCGAGTGGTTTCAGGATTACGTCCTGATGCTCTTCGTGAAAAGCGCGCAAGCGCGCCGCATCGCGCGTCACCAAGGTGGGCGAAGTGTATTTGGAGAATTGTGCAATCGCCAGCTTTTCATTGTGGTCGCGAATCGCCTGCGGCTTGTTGAATACCCGTGCACCCTGTGTTTCCGCCAGTTCCAGCAGATACGTGGTGTAGATGTATTCCATGTCGAAAGGCGGGTCTTTGCGCAGCAGGATCGCATCGAACTCCGACAAGAACATAGACGCCGGTGCACTGGCGCGGTACCAGTCCTTGTCGTCTCCTGTCAGGCTGACGCGGATCACGTTAGCGGTGACAATCCCGCTTTCCAGCGCCATGTCTTTTTGCTCGAACGCATAGATGGTATGGCCGCGTTTGACAGCTTCGACCATCATTGCGTAAGTTGAATCCTTATACGTCTTGAAGGTATCGAGCGGATCGGCGAGGAAAGCAATTTTCATTTTTGTGGCCCTATGGTTGTCAGGACAGAGTGCTAATCAATAATATTAATAGTATTAATATTCTTCCGGATTCGGATCGGTCTTTTCCATCTCCAGCGAGGCCGCTAGCAAACCCAGGCGCGCGACCACACCGTACATGTAAAACCGGTTCGGTGCAGTGGTGCCAGGTTTGGCCAGCATATCCGGCAACGCATGTTGCTGGGCAAAGGCCAACGGTACGAAATGGGCGCCCGGTGCGTTCAGGTTTTCATTGATGCCGCGTTCGGCATGCACACGATAAAAACCGCCGACCACATAACGGTCGATCATGTACACCACCGGCTCCGCCACCGCATCATTGATATGCTCGAAAGTATGCACGCCTTCCTGGATGATCAGGTCGTGGATTTCGCCGCCGGCTTTGCCCAGCGACAGTTTCTCGCGCTGCTTGCGGCTCAGTTCCTTGATCTGGCTGACATCGGTCACGCTCATCACGCCCATGCCGTCGGTGCCGGCATCGGCCTTGACGATCACGAACGGTTTTTCCGTGATGCCGTATTCCTTGTATTTCTTGCGTATCTTTGCCAGCAGCGAGCTGACGCTGGCGGCCAACTTGTCGTCGCCGTCGACGGCTTCGAAATCGACCTGATCGACCTTGGCGAAAAACGGATTCAACATCCACGGATCGACATCGACCAGTTTGGAAAATTTCTTCACCACTTCGTCGTAGGCTGCGAAATGGTTGCTCTTGCGGCGCACGGTCCAGCCGGCGTGCAGCGGCGGCAACAGGTTTTGCTCGTTAAGATTTTCCAGGATCGACGGCGTACCGGAAGACAAATCGTTATTCAGCAAAATGGTGCAGGGATCGAAATTCTTCAGGCCCAGGCGACGCCCATTGGCAGAACGTTCCAGCGGCTCCAGCGTGATCGTGCTGCCGTCCGGCAATTCGATGGTTTGCGGTTCCTTCAGGTTTTCGTCAAGCGAACCAAGCCGGACATGCAGTCCCGTCTGGCGGAAAATCTGCATCAGCCGGGCTACATTTTGCAAATAGAAAGTGTTACGCGTGTTGAGCTCCGGCAACATCAACAGATTCTTGGCATCCGGACAATATTTTTCGATGGCGGCCATCGCCGCCTGTATTGCCAGCGGCAACATCTCAGGCGAGAGGTTACTAAATCCGCCCGGAAACAGATTGGTATCAACCGGGGCCAGCTTGAAACCTGAATTACGCAGGTCGACCGAACAATAGAACGGCGGTGTGTGCTCTTGCCATTCCATACGGAACCAACGCTCGATGGCAGGCGTGGCCGCGAGGATTTTCTTTTCCAGTTCGAGCAAAGGGCCGTTCAGGGCGGTGACAAGGTGGGGAACCATATAAAGCTTTCTTTTTGGGAGCTATGTAGCGTCTGCAACTTGCGCAACTGCCTGTTATGGAATGTTCTTTCAGGACTTTCACGACAGGCAAGAGACGCAGATTCTAACGGGAAATGCATTGTTTCGCCGGTTACCCGGTGTGATGCCACTAAACATGACAATCCAACGACCGGTTCAGCTACCTGGTAGCGACCCGGCAGCCACCAGGTATACGAGCCAAGTTTACATCGGGCCAGTCAGGGATTTTTAAAGTCCCGGAAAACAAAAAAGCGCTATTACGCGCCTTTTTAATAATGCCATATTGATAATTAACCAAACGCAAGAAGCGGCAAGAATCACCCATATTCGGCAATATTCAAATCCGCTTGTACATGAAACTGGTATCAGCCAACTTACCGGTCGTCGAACGGGCGTAGGCAGGAATGATGCCGGCCAATTCGAACCCAAGCGAGCCGTACAAGGATTCTGCGGCATCGCCGGTGCGCGTATCCAGAACCAGCAAAGAGCGGCCGTCGGCGCGCGCGATTGCCTCAGCCCGTTGCATCAGTATCCGCGCGACGCCTTTGCGCCGGACGTCGGGGTGTACCAGCAGTTTTGAAATTTCGGCGCGATGACGGCCATTGGCCGGCGCCGCCAGTACCAGCTGCACGGTGCCCACGATCTGGCCGGCGAAGCGCGCCACCAACAGGCGACGGCCGCCGCTCACCAGCGAGCCGCTGACGCCGTACCAGAAAGAAAATGCATCTTCCGTATCCGGCTTATTCAAAAAGCCGACACTGGCGCCCTGTTCTACGCAAGCCATCAGAATCTCGGCCAGCGGGCCTACTACCTGATCGAACTGATCCGCCCTGACGTCTTCGACCGTGCATGTGGTCAAGCGTTGCGGAGTAATGGTCGGGTCCAAACTGAAATCTCCTGAAACGGATATGGCAGAAAACGAAAATCCCGGGCCATCGATAACGACCCGGGATTACGTGGAACGTCGCACCGGATAGCCTTGCTGCGGCTATCCGGCGCCTTTCGGTAAAACTTAATCGTGATAAGCAGATTCGCCATGGCTGGAGATGTCCAGGCCTTCGCGCTCTTCTTCTTCCGTGACACGCAAGCCCATGACGATGTCGACCAGCTTGAATGCGATCAGCGAAACCACGCCGGACCAGATCAAGGTCGTCAGCACGCCTTCAAACTGAATCCACAGTTGGCCAGGGATCGAATAGTCAGGAGCCACGGCGTTGGCGACGTAGTCATAGATACCGGTGCCGCCCAGGCTAGGCGCAGCAAACACGCCTGTCAGCAATGCGCCCAGGATACCGCCGACGCCATGCACGCCGAATACGTCCAGCGCATCATCCGCACCCAGCAATTTCTTCAGGCCGGTGACACCCCACAGGCAGACGAAGCCAGCCAGCAAACCCATGATCAAGGCGCCCATCGGGCCGACAAAACCGGCTGCAGGTGTAATCGCCACCAGACCGGCAACAGCACCGGAAGCGCCACCCAGCATGGAAGGCTTGCCTTTACCGATCCATTCACCGGCACTCCAGCTCAGTACTGCAGCAGCAGTCGCTAACAATGTATTGATGAATGCGAGTGCGGCGCTGCCGTTGGCTTCCAGGGCGGAACCTGCGTTGAAACCGAACCAGCCGAACCACAGCAGGGATGCGCCGACCATGGTCAGGGTCAGGCTATGCGGCTTGAACGCTTCCTTGCCGTAGCCGACACGTTTGCCAATGACATACGAACCAACCAGGCCAGCGATAGCGGCGTTGATATGCACCACGGTGCCGCCGGCGAAATCCAGCGCGCCCTTTTGGAACAACCAACCACTTGCAGCCGTCACTTTTTCAGCGGCGGCAGCATCGGTAAAGCCATCCGGACCAGGCCAGAACCAGACCATGTGCGCCATCGGCAGGTAGGCGAAAGTGAACCACAACACGGTGAATACCAGGATTGCGGAGAACTTGGCGCGCTCGGCGAAAGCACCGATGATAAGGGCACAGGTAATCGCAGCAAATGCGCCTTGGAACACTACGTAGGCAAACTCAGGAACTACCACGCCCTTGCTGAATGTGGCTGCGACCGAATCCGGTGTCATGCCATGCAAGAACAGACGGCTGAATCCACCGAAGAACGCATTGCCCTCCGTGAACGCGATACTGTAACCGTAGAGTATCCACAGCACGATGATCAGCGAGAACACAGTGAAACACTGCATCAGCACCGACAGCATGTTTTTGCTGCGCACCAGGCCGCCGTAGAACAAACCCAGGCCAGGCAAAGTCATCAAGATCACAAACGCGGTACACACCAGCAGCCAGGCGGTGTCGCCTTTGTTCGGCACCAGTGCAGCAGGTGCTGCTGCGGCTGGAGCGCTGGCAGTAGCGGCAGTAGCGGCGGCAGCGGCAGGAGCTGCAGCTGGTGCAGCAACCGCTGGTGCAGCCGGAGCCGGTGCAGCAGCGGAAGCATCCGCGCTGGCCGACGTTGCTACACTGGCGCTGGCACTTGCAGACGCCTCGTCGGCGGCTGATGCCGGCAACATCGAAGTTGCCGCGATCAGCGCACAAGCCGCTAAAATCGTAGTAAGCATTCTGTTCATTTTTTTTATCCCCTTAGATTGCGTCTTTGCCGGTTTCACCGGTACGAATACGAATAACTTCCTGCAGATCAAACACAAAGATCTTGCCGTCGCCGATTTTGCCGGTACGGGCTGCCGTTTCAATCGCCTCTACGGCTTGCTCCAGAATGCTGTCATCCACCGCTGCTTCGATTTTCGTTTTCGGCAAAAAGTCGACCACATACTCGGCGCCGCGGTACAGCTCGGTATGGCCTTTCTGACGGCCGAAACCCTTGACCTCGGTCACGGTTATGCCTTGTACGCCAATCGCCGAAAGTGCTTCACGCACTTCGTCGAGCTTAAATGGTTTGATGATCGCTGTAATCAGTTTCATGTCGGCCTCGTTTATTTTGAGTGGCGGCTCGCATAGATTGCTTGGATTACCCTAGCTTTCCCTAGCTTGCCGCCGTGGATACTGCTGTTTTGTGTCGATTAGAAGGTCTTCGCTACAGAAAACACTACGCCGTTGCGACCCAGGTTCTTGCCGCTCGGGCTAACGTACGCACCATCCTTGGCGTCGGTGCCGACATAGGCCAGCCCTAACGTGATGCCTGCGAGCTGATCAAAGGTCTTGGTGGCGCCGATTTTCCAGTCGGTGTAACTGGCAAAACTGGTGTTCTCTACCGTTTGATGGCCGAGGTGCAGCCCGAGCGTGACGCCTGCACCGACATCGATATTAGCGCCGGCATCGTAGTAAGCGCTGTTCTTGCTGTTGACGGTGCCGAACAGGTTGGTCATCGCATGCGAATATTTGAAATAGGCCGGGCCGTAGCCGATCTGACCGTACAGCTCGAAGGTATTGGCGTTTCTGCCGATCTGGCTGTAGTTGTTGGTTGGGTAGTAGTAGTACAGACCGCCCACGTCATACGTGAAACCGCCAGGCAGATCGCCGCGTTTGCCGCCGTAGATATCCCACTCCACCGGGCCCTTGCCGCCGGTGCCGGTATTGGCGCTGTCGACCGCATCCTTGATCCACTTAATGTTGGACAACCAGGTCCCTGCATACAGGCCGGTCGGATTATTGGTGTAGTCCGCGCCACCTTGCACTGCGGGGTCGAAGCGCGTTTGCGAGATACCGCGGAAGCGATAGTCGTTGACGGCGCCGATGTTGTAGCTGATTTCGTTATCCGGCTTGGCTTCTTCGGGTTTGGCATCTTCTGCATAAACCAGGCTTGCTGTAAAACATGAGGCTATTGCTGCGGCTAGAATCAGCTTTTTCATGGTTGTCCCTGTTGGTATGTTGAAATGAAAAACTGCAAAATCACTACTCTTCAAGCTTTCCATAGCAGAACCCATGCCAACTGGTCTGGTTGCCCTTTTTGGCCCGTGGCAACCTATTGTGGTGATATTTCCTCACTGCCTTTCATCGATTATTACTAAACAGATGATGAAGGAACGTTCTTCCGTGGGAAGTTTTGGCAAAAGAATGCACCACAATAAAGCGGACGATTAAATCGGCTCTACTTTGGTGCAAAAATTCTCAGGAATAACTACATGACAGTCTGTAGTTGACTACAACGCAATGCCGGCAGGATCCAGATTCGTCGAGAGGGGAGACACAGGCTTCACAGTGGCCCCATAAATATAATCAATCCTGGATCTTTGATGATGCCAACTTATGGCGCTACGATCATTGCGGTGGACGCTGCTTTCGTTTCTTCCCTCGTCAACCGTCACCGCACTTTCACAGGAGGTTATCTTGACTTCAGAATCAACATCACCAGCATCACGTGTACAAACGCATATCAAACCGCTCAGCGAGCAGGATTTTTCCACTTGGCAACATCAATGGCAGGGTTACCAGGATTTTTATGAAGTTGACATTCCGCAGGCCGTACGCCTGGTAACCTGGCAGCGCTTGCTGGATCCCAAGGAACCGATCTTCGGCGCACTGGCGATAGTGGATGGCGAGGCAGTCGGCCTGGTCCACTGGATTTTTCACCGCTCTTGCTGGACGGTGGAAGACTCCTGCTATCTGCAAGACTTGTACGTCTCGCCGCAGCAGCGCGGCACCGGCGCCGGCCGGCAACTGATCGAACACGTGTACCAGGAAGCCAAAGCCGCCGGCAGCACCCGCGTGCACTGGCTGACGCATGAGACCAACAAGACCGCCATGCAACTGTATGACCGCATCGCGGTGCGGTCAGGTTTCGTCCAATATCGCAAACAGCTCGACTAAGAATGCATTGAATCCTCTTGTGCAACCGGGAGAATCCGGCAAAGCAGTAATTGCCTAATTTACCGCGCCGAATAGCGATTTCAATGCCGGGTTTGCGTGTATCGGTTATCATTTTTTTTATTTACTGCAAAAAGGGCGACCGACCATGAACAAACCCAACTTTTTTGACGACATCCAAGCCAAAATCAATCAGGCCATCGAAAATTCACCTGCCAAAGATATCGAAAAAAACGTCAAGGCAATGCTGGGCCAGGGTTTCTCCAAACTGGATCTGGTCACACGCGAAGAATTTGACGTGCAAGCGCAGGTATTGGCTAACACACGTGAAAAACTTGAAGCACTGGAAGCCCGCGTGACCGAGCTTGAAGCACAACTGAAGCGCCCATGATGTCGCGCCAGTGACGCTGGCCGTATTGAAAAGCCGGGCGCTGGCAGGTATGCAGGCGCCCGCCGTCACAGTTGAAGTCCACTTGGCCAACGGCCTCCCTTCATTTACTATCGTCGGCCTGCCCGAAACCGAGGTCAAGGAATCCAAGGACCGGGTCCGTGCGGCGCTGCAAAATGCCCGTTTTGAATTTCCCTCGCGCCGTATCACGGTTAATCTGGCGCCGGCCGATTTACCGAAAGAATCGGGCCGCTTCGATTTGCCGATCGCGCTCGGCATCCTGGCCGCATCGGGACAGATGCCTGCCAACGAACTCGATCAATACGAATTTGCCGGCGAGTTGTCACTATCGGGCGAGTTAAGGCCGATACGCGGCGCACTGGCGATGACTTTCGCCATGACCGCCAATTGCGATGAGCGCCATGCTTTCATCCTGCCGCGCGGCAATGCCGATGAAGCTGCATTGGTCAGCGAGGCCTGCATTTTCCCCGCAGACAGCTTATTGCAAGTGTGCGCCCACTTTTCCTCCAGGCAGCAAGAAACCAGGCTGGTGCGCCACACTGCGGAACCATTGCGACAGCCGCCTCCCTACCGCGATTTCAACGACGTTAAAGGACAAGTGCAGGCCAAACGGGCACTGGAAGTGGCTGCCGCCGGCTCTCATAGCGTACTGCTGGTGGGCCCGCCCGGCACCGGCAAATCCATGCTGGCGGCACGCTTTCCCGGAATCCTGCCGCCCATGAGCGACCGCGAAGCACTCGAATCGGCGGCGGTGCAATCGCTCACCAGCGGCTTTTCCAGCGCGCGCTGGAAAGTCAGGCCGTATCGCTCGCCGCATCACACTGCATCCGGCGTCGCGCTGGTTGGTGGCGGCAGCCCACCGCGCCCCGGTGAGATTTCGCTGGCGCATCGTGGCGTATTGTTCCTCGATGAATTGCCAGAGTTCGACCGGCGCGTACTGGAAGCATTGCGTGAACCACTGGAATCCGGCCACATCACCATTTCACGGGCGGCGCGCCAGGCTGATTTTCCAGCCCAATTCCAGTTAATCGCAGCGATGAACCCCTGCCCTTGCGGCTATCTTGGACATGCCACCAAACAATGCCGCTGCACACCAGATAATATCTTGCGCTACCAAAACAAAATCTCGGGACCGCTGCTGGATCGCATCGACATGCAGATCCAGGTGGCGGCAGTCCCCCACGATCAATTGCTCAAGCAAGCCGACGGCGAATCGTCAGCCACAATAGCGGCCCGGGTGGCGCAAGTCCACGCGGTACAGCTGGCTCGCCAAGGCAAGGAAAACAATGGCTTGTCAACCAATGAAATCGATCTGTATTGCAAACCTGATGGCGCCGGTGAAAAGCTGTTGAGCGGCGCAATGGCGCATCTGCACTGGTCAGCGCGCGCCTATCATCGGGTGCTGAAAGTAGCACGCACGATTGCCGACCTGGCCGCGGCCGATACCATCAGCGCGGTACATGTAGCTGAAGCAATTCAATATCGACGGGCGCTGCAGCATCCATGATGCTTGCCCATTAAAAACACATTGAAACTCGCAGCGCCTTTGGCAGTCCAAAAAATAACAGGACTGGAGATCACATGTTTGCCAAACAGAAAGGCTATAAGGCCGGCCATGATGGCTATGTCTCGGAAATCACGCAGTTCCTGGACAAGTTTCTCGAGGAACATCCAGAAGTAATCGATGAACAAAACCAGGGCTGGCACATATTCTGGGATCGTGACGTCGACCTGGGCGAATTGAAAAAGGCAGGCGAGGACAGCGTGCCCGCCAAACCTTACTACTACAGCTAACTCGGCCAGGAGTAAATCGGTCATACCGTTTAGCCCTGCCGGTGCCGGTTTAAGCTTATTTTAATTTGCGGTCGCTAAGATGGATTCCGTAGGCGCCCCAAATTCTTCGCAGTCGCGCCAACTTGCATTGTGCAATGTCGTATTTTTCCCCATTCAGCTCTTCTCCCATTGTGGGAGATGCAATTTTGGAGGAGGCATCATGAACAAGCGCACTCTTTTTGCCCTATCAGTGTTGATGTCGGCAAACCTGGCATTTGCTGCCGATGCTGCGCCAAACCGGCTGCAGCCAACCACCAGCGGTGTCGCCACCTATGTTTCCGGCGGTATCGGACAGGACGAATCAACTGCCATACAGCAAGCAGCAAAAGACTATTCCTTGACCCTTGAATTTGTCATCAAGGCCGCGCCCAAGGATGAATTTACTTCTGATGTACAAGTGAAGGTGAGCGACGCCAAGCACAACAGCGTTCTGGACACAGTATCAAGGGGCCCTTTCCTCCTGGCGCAACTGCCAGCGGGGCGTTATCACATCGATGCAATCAAGAACGGCCAGACCAAGGCCCACGATGTGACAATCAAGCCGGGATCGCATCAACACATCATGTTTGAATGGTCCGAGTAGCGGATCTGCAACATTATTAGCAAGATTTGGTAACACGATCCGAGCAGGCAGTGCCCACGGAATAGACGGACTCTGAAGGGTAGGCAGGAAAAACCTGTAGCCTTCATCAACATTTAGTTCGTGACAAATATCAACGCTGGCGTAGTATATAAATGAAAGAAATATTTAAATTCTTCACAAGATAAATATGTCTCATTTGAAACATGTCTCTCGGAAAAGGAGTTAAAAAATAATATTTTCATTTGCTGGCTTGAAAACTGCTTACTCGATCATTACCTTCTGTCTTAATTACCGGGAGCGCATATGAACCTGATTTATAACAGTGACCAATACAGCGTCGTCGAATTTGGTGCCGATGAACAACGCGAGGCTTTACGTTTCGGCGGCTACGAAATCGTCGATAAATCATTCAAGCGCGAGATTTTCATTGCTGGTGCTTTGGCTGAGTTTTTCCGTAAAGGGGTCGAAGATTTGATTGCGACCGAGCCGAGCATCGAAGATATCGATGCCTTTTTAGGCAATTATGACTCGATGATGAGTCAGCCGGTAACGTTGCAGTAACTTCCTTTCCGATCCACCTCGTTTCAGTCAACCTGCTGTTGCCGACACCGTCGGCAACCATCAGGAAGGCTGGGACGGCTTAAGCATTGTTGCCCTGGCTTCGCTTGCGGCGCATTTCCCACGTCTTCCCCATGTACGCCAATTCCAGCCCGATTCACAGTGCCCAAAGCGGCGTTCATGACCAGCTTGCAGCAACCGTCGCCAAACACGCGGCGCACACTTTTCAAAAACCGGTCAGCGCTTATAACCAGCGCGCTTTTGACGACAGCATTGCCGCCTGGCGCACCGCCGGCAGCCTGCCTTTGATTTTGGATGCGGGTTGTGGCGTTGGCTTGTCGACCATGCACCTGGCAGCGCAGTACCCCGATCATTTCGTGATTGGAGTCGATCAGTCTGCAGACCGGGTTGGCCGTAACACGCTATGGCCTGGTGCGGCACCGCTGCCGGAAAATTTCCTGCGGATTCGTGCTGATCTGGTGGATTACTGGCGGCTACTGCTGGCTGCCCGGATTTTCCCGGCACGGCATTATTTGCTGTATCCGAATCCATGGCCGAAGATTGGCCAGCTGAGCCGCCGCTGGCATGGCCATCCGGTGTTTCCGGATATCGTCGCCCTCGGGGGGATTCTGGAATGCCGTAGCAACTGGCAGATCTATGTTGAGGAATGCGCCAGCGCCCTGGGCCAGCTCAGTGGCAAGGAGGTTGGCTGCGAAGCGTATCGGCCGACACTGCCGATTACCCCGTTTGAGAGTAAATACCTGGCTTCCGGCCATCATTTGTGGCGCTGCCAGGTCAACCTCGGCCAGCCATGAATTCCAGGAAACCCGCAAACCAGAACGGTCTGCGGGGATATTCCGGATAACTTAAATTTCGACCTTGGTACCCAGCTCAACCACCCGATTCACGGGGATATGGAAAAAGTCTGAAGGCTTGGCGGCATTCTGATACATCCAGGCAAAGAGCTTTTCGCGCCATAAACGCATGCCGGGGATCTTGCTCGGTATCACAGTGTCGCGCGCCAGGAAGAACGACGTATCCATCACGTCGAACTCAAGGCCGAACTGCGCGGTCGTCAATGCCATCACAGTCTGTACGTCGGGCGCTTCCTTGAAGCCGAAAGCCGCGCGCAGCACATACACATCGCTACCCAATTCCTTCAAGGTTAAACGCTTGCTGTCTTCAACGAAAGGCACGTCCCAGATACTGATCTTCATGAAAAACACGCGCTTGTGCAGGATGCGGTTGTGCTTAAGGTTGTGCAACAACGCCACCGGTACTGTCGTCTTATTGCCAGTCATGAACACGGCAGTACCTTCGACCCGATGCGGTGGATGCGCCAGAAGGCCTTCAATGAAAGGCTCCAGCGGAATACCCTCGTCCTTGCTGCGCTCACGCAGCAGCATGCGGCCGGAGTACCAGGTCATCAGCAGGAAGAAGGCAAAACCGCCGAGCAGCAGCGGGAACCAGCCGCCGTCGACAATCTTCAGCAGGTTGGCGGCGAAGAAGGCGAAATCTACAATGAAGAAGGCGCTGATGACCAACGCCACCAGGAATGGATTCCACTTCCACACAGTACGCATGACCACTGCTGCCAGCACGGTCGTGATCAGCATGGTGGTAGTCACGGCAACACCGTAGGCCGCGGCCAGGTTGTCGGATTTCTTGAAAGCCAGGACTACTGCCACCACCAGTATCAGCAACATCCAATTGATCACCGGCACGTAGATCTGGCCGCGTTCATCTTCGGAAGTATGCAGAATCCGCATGCGCGGTACGAAGCCCAGCAAGATGGCCTGGCTGGTCAACGAGAACGCACCCGAGATTACGGCTTGCGATGCGATCACGGTGGCGGCGGTCGCCAGGAGCACCATGGGCAGCAGCAAGGCATCCGGCACCATCAGGTAAAACGGATTCTGGATCGCACTCGGATTGGTCAGCAGGTTTGCGCCCTGGCCGAAATAATTCAACATCAGGCAAGGCATGACGGTAAACAACCAGGCAAAGCGGATAGGCCGGATGCCGAAATGTCCCATGTCAGCATACAGTGCCTCGGCGCCGGTCAGCACCAGCACTACCGAACCCAGCACGACGAAAGCCTGCAGGGCATGTTGTTGCATGAATGCGAAAGCATAATAAGGATTGATCGCTACCAGGATTTCCGGCGCTTTGATGACGTTGTAGACACCTAGCACGCCCAGCGACAGGAACCAGACGAACATCACCGGGCCGAATAATTTTCCCACCACCGTGGTGCCGTGTTTCTGGATCAGGAACAAGGCAATCAGGATCACCAGTGACAAAGGCAACACATATCGCGATAGTCCCGGCGTGGCGATTTCCAGCCCCTCAACCGCGGACAACACTGAAATTGCCGGAGTAATCACGACGTCGCCATAAAACATGCAAGCCCCGAATACGCCCAGCATCATTAACACCTTGGCCCGGCTTGAACCGGCTTTTGCGGTACGCAGGGACAAAGCCATCAAGGCCAGTACCCCGCCTTCGCCGTTATTATCGGCGCGCATCACGAACAGTACGTACTTCAGCGAGACCACGATGGTGATCGCCCAGAACAGCATCGAGATAATCCCCAGCACCGCCGCCGGCGTAAACGGAATGCCGTGCTCCGCGCTAAAACACTCCTTCAACGCGTACAGCGGGCTGGTGCCTATATCGCCGAACACGATGCCTAACGCAGCCAGCGTAATGATGTGTAGACGGGATGATTTGAATCCGGGGCTGTTGCTGGTTTGCGTGTTACTCATGTTCTCTCTCTTATTGGTAAGGGCAAGTCTGGCATACATGGCCCACTTACTTCAATTTGATAACTGCCTGAATCTTTTGCCGCATTGCACAAGGAGGCGGATTTTACTATTGAACCCCAGGCCGGAACTAATTGGGAATGTTATTGCCGTTGCTAAAATACATCGCTGCGCGCCGCAATTTGTGCCTATTCATGAGTAAGTTCAGGTGTTCATGACAACACTTGCCGATGACAAAAGATTATCATACCTACCCTACTCAGGGCCTTTAGTGTTTCTCAGTGTCCTTTAACGCCAGCGCCCGCTCATACAGTGCGTTTTTCTTTTGCCCGGTAATTTGCGCCGCCAAGGCTGAAGCTTGCTTGATCGACAATTCCGCCAACAATATCTGCAACACCCGCTCTCCTTCAGCGCTGTCGTCTAGCGCGACCGGCGCGGCTTCGATCAGCAACACGAACTCGCCCTTCTGCCGGTTGCCGTCGGCCGCCAGCCAGGCTGGCGCTTCACCCAATGGGCAACGATGCACGCTCTCGAACAATTTTGTCAACTCGCGCGCCAGCACGATTTGGCGGCTAGCGCCGAAGGCCTGCAACAAGGCATCAACGGTTTCCACGATCCGATGCGGCGCCTCGTACAACACCAGCGTCGCAGTGGCGCCAGCCAGGCTGGCCAGCACGATCTCGCGTTGCCGCGCCTTGCTCGGCAAGAATCCGACGAACTGAAACTGATCGTTCACCAGGCCGCTGACCGACAACGCGGTAACCGCCGCCGATGGCCCGGGCAACGGCAAGGCGCGCAAACCGGCACGCAGCACGGCGTCGACAATCCGCGCCCCGGGGTCCGACACTGCCGGCGTGCCCGCATCGGACACCAGCGCGATGCGCTCGCCAGCCTGCAAGCGCGCGACGATCTTGTCGGCGACTTCCCGTTCGTTATGCTCGTGCGCCGCCACCAGCGGCTTGGATAAACCATAGCGATTCAGCAAATGGGCGGTATTCCGGGTGTCCTCGCACGCCACCGCATCGACCAGAGACAATACGTGCAAGGCCCGCAAGCTGATATCGCAGACATTTCCGATCGGTGTGGCCAACACATATAATGTGGAAGCGGGATACGCTTGCTGCGCCACCTCATCCAAAATCGCTGGGTTGACGAGGTTGCTGGCAGATTGATGAGTCATTGGGAGCTATGAATGTTATATAAATGGGCCAAGCTAACGCTAGCGGCGGGTATCCTGTTGAACGGATTGTGCCCGCCTGCGCTGGCAAACACAACCACAGCCGGATCGGCCAGCCTGGATGGCGGCGCCGATACCATCCCGCTGGCTAGCATCGCCCTGTTGCTGCCCTTGCGTTCCGGCCCGCTGGGAGCGGCTGCCGATGCCGTGCGCGGCGGCTTTTTAAATGCTTACGAACGCGACAAGAGCGGTCTGGCCGTCACCGTGATCGAAGCCGCCGATACGCCTGGCGACATGCTGGCCGCCTATCTCACTGCCAGCAAAAAGTACGATATCCTGGTCGGCCCGCTGTCGCGCACAGGTCTGACCGCCATCATCCAGAGCGGCAAAGTGGAAAAACCAACGATTGCCCTGACCCAGCCGGATTTTGCCACCAGCAAGGAAATGGCCCTGCCGGCGCAGTTGTTGCCTATCGGCTTGTCGATTGAAGCCGAAGCGCGGCAAGTCGGCAGTTGGGTCGGCTCCGACTACTCGCCTGGCACGGTATTTGTCCTGAGCACCAATGCAGCCTGGCAAAAGCGCGTCGCCAACGCCTTCATGCAGCAAGTGCAAGGCAGCGGACTGCACGCCAACCTGATGACGTTAAGCATGGAAGACGGCACCTTCAACGCCGGCGCACTGACACAATTGCAGCAACGCATACAAAGTGAAAAGCCGCGTTTGCTGTTTGCCGCGCTGAACGCCGACCAGACCAAGCAGATACGCAGCGCGATTGGCGAGGACACGCCGATCTTCGGTATTTCCCAAATGAACCCGCTGATCTCCAACGATAATAATCCGGAACATCAAATCCCTGAACTTAACGGCGTGCGGCTGCTAGATATTCCCTGGCAGGTAGAACCCGACCACCCGGCCGTCATGGCATATCCGCACCAGCCGGTGGCCGCCGACCAGCGCCCCAATGCCGATCTGGAGCGCCTGTATGCGCTGGGCATCGATGCTTTTCGCATCACCCATGAAATCGCCGCGCGCAATACCGTATTCCAGATCGATGGCGTGACCGGCCAGTTGAATATCCGTTTTGGCGCAGGCACAACGAGCTTTGAGCGCATAGAGCCGGCCGCCACCTACCAAAATGGCATAGTCATGCCGCTAGGCGCTCCCTGATTCCGCCTGGCGCCGTGATCAAATTCCTGAAAGTGCAATCGCCGCGCCAGGTCAGCGGCCAGATGGCGGAAGACCGCGCGCTGGCTTATTTACAGCAACGCGGCTTGAAGCTGATCGAAAGGAATTTTCGTTGCAAAGGCGGCGAAATCGATTTGATCCTGGCCGACCCGGCTTCGAACCTGCTGGTTTTTATCGAAGTCAGGCAGCGCAGCAGCCAACGCTACGGCGGCGCCGCGGCTAGCGTAACGCTCGGCAAACAAGCCAAACTCATCATTGCCGCCCAAGTCTTCCTGCAGCGTTATGCCGATCTGCCGGCCTGTCGTTTCGACGTGATTGCCATTGAAGACGAAGCCATCGAATGGATCAAGCAAGCTTTCGAGGCTTGATTGATCTACCGGCCGCGACGGCAACGCCGCTATAATCCGGTCACCATGGTCACCGCACTAGTCACAGCAAGAATTCCGATACACTTATCAATCAGAAAACAATTCTGCCAATCAAACCTATATCGCTCAATAGGCTGAAGTGCAGCATTTCACACTCCATACCGACATCATGATAAATCAACGCATCCTGGCGCACTTCAACGAAAGTGCCGAACTCAAAGCCCGCGCAGCAGAGGTTCTGGCAGGGCCGATTGCCAACGCAGTTGAACTTATGTTCTCTGCGCTGTCCAATGGCAACAAGATTCTTGCCTGCGGCAACGGCGGTTCTGCTGCCGACTGCCAGCATTTTGCGGCCGAACTGGTGGGACGCTTTGAACGTGAACGCCTGCCGTTGCCCGCATTGGCGCTGACTACCGATACCTCGATTATCACGGCGATCGGCAACGACTACAGTTACAACGAAATCTTTTCCAAACAGGTACAAGCGTTTGGACAAGCCGGTGATGTACTGTTGGCGTTCTCGACGTCGGGCAATTCAGCCAACGTGCTCGCCGCCATCGATGTCGCGCTGGAGCGCGACATGCGCGTCGTTGCCATGACCGGCAAAGGCGGCGGCGCCATCGGCAAGAAACTGACTGACGCAGATGTGCATATCTGTGTGCCGCATGACCGTACCGCGCGCATCCAGGAAGTCCATCTGCTAACGATTCACTGCTTATGCGACGGCATCGATGTCGCTTTATTTGGAGGAGATGCGAATGATTGATCGGCAAAACCGGTGGCAGGCAGGTTGGAGCAACTGGCAACGTCCGCTGGCTGCAGTAGCTTTGTGCGGCGCAGTGGTGATGGGTTTGCAAGGTTGCGTGGCGGTGGCGCTGGGCGGCGCTGCTGTCGCCGGCGGCTTTGCCGCGACGGATCGCCGCACGCTGGGCGCGCAGACTGAAGACAAAGCCATCATCGTCAAAGCCGAGACACGGATGCCGGGTGTCGTCGGCCAGGATGGCCATGTCAACATCACCAGCTACAACCGCAAGGTATTGCTGACCGGCGAAGTACGTGACGATGCGGCCAAGGCTGCGGCGGAACGCGAAGCGCAATCCATCGAAAACGTGCACGCCGTAGCCAATGAACTAGCAATCGGCGCACCGTCGACATTCTCTGCACGCTCCAATGATACGTTCATTACCAGCAAGGTCATCGCCTCGCTGGTGGATGCCAAGGATGTGTTCGGCAACTCGATCAAGGTGGTGACCGAACGCGGCAATGTCTACCTGATGGGACGCGTCACCGAACGGGAAGGCAAACGTGCCGGTGAAATCGCTGCGGGTGTCAGCGGTGTGCAGAAGGTAGTCAAGGTATTTGACTACATTACCGAAGACGAATTGACGCAAATGTCATCGGCGCCACGGGAAAGCGCCAAGGATAGCGCCAAATAAAACGATTGCCTTGAAACAGCGGAGCGGGCCGGCTTGTGAAGCGGCTTGCTTTTCCGCTTCTTGTCATATAACGTTGCCGCTGGACAAATTGTCCGGCGGCTTTTTTTTGGGGAAAACAATGATCGGTTTCATCATTTTTCTGGCAATTGTGCTTGGCATCGTATTTTGGGTGGTCGGTATTTATAACCGCCTGGTGAGTTTCCGCAATCGCTTCAAGAACGCATTCGCCCAGATCGACGTGCAATTGAAACGCCGCTACGACCTGATTCCGAACCTGGTGGAAACCGCCAAGGGTTACATGAAGCACGAGCGCGAAACGCTGGAAGCGGTGATCTCGGCGCGCAACCAGGCCGTCAGCGCCAATGCCAAGGTCGGCGGCAACGCTACCGATGCCGCAGCCGTGCAGCAAATGGCGGCCAGCGAAGGCGCGCTCAGCGCCAGCCTCGGAAAACTGTTTGCCTTGTCGGAAGCCTACCCCGATCTGAAGGCCAATCAAAACATGATGCAACTCACCGAAGAGTTGACCGGCACAGAAAATAAAATCGGCTTCTCGCGCCAGGCCTATAACGACAGCGTGATGGAATACAACACCGCTATCGAGCAATTCCCGGGTTCGATATTCGCCAACATGTTTGCTTTCAAGCCGGCAGAATTATTGCAGGCGACCGAAGCGCCGGAAGAGCGCAAGGCAGTCAAGGTCACGTTTTGAGCAAGTTCGGATTCAGCTTGCCATCCGTCTTGAACTGAACCGGCACGCATGACTTTCTTTGAACAGCAGCATCAGGCACGGCAGGAAACCAGGAAACTGGTACTCCTGTTCGTGTTGGCGGTGATCGCGATCGTGGTCGCCGTCAATCTGGCGATGGCGCTGGTATGGACCTTCAAGTTCGGCAGCCACCACGGCTTCATGCGCCAGTATCCCAAAGGTTTTTTCGCGGTCAATACCTTGATCACGCTGCTTCTGATCGTCAGCGGCACCCTGATCCAGACCTTCAACCTGCGCGATGGCGGCGATGCCGTCGCGCTGATGGCCGGCGGCCGCATAGTTTCGCCATCCAGTGGAGATTTGCAAGAGCGGCGGCTGTTGAACGTGGTGGAAGAAATGGCGCTGGCTTCCGGCATTGCGTGTCCCAAAGTCTACCTGCTGGAACGTGAAGATGCGATCAATGCCTTTGCCGCCGGCTACAACCAGAATGAAGCCGTAGTCGCCGTCACGCGCGGCACCCTGAACCGGCTCACGCGCGACGAATTGCAGGGCGTCGTCGGCCATGAGTTCAGCCATATCCTGAATGGCGACATGCGCTTGAATATCCATCTGATCGGCGTCTTGTTCGGCATCCAGATGATTGCCGGCTTCGGCCAGCAACTGATGAATGCCGGCCGCTACTGGGGTGGGCGCGACGACAAGGGGCCGCCTTGGCAACTGGTGCTGTTCGTTGCCGGCCTGGTGCTGTTCGCGGTTGGCTACATCGGCATATTCTTTGGCCGCCTGATCAAATCCGCGGTGTCGCGCCAACGTGAATTCCTGGCCGACGCCAGCGCCGTCCAGTTCACCCGTAATCCTGAAGGCATTGGCGGCGCCCTGCGTAAAATCGGCGGCCTCACCGACGGCAAAAAAATCGGCTCGCAAATCAATCATCCTAAAGCGGAACAACTCTCGCATCTGTTTCTCGGCAGCGTCCGCCCCAATTTACTGGACGGCTGGTTTGCTATGCACCCGCCGCTGGCAGAGCGTTTGAAGCGCATCTACGGTCGTAACATGACGCCGCTCGATGCGCCTGAATTGGCAGTACCGTATTCACCTAGCGTTGAACGCATGCCTGATCTGCCATTCATCACTGCCGGTTTCGCGGGCGCCACGGCTGCGCCGGCGTCCTCACCGATAGCCGGCGGATTATCGACGCCGTCGCTTGAGTTCGGCAATAGCAGCGGCAGATCGCCGCTGTCGCCACAGCTCGAAAACGCGGTGCACGACCCTGTCGCGGCGTGCGCTGTGGTCTATGCCTTGTTGTTGGGCGAAGCGGGCGCAGAGCGCGATGTACAACTCTCCATGCTAAAAAAAGAAGCTCCACAGCAAGCCGCCTTGGTCACTTTCCTGGCCGAGTCGATCAAGCAATTGCCGCTAAGCGCCAGGCTGCCTTTGGTCGATCTGGCGACACCGGCATTGCGTCAGCTGGCGCAGCCTGAACGCGACAAGATGCTGGCGCTGGCAGACCAGCTGATCGCCGCCGACAGCCGCATCACACTAGCCGAATTTGTGGTGCAGACCATATTGACGCGCCGCCTGGGGCCGCGCGCCGGACGTCTGGTGCCGATCAAATTCAATCGCCTCGCCGAACTGAACCATGAGGTAGCCGTGCTGCTTTCGCTAGTGGCGCATGTAGCGGTATCGACGAGTCGTGGCGACGCTGTCGCTGCGCGCATGGCTGCTTTCCTGCGCGGTGCGCAGCTTTGCCCGGAACTCAAGCTCGCAGCCCGGGACTATTGCGACGGCGCCAGCCTCGGCTTCCCGCAAGTGAGGCTGGCCCTGGACCACGCTAATCAACTGGCGCCGCTGGCCAAACCGCAATTGATCAAAGCTTTGCTTGCCGTCGCCGATAACGGCGCTGAACTGCCGATAGCCAGCGCCGACATCCTGCGCGCAATTTGCGCCGGCATCGAAGCCCCGATTCCACCGGCGGTCGCCGCCACTTATCACGCCTATCCGTGGCAATTCGATAATTAATTAATAATAATTCTGCCGCTTTCGGCAGGTCTTCGAGCAGATCGTTATAATGAGCATTCTCGGGGTTTCCCGTATTGGATGCTGTCATGCAAGCTCAAGTTGAAAATACCGCCGGTAAACGGCATTGGATCAAGGCCGCGGCGGCCGTAGCGGTGGTAGCGTTAGCCGTGGCTGGCTATATGTCGATGTCAAACACGCATGCCGCGCCCGATGTCTCGTTTACCAACCTCAAGGGTGAACAGGTATCGCTGAAGAGCTTGCGCGGCAAAGTGGTGATGGTGAACTTCTGGGCCACCAGCTGCACCACCTGTGTCGCCGAAATGCCCCAAATGGTGCAAACCTACAACATGTACAAGGACAAAGGTCTCGACTACGTCGCCGTGGCAATGAGCTACGACCCGCCTAACTACGTGTTGAATTTTGTGCAAACCCGCAGCTTGCCGTTCCAGGTAACGCTGGACACGCAAAGCAAGATGGCCAATTCCTTCGGCGACGTCAAGCTGACACCGACCACCTTTGTCATCGACAAGCAAGGCAACATCATCAAGCGCTACGTTGGCGCACCCAAGTTTGAAGAGTTGCACGCCCTGCTCGATAAAGCACTGGCAGCAGCATAAAAAAAGGCGCATCAAGCGCCTTTTTTTTATGTCTGTAGAAATCAAATCTATCTCGATGTCGCAGCACGCGAAGCCGTGTCATACAAGCCGGAGGCGGTCCGTAACAGTTTGGCCGCATCGCCCAGCGCCTGGTTCGACAAACCGGTATCAGACAGCACCGTAATCAAACACTCTTCACGCATCTCGCGATATTTGAGGCACAGCGTGTAGCCGTTCTCAGTAGCGGAAAAATACGCCTCCTTGCCTACTTTTTCGCTTTTTACATAGCCGGCTTTCACCAGTTTTTTCAATGCGTAACTGGCAATATGCGTATCTTCGATATTCAATACGAAGCAAATGTCCGCCAGGCTCTTTTTGCGCTCACGATGACAAACATGATGCAACAAAGAAACCTCGACCGGCGTCATATCCTTGACACCGGCAGCCGACATGCACCGCGCCATCCAGCGATTGAACGCATTGCCGGCAATGATCAATGCATACTCCAGCTCGGATAGTTCGACACTGCTTTCCGAAGCCAGATGGGCCGAAGACAGGATTTTAGGGGCAGCAACGTTCATACATTTCCTACAAAACGCCAAGAAAAATTAATCATACAACTAGTTTCACTAAAAACCAGAGCGAATTTATGCCTGCGTTTCTGCAACAACACAAACTATTTACACACAAATTATTGACATTTTATTTTTGATGAACGATATTGCCCCTTAATTAAGCTCTGGTAACAAAGAGTAAGCTTGTTGGGGGTAGACTAATTCGGCACGCTGCGACGGCAGTTAACACTGTTGCTAACTTATTCCGCCATTTTCTTTGCAATTCAACGTGTTGTCCCAGCAGTCGGGGACAGAGCCATACGCCGCCCTGCGGTGTTTCCCTCTGCGCCGCAACTGCCGACTATTCTGACGAAGGAAGCCAGCCGTCATGACCCAAGCCGTCATACAAGCCCTTGGTGAAAGCGCCCTGATATTGAATGCAGGGGCCAGCGCTACCCTGGAATGCCAACAGCGCTTGTGGGCCATCGCCGCCAAAGCCTCGCATTGGCCGCACGTACGCGACGTCGTCCCGGGCATGAATAACCTGACTATCCTGTTCGATCCGCTAGCGGCCGACGCCGAGCAGCTGGCGGAGAAACTCCAAAACGCATGGGACGCCGCCTCGATCAGCCAGAAGACCGGAAGAAAAATCGACATTCCGGTGATCTATGGCGGCGCCAGCGGCCCCGACCTGGAAGAAGTCGCGCGGCACACCGGCTTGTCGCCGGCGGAGATCGTCAAACGCCATACGGCAGCTGAATATATTGTCTATTTCATCGGCTTCCAGCCGGGTTTTCCTTACCTCGGCGGGCTCGATCCGCAATTGGCCACCCCGCGCCGCAGCGAACCGCGGCTGGTGGTACCTGCCGGCTCGGTCGGCATTGGCGGTAGCCAGACCGGGATCTATCCGGCGGCCTCGCCCGGCGGCTGGCAACTGATCGGCCATAGTGCGCTGCAATTGTTCGACCCTGCTGCCAATCCTCCTACCGTACTGCAACCGGGTGACCGCGTACGTTTCGTCGCCAGCGAGGTGATTGCATGATCAAGATCCTTCGCGCCGGACGCATCAATTCGGTCCAGGACATGGGCCGCAGCGGCTTGCGCCATCTCGGCATCTGCCAATCCGGAGCGCTGGACCACACCGCGCTCGCCATCGCCAATCTGCTGGTAGGCAATCCGCGCGACGCTGCCGCCATCGAATTCACGCTTGGCCCGTGCCAGCTTGAATTCACGCTCGACTGCCGCATCGCCTTGGGCGGCGCCGATTTCGCGGCAACGCTGGATGGCCGCGCACTGCCGTCATGGTGGAGCGTACGCGTACGTGCCGGACAAATTCTGACGCTGGAAGCTGCCCGGCACGGGATGCGCGCTTACCTCGCAGTCGCCGGCGGCATCAATTCCGCAACCCAGCTAGGTTCGCGCGCCACCGATCTGCAGGCCGGCTTTGGCGGTCATGGCGGCCGTGCCTTGACCGAAGGCGACGGCCTGTCTGCCGGCGCACTGAACGACCCTGCCGCGCCGCTGCATACCGCGGCGTCTTTCGGTGTACGCCCGCCCGTCTGGTACCAGGCCGACGATACCGAAGCACTGGCGATCCGCGTCATACCCGGCCCTGAATATGAAATGTTCACGGTAGCCGCACAAAAAACTTTCTGGAACAGCAGCTGGACCTTGACGCCGCAGAGCAATCGCATGGGCTTTCGCCTGAGCGGACCGGAGCTCAAGATCAAGAAAGGCAACGACCTGCTGTCCCATGGCGTACTGCCGGGCGTAATCCAGGTGCCGCCTGCCGGCCAGCCTATCGTCCTGATGGCGGATGCCCAAACCACCGGCGGCTATCCAAAAATTGGCGTCGTGATCGGCGCCGATTTGGCCAAGCTGGCGCAGTTGCGCTTCAATCGCACCATACAGTTTGTCGAATGCGACGCTACTCAGGCGCGCGAGGAATTGCGCCAGGAGGCGGCATACCTACAGCAAATCGAAACCGCGATGCACTGGTTGCGTCCGGCCAAATAGGAGCAGACCATGCCCACGAAAGCGAAACGACAAGATCAACGACACGGAAAACGACACCATCAGGTCGACCTTAACGCCGACCTCGGCGAACAGAGCAACGGTAGCGACGAAGCATTGCTGGCGCTGGTCAGCTCGGCCAATATCGCTTGCGGCTGGCACGCCGGCAGCGCTTTGATGATGCAGCAATGCGTGACCTGGGCGGTAGCGCAAGGAGTCGCCATCGGCGCCCATCCGAGTTTTCCCGATCGCGACAATTTCGGCCGCACCGAAATGCAGCTTCCGGCCAACGAAATCTACAGCGGCGTGCAGTATCAAATCGGTGCGTTGACGGCGATCGCCGGCGCCCATGGTGCGCAGTTGGCGCACGTCAAGCCGCACGGCGCGCTGTACAACATGGCAGCGCGCGATGCCGCACTGGCCGACACCATCGTCGCCGCGATCCGCGACGTCGATCCGGCGCTGGCCTTGTTCGGCCTGGCTGGCAGCGAGCTGATCGCCGCCGCCCATCGCGCCGGTTTGCAGGCAGTGGAAGAAGTGTTCGCCGACCGCGGCTACATGGCGGATGGCAGCCTTGTCAAGCGCGGTACACCTGGCGCCTTGATTGAAGACGAAGAGCAGGCATTGGCACAAACCATGCATATGATCCTTGAAGGCAAAGTCCATGCGACTGACGGCAGCTGGGCGCCAGTCACGGCGGATACCGTGTGCCTGCACGGCGACGGTGCGCATGCGCTGGCGTTTGCGCATCGCGTCCATGACGAACTGACGCAGCAGGGCATCGCCATCCGCGCGCCCCGGATAGCCAGTGCAGACAGCCTGTTTCCGCTGCTGGGCTAAGCAACAATAAACAATAAAAAAATCAACACCAGGAAGTCAACAGAACCGGCGACGCGACAACGACCGCCTCAACATTAGGAGATAGCAATGACCGTAACAGAATTATTGCCGCTGATCGGCATACCGATTGTGGTGGCAGGCTTTGCCTTGAAATTCAATCCCTTGCTGGTGGTGACCGTGGCCGGCCTGGCGACCGGCCTGGCGGTTGGCATGGATATCGGCACCTTGCTGGAAACCTTTGGCGAGAAGTTCATCAACAGCCGTTCGCTGGCTGTCTATGTGTTGATCTTGCCGGTGATCGGCCTGCTTGAAAGTTACGGGTTAAAAGAACGCGCGCAAGACTGGATTTCTGGCATGGCAGCCGCTACCTCGGCGCGTATCCTGATGTTGTACTTTGTTTTGCGCCAGGGTTTCGGCGCGCTCGGCCTGACCTATATCGGCGGCCAGGCACAAACCGTGCGGCCGCTGCTGGCGCCGATGGTTGAAGGCGCCGCTACCGCGCGCCACGGCGAACTGCCGCTGCACATCCGCGACAAGCTGCGTGCGCATTCCGCCGCTTGCGACAACATCGCCGTGTTCTTTGGCGAAGATATTTTCATTGCCTTCGGCGCGGTGTTGCTGATGGACGCCTTCCTCAAGGAAAACGGCATTCTAGGTATCGAACCGCTGCATCTCGGCTTGTGGGCCATTCCTACCGCCATCGCAGCGCTGATCATTCACATGTTCCGCCTGGTGCGGCTTGACGCCAGCATCGCGCGCGATGTCGCCGCCTGGAAAAAAACTGAAGGAAACGAGGTAACAGCATGAGCGCCCTGATCACCATAAACGAAATCTATTATCTGATCGGCGTCATCCTCATGCTGCTGGTTGGCATGACCTTACGCGACAAGGGCAATTCGAAACGCGTGACCACGGCATTGTTCTGGTTCCTGTTCGGCACGGTATTCCTGTTCAGCGATTTGCTGGTTTCCTCGCTCGGCAAACCGATGGCCTACCGCATCATCGGCGTAGTCGTCGTGTTGATTTCGCTAATCGCCGGTTGCGGCTTGCTGTCTATCGGCTCTTACAAACAACGCAGCGCTGAAGAACGCCAGGCGTCGGCCAACAAGATCGGTAACTGGATCTTCCTGCCGGCGATTTTGATCCCGGTAGTGACCGTACTGTGCACGGTTTTGCTGAAGGGCGTGTCGATCGGCGGCGTCTATCTGCTCGACCAGAAACAGCTGACGCTGGCGGCACTGTGCGTAGGCTGTATCTGCGCGATCCTGGCCGGCTGGAAACTGACCGGCGG
>FTFY01001016.1_pt1 | contig 36779 bp, 34 predicted proteins | sample 1640561 | NCBI WGS metagenome assembly FTFY01 (sample SAMEA3914789, study PRJEB12502) | metagenome | biome: forest; material: soil | place: Canada | collected 2011-07-03 | depth 0.3 m | reverse complement strand
GAAAACCTGCTGGTATTTGCCACCATCGCCGACTGCGGCAGCCTGTCGGCGGCGGCGCGGCGCCTGGGCAAGGCACAATCGACCGTCAGCACCGCGCTGGCCAACCTGGAAGTGGATATGGGCACGCGCTTGTTCGAACGCGATTTGCATCACCTGGCCCTGACCGCCGACGGCGCGGTGCTGCTCGGGTTTGCCCGCTCGACATTGACCGCGGCCGGCAACCTGGAACGCAAGGCGCATAGCCTGAGCGCCGGCCACGGCCATCGCTTGCGGCTGGGCATCGACCAGGCTTTGCCGGTGACACGCAGCCATGCTTTGTGTGCAGAGCTGGAACGACGCTTTCCACACTTGCAACTGGAGTTGTTCCGCCCTACCAGCATCGATGCTACTGATCTGATGCGGCGCGGCTTGCTGGATATCGCGATTGCAGTCACGGTCGACCCCATGCCCAGCGACTTCAACGCCAGCTCGCTGGGGCAGTTGCAATTCGTTCCGGTAGCGGCTGCCGATCATGCGCTAAGCCGCTTGCCGCTGGTGCATAACAGCGATCTGGCGCAGCACCGGCAATTGCTGGCGTCAAGCCGCGATGGCGGCGACGCATCGATCTTCGGCCGTTACAGCGAGATCATGTGGCGTATAGAAAGTCCGGAATTGCTGCTGGATTTGCTCAAACGGGGAATGGGCTGGGCTTTCCTGCCACAGCACGCGATGCAGGAAATCGATGCCAGGGAAGGCTTGAAAATCCTGCTGCACGAGTATCAGGAACCGGCTTTCCTGAAGAGCGTCGACCTGATCTGGAGCAAGCAAGACCAGCAAAGCGAGGCAGCCCGCTGGCTTAGCAGCGATCTCGCATGGGCCCGTTCGGTAGTGCCGTCCTGACCATATTTATCGATGGGAAGTAAGCGCCGACACTCCGATTTAGCCATATTTTATCTATACCTTTGTTTGAAATTGCGCGGACTGACGCCCTTGGCGGCACGGAACTGCCGATTGAAATTGGCCAGGTTGCGATAGCCCTACTCGCTCGGCGTCATCGCCAGGCCGTCATTGCGTTCAATGGCGGCCGACCACAAAGTCAAGCCCAGCGCCAGCACTACCACCACTACGCCGACATAAGGCAAAGTAGTCAACTGGAAGCCGGCGCTGATGGCCATGCCGCCAAACCAGGCGCCGCCTGCATTGCCGAGATTGAAGGCGCCCTGGTTCAACGTCGAAGCCAGGTTCGGTGCGGCGCTGGCGCGTTCCACTACCAGCACCTGCAACGGCGGCACGATCGCGAAGGCCAGCACGCCCCAGATAAATATCGTGATTACTGCTGGCAACGGCGTACGCATGGTCAGGGTAAATACGGTCAGGATTACTGCCAGCGCCACCAGGAAGCTGATCAGCGACGGCATCAGGCGCCAGTCGGCCAGTTTGCCGCCGAGTGCGCTGCCCACCGTCAGGCCAAGGCCGAATACCAGCAGCACCAGCGTCACGGCATGCGGTGTCAGCCCGGTGACATCTTCCAGGATCGGCGTGATGTAGGTGAATACCGAAAACAAGCTGGCCGAAGCCAGCGCACTGATCCCCAGCACCATCAGCACCTGCTTATCCTTGAGCACCGCAAATTCCTGCAGCAGGCTGGTCTTTTGCATCTCGATTTTTTTCGGCAGCCAAAGCGCCAACGCGATTGCCGCCAGCACGCCGATCACTGTCACCGCCCAGAACGTCGAGCGCCAGCCCAGTTGTTGCCCGAGGGCAGTGCCAAACGGTACGCCAAGCACGTTGGCCAGGGTCAGGCCGGCGAACATCAGGGCGATCGCTTGCGCGCGCCGGTTCGGCGCCACCAGTCCGGCCGCTACTACCGAGCCGATACCGAAGAACGCGCCATGGCAAAACGCCGTCACCACCCGCGCCAGCATCAACACGGTGTAATTAGGCGACAAGGCGCACAAGACATTGCCGATAATAAACAAGCCGATCAAACTTAGCAGCGCCGTCCGCCGTGGCATGTTGGCGGTGGCAATTGCCACGATCGGCGCACCGATTGTCACGCCCAATGCGTAACCAGTCACCAGCATCCCCGCCGCCGGGATTGTCACCCCCAGGTCACGCGCGACATCGGGCAGCAAACCCATGATGACGAACTCCGTCGTACCGATGCCGAAAGCGGCAACAGCAAGGGCAAATAGGGGCAAAGACAGCATGATGATCGTCCGGAAAAGGAGCCGCCGGGAACAAGCTGCGTGGCGGTCAGAGGCGCGCACCGGGGGACGTGGTGCGAAGCAACATTATATCAATGGCGATTTATTTATGGTAGCGCTACCAGATTTCACGCATGAAATAGGCATGCCGATGAGGAAAGTGTTGGATTTTTGCGATATAGCCAACGAGTAACAACCAGTTGCTTATGGCAAGTTACCCAGGCTCCATTTCCCGCCATGCTGCAATATCAGCTCGCCACTGTGGAATGCCGCCAGGCTGCTGCGATGGCCGACGCTGATCAGGATCACATCCGGCAGTTGCTTACGTAGCAAACTGTACATTGCATGCTCCAGGCCTTCGTCCATGGCAGAACTGGCTTCGTCGAGGAACACCAGTTGCGGCCGGTGCAACAGCACCCGCCCCAGCGCCAGCCGCTGTTGTTCACCGAGCGACAGAATGTTGCTCCACTCACTCTCCGTATCCAGCTGCGTCGCCAGATGCCCGAGTTGTATCTGCTCCAATATCGCGCGAACCGCACTATCGTCCGGCTGGACCGGCGCGGCCAAGGGGTAATACAGTGCGGATCGCAGAGTCCCTAGCGGCAGGTACGGTTTCTGCGGCAAGAACAGGCATTGCTGTCCTGCCGGACAGATAATCTTGCCATCGGCATACGGCCACAATCCCGCTATGGCGCGTAACAGCGTGGTTTTACCGACACCGGAAGGGCCGCGCACCAGCAATGCGGCGGCGGGCGCCAAAGCCAGGTTCAGATTTGCAGTCAATATCGCGCCGCCCGGACTTTTGACAGTCAGCGCTTCGACCGCAAAATTTTGTCCCTGATACGTAACCTGCGGCATGGTGAGCTGGCCGGCGGCATCGACCGTATCGTGAAAACCGGTGAGACGGTTGACGATGGCGCGGTAACTGGCGAAATCGTCATATGAAGACCGGAAGAAGGACAAGGCATCCTGAACCTGGCCAAAAGCCTGCGCAGTCTGCGTCAGATCGCCCAGCGTAATCTGCTTGCTGAAGAAACGCGGCGCCTGGACCATGAACGGAAACACAACTGCCACCTGAGTGATTCCCAGGTTGAAGCCCTGGAATTTCAATGAACGAAAGACAATCGCCCAAGTATTCTCGATGACATGCGCGAAGCGCTTGAGCAACGTTCGATGCTCCACCGCTTCGCCGCGGAAAAAGGCAATGTTTTCGCCGTACTCGCGCAAACGTATCAAGGCATAACGAAAATCGGCGTTCAGTTTTTCAGTCAGAAAATTCAACATGATCAGCGGCCGGCCTAATTTCACTGCAAACACCGTGGCAACCAGTACATACACATAGACCAGGAAGGTCATTGCGCGTGGTATTTCCTGGCCAAACAGGGTGAGTGTGCCGGACAAGCTCCACAGGATCAGCGTGAACGAAAACAGTGAAACGGCAGAACTGATAAGTCCCAGGAACAGTGTGAGCGAGCTGCTGACAAAACCGGAGACATCCTGCTGGATACGCTGATCCGGATTATCGGTTCTGTTGGGCAGATGCTGGCTGCGGTAGTAAGCCTGCTGGTCCAGCCAGCGCTCCATCAGGCTCTCTGTCAACCAGACACGCCAATGAATCAGGAACGCCTGGCTGATGTAAAAATTCACCAGTGCGCGCAATACATGCACGCTGGCAAGAACGCCGAACACAGCCAGCAGCGACCAGAACGCAGCAGCATTGAAATTCTGCAGCGAGGTGAACATGCCGTTGTTCCAGAATGTGAACAAGATCTCCATGCGCACCGCGAACAAGGTCATCAGGATCAGCAACGAGAGTATTGCCAGTGGCCGCCAGTTGCGGACCGGCGAAAACCAGACCCACGTTACCCGCAGGAACTGTTGTCCCCAATAAGTGAATTTTCCGAGCAGCGCCGTGATGCAGGCGATTGCCACCATGCTGATAGCGAATGCCTTGCAAAGCCAGATGACACTGTCGAGCAGTTGATGATGCCAGTCCATTTTGTTTCCGTCGTTTCAAAGAAAGGGACGTCACGCGATGATGAAATAACAAAACCTATTAAACCGGCAAGCAATGCCAGTATGCCTTCAGGCGGTGTAATTTCAGTAACGATATGTTACTTTGGCAAAAAATGTATAGGGCAAAAAAAATCGCCTGCTTTTAAAGACAGGCGAGGAGGATGAGGATTTAGAAATCTTTGCTGCCGCGACAATCACAGCAAGATCGGTGATCGGTCGATCTCAAATCCCGCCCATGCACAGATATTTAATGACTTGATAATCCTCGATCCCGTACTTCGAACCTTCGCGCCCCAGGCCGGATTGCTTGACGCCGCCGAACGGTGCGACTTCATTCGAAATCAAACCGGTGTTGATGCCGACCATGCCGCTTTCCAGGCCTTCCGCCACGCGCCAGATACGGCCGATGTCGCGTGAATAGAAATAACTGGCGAGCCCGAATTCGGTATCGTTGGCCAGTGCCAGTACTTCTTCGTCTGTCTTGAAGCGGAACAGAGGCGCCATCGGACCAAAGGTCTCTTCGCGCGCAACGATCATGTCCGAAGTCACATCGGCCAGCACGGTCGGCTCGAAGAAACTCTGGCCCAGCGCATGGCGCTTGCCGCCGGCCAGGATGCGCGCGCCTTTTGCCACCGCATCGGCGATATGTTCTTCAACCTTGGCGACCGCCTTCTGGTCGATCAGCGGGCCTTGGGTGACGCCCTCTTGCTGACCGTTGCCGACCTTCAGCCTGGCCACTGCGGCTACCAGCTTTTCGGCGAAAGCGTCGTAGATACCGTCTTGCACATACAGGCGGTTGGCGCATACGCAGGTTTGCCCGGCGTTGCGATATTTGGAAGCCATTGCACCTTCCACGGCGGCATCCAGATCAGCATCGTCGAACACGATGAACGGCGCGTTGCCGCCCAGTTCCAGCGACAATTTCTTGATGGTGGCTGCGCATTGTTCCATCAACAGCTTGCCGACACCGGTGGAACCGGTAAAGGTCAACTTGCGCACGATAGGGTTGCTGGTCATTTCCGCACCGATTTCGCGGGCAGAGCCGGTCACTACGCTGAACACGCCAGCGGGTATGCCCGCTCGCTCGGCCAGCACCGCCAGGGCGAGCGCCGAAAATGGTGTCGCCTCAGCCGGCTTGAGCACCATAGTGCAGCCGGCGGCCAGCGCCGGGCCGGCCTTACGGGTGATCATCGCCGCCGGGAAATTCCACGGCGTGATCGCGGCGCAAACCCCGATCGGCTCTTTCACCACCACGATGCGCGAACTTGGCGACGGCGATGGAATGGTATCGCCGCCGGCGCGCTTGCCCTCTTCTGCAAACCATTCGATGAACGAAGCAGCGTAAGCGATTTCGCCCTTGGCTTCGGCCAGCGGCTTGCCCTGCTCCACGGTCATGATCAGCGCCAGGTCGTCGAGATTGGCCAGCATCAGGTCATTCCATTTGCGTAGGATGATGCTGCGTTCCTTGGCGGTTTTGCGGCGCCATTGGCGCCAGGCGTCGTTGGCGGCAGAAATCGCACGCTTGGTCTCGGCGGCGCCCATCAACGGCACGCTACCTATGGTTTCGCCGGTGGCAGGATTGGTCACGGCGTGGCTGCCGCCTTTATCGGCATTACACCATTCGCCGTTGATGTAGGCTTGCTGACGAAACAATGAGGGATCTTTTAATTGCATCATGTGGATAACTCCTGTGAACGTTGAAGACACGCATATCAAGCGAAGATATGCGCGCCGAAAGCAGTAGTTTGCGCTGTGCTACTTTAGAATTTGGCGAGCGCCTTGTTGCGTCCGCGTATCCATTCCAGCACCAGCAACAGGCAGGTGGAAAACACGATCAGGATGGTGGCCAGCGCGGCGATGGTCGGGCTGATGTTTTCCTTGATCCCGGTAAACATCTGGCGTGGCAAAGTGGCTTGTCCGGGACCGGCTACGAACAAGGTTACCACTACGTCGTCGAACGAGGTGGCGAAGGCGAATAATGCACCCGAGATCAAACCCGGTGCAATCACCGGCAAGGTAATCCGGAAAAAAGTAGAGAGCGGATTGGCGCCCAGGCTGAGGCTGGCACGTACCAGGTTCTGGTTGAATCCTTGCAGCGTCGCCAACACGGTGGTTACCACGAACGGTGCGCCCAGCGCTGCATGCGCCAGTATCAGGCCGGTATAACTGTCGGACAAACCGATCTGCGCGAAGAACAGATAGACGCCGACACCTACCACCACCACCGGCACCACCATCGGCGAAATCAGCACCGCCATCAGCAAGCCTTTACCGCGGAAGTCCGCTTTGTTCAGGCCGACCGCCGCCAACGTGCCAAGTATGGTCGCCAGCACGGTAGCCAACGGCGCCACGATGAAACTGTTCTTGGCAGCGCTAACCCATTCTTCCGATTGCACCAGGTTTTGATACCAGCGCAAGGAAAAGCCGTGAATCGGATACACCAGGAAAGTACTGTCGCTGAACGACAGTGGAATGATGACCAGGATCGGCAGCAGCAGAAACAGCAGCACCAGCAGATTGAAGCCGCGCGAGAAAAAGAACCAGACGCGTTCGGTCAGCGAGACATAGGGCGGAAATTGTGGAAATAATTTCGTTTTCATTTTCTTATCCCATCGCCACATCGTTTTTGGTGAAGCGGCGATACACGCCGTACAGCACCAGCGTCGCGGCAAACAGCAAGGCGCCGAGCGCGCAAGCCATGCCCCAGTTGATGGTGACATTGGTAAAATACGCGATGTAATAACTGACCATCTGTTCGTTCGGTCCGCCTAACAATGCGGGCGTGATGTAGTAACCGACCGACAGGATAAACACCAGCAAAGCGCCGGCGCCAATACCCGGATACGTCTGCGGCACATATACGCGCCAGAACGCGGCGAACGGATGGCTGCCGAGCGACACCGCCGCGCGCAGGTAGGTCGGCGGGATCGCTTTCATCACGCTATACAAAGGCAGGATCATGAACGGCAGCAGGATGTGCGTCATCGCGATATACACGCCGATGCGGTTGAACAGCAGCTCCAGCGGCGCCTGGGTCAGGCCGGTCACCATCAATGCTTTGTTAACCAGTCCTTCCGATTGCAGCAACACAATCCAGGCCGCAACCCGCACCAGGATCGAAGTCCAGAATGGAATCAGCACCAGGATCATGAACAGGTTGGCGCGCCGTTCCGACATGGTCGACAGCCAGTATGCCAGCGGATAGCCAAGCACCAGGCAGGCCAGTGTAGCAACCAGGCCCATCCAGAAAGTGCGGCCGAAAATCTTTTGATATACCGAGGCGCTCGGATCGGCCTTTTCGATATGACCGAAGGCGTCTTGCTTCAGATCCAGCGCCGCCAGCAGGTAATACGGCGAGTATGGAGCACCGTTCTTGGCAATCACTTGCCAGTACGGCAGCTGGCCCCATTGTTCATCGATATCGATCAACGCCTGTTTGATCTGCGTGGCTGGCAACGGCTTGCCGTCTGCATCCAGCAGCGGCAAAGCACGCGCGGTTTTCATGATGATCGAACGGGCGCCGGAAATTTCCGAATTGAGACGGCGCGCCAGCGAACCGGCGGAGCTGTCTTCTTTAGCTTGCAGCAGATCGCTTGCTAGTCCGGCATAGGCGGCATCCGGCGGCACGCTCTTGCGATCCCATTTGTTTAAAGCCGCCACGGTATGCGGCAGCGTCGTCGCGATTTCCGGATTTTCCACGGCGCGCTTGAGCAACATGGCGATCGGCACCAGGAAGGTCAGTAACAGGAAAATCGCCAACGGTGCGATCAATGCCAACGCGGCGGCGCGCTTGCGAAATTGTGCCTGGCGCAGTTCGCGCTTGAGGTGGGAATTCTGCGGTGATGCAGGCGGCGTCATGACAGAGCCGACGCCAGCAGATGCAATAGAAGTCATGGCGTTCCGGGTATGCTGAATAGTGAATTGCAAAGAACTACGGCAAGCGATGCTGCACTGTACTTACATCTAGCACCGCTTGCGGCTAACCCTATCTTTTACTTGGCTGCCCAAGCAGTGAAGCGTTGTTCCAGTTCTTCACCGTGATCGGTCCAGAACGACAAACTCAGTTGCAAGGCATCCTTGGCGTTAGTCGGCGAGGTCGGTAAATTAGCCAGCACTTTCGGATCCAGCAGCTTGAGTGCATTGTTGTTCACCGGGCCGTAAGAGATATTGCTGGCGTAGGCTTTTTGCGAATCCGGCTTGCTGGCGAAGGCGATGAATTTCTCAGCGTCTGCCTTGTTCGGCGTGCCCTTTGGAATCACCCAGAAATCCAGTGTGTAGATGCTGCCGATCCAGCTCACTTTGAGATTCTTGCCTTCCCGTTGCGCTGCATCGATGCGGCCGTTAAATGCGGTCGACATCACGACATCGCCGGCCACCAGGAATTGCGGCGGCTGCGCACCGGCTTCCCACCATTGGATATTCGGTTTCAGTTCGTCCAGTTTCTTGAAGGCGCGATCGACACCGGCTTTTGTGCCGAGCACCTTGTACACGTCTTTCGGCGCCACACCGTCCGCCATCAGCGCGAATTCCAGCGTGTATTCGGCGCCCTTCTTCATGGCGCGTTTGCCGGGGTATTTCTTGACGTCCCAGAAGTCAGCCCAGGTCTTCGGTGCGACTTTCAGCTTGTCGGCATCGTAGGCCAGCACGGTCGACCAGACAAAAGCGCCGACACCGCATTCGTGGATGGCGGCAGGGCTGAAATCGGCCTTGTTGCCGATCTTGCTGAAGTCGATTTTTTCGAGCAAGCCTTCTTCGCAAGCGCGGCCGATATCACCGGCATCCACTTCCACTACGTCCCAGCTTACCTTCTTGGCTTCGACCATGGCTTTGACCTTGGCCAGCTCGCCGTTGAATTCCACTACCGTGATCTTGTCGCCGCTAGCCTTGGCATAGGGATCGATATAGGCGACTTTCTGGGCCGCGCCGTTGGCGCCACCGAAATTAACCAAGGTAAGGGCTGCCGCCTGCGCCATGCCGATTGCGGCCAGCGACAATACGATACTGGTAAAAGCAGGTTTCAAAAATGACTTCATCACGTCTCCTCGTGGATTGAAAAACAGGTGTGGAAAATTATTGGATAACGTTAAATAAAAATGCGCAGGTGCTTGGGATCTACGTCCAATGCAACCTGGGTGCCTTCGTATAACCCGGCCAGCGCCGGGTCATTCAGGGTAAGTTTGATGAAGCAGTCGTCTTGCTGCGGGATCGCGCAGCGCACCCGCACGTGATCGCCGAAATAGATCAGGCTGGTGACACTGACACGCAAGGCGCTTTCCGGAGCGTCGGCGAGCGGCAACAAACGAATCCGTTCCGGCCGGATGCACGCCACTACTTGCTGACCGACGCTGGCCTGGTTGGCATTGAGGCCGTTCAACAGGCCGCCGTGCGGCAAGCGCACAGTGGCGCTACTGCCGTCAATCGCAGCCAGGACGCCATTGAAACGGTTGTTGTCGCCGATGAAACCGGCGACGAACTGGTTTTCCGGATATTCGTAGAGACGGTCGACCACCGCCAGTTGCTGGATGATGCCCTGGTCGAATACGGCGACGCGATCCGACATGGTCAACGCTTCGCTTTGGTCATGGGTGACGTAGACAAACGTCACGCCGAGACGCTTGTGCAGGGCTTTCAGTTCCAGTTGCATGTGTTCGCGCAACTGCTTGTCGAGCGCCCCCAGCGGTTCATCCATCAGCACCAGCTTGGGATCGAACACCAGCGCCCGCGCCAGTGCGATCCGTTGCTGCTGGCCGCCGGAGAGTTGTGCCGGATAACGATCGCCGAACTTACCCATCTGCACCATATCCAGCGCTTTTTTTACCTTTTCGACGCGCTCGCTACCGCTGATGTTGCGCACCTGCAGCGGATAGGCAACGTTCTGCGCCACGGTCATGTGCGGAAACAGAGCATAGTTTTGGAAAACCATGCCGATGTTGCGTTTATGCGGTGGCACTTTGTTGAGCAGGTTGCCATCCAGCCGGATTTCACCGCCGGTAGGGAACTCGAATCCGGCCAGCATCATCAGGCAGGTAGTCTTGCCGGAACCGGATGGGCCCAGCAAGGTCAGGAACTCGCCGCGCTGGATATCCAGGTTCAGGTTCTTGACGACCAGATTCTCGCCGTCATAAGTTTTCTTGACGCCGGAAAACTGCACCAGGATATCCGGTGCGCCTGGTTTATCGGCAACTTCCTTGGAAACCAAGGGCAGGTGGGTGGCGATATTTTCTTGCTTCAACTCATTCTCCCGACAAGTTTCAAGCAGCTGCGACGGTGCGCATTGCGGCACTCAGGATGCCCAGCGCCTCATCCATCAAGTTATCCTCAATCGTCAGCGGAAACAAGAAGCGGATCGCATTACTGTAGACCCCGCAGCTCAACAACAGCAAGCCATTTTTGAGGGCTTCTGCCTGTACCTTCTTGGTAAACTCGGCATCCGGCTGGCGTGTGCCTGGTTGCAGGAATTCCACCGCCACCATCGCTCCCAGGCCACGGATATCGGCAATCTGCGGAATCTCTGCGCGCAGGCCTTCCAAAGCCTGTTTCAGCTTGGCTCCGAGCAGATTGGCGCGTTCGACCAGTTTTTCTTCCTCGATCACCTCCAGCACTGCCAGCGCAGAAGCCACCGCCAGCGGATTGCCGGCATACGTACCGCCCAGGCCGCCGGGCGCTGCCGCATCCATGATTTCGGCGCGGCCGCACACTGCCGACAAAGGCATGCCACCGGCCAGGCTCTTGGCCATCGTCATCAAATCCGGAATCACGCCTGAATGTTCCACGGCGAACATCTTGCCGGTGCGGGCAAAGCCAGTTTGCACTTCGTCCACCACCAGCAAAATTCCATGCTCATCGCACAATTTACGCAGCGCCTGCATCAATGCCGGCGGCGCAGCGTAGAAACCGCCCTCGCCTTGCACCGGTTCCAGGATGATGGCGGCGACACGCTTGGGATCGACGTCCGCCTTGAACAGCGACTGCAACGCCGCCAGCGAGCTTTCCACGCTGACGCCATGCAGTTCGATCGGGAACGGTACGTGATAGACCTCGGCCGGGAACGGGCCGAAACCGACTTTGTACGGCACGACTTTGCCGGTCAGCGCCATGCCCATCATGGTACGGCCATGGAAGGCGCCGGAAAACGCGATCACCGCGCTACGTCCGGTAGCGGCACGGGCGATCTTGACGGCGTTTTCTACCGCCTCGGCGCCGGTCGAAAAGAAAGTGGTCTTTTTGGCATGGTTGCCCGGCGTGACGGCGTTGATACGCTCAGCCAGTTCGACATAGCTGGCGTACGGCACGATCTGATACGCGGTGTGGGTAAATTTGCCCAGTTGTTCCTGGATCGCGGCCACCAGCTTCGGATGGCGATGGCCGGTGTTCAGGACGGCGATGCCGGCAGCGAAATCGATGAAGCGGCGGTTTTCCACATCCCAGATTTCTGCGTTGAGTGCATGCGAGGCGTAGAAATCGCACATGACGCCGACACCGCGCGGAGTCGCGGCGTTTTTGCGTTGATGCAGTGAGGCGTTGGTGTTTGAGTTTGCTACAGTTGCAGCAGCTGCTGCGTGAAATCCGTCGTTTTTCATAATGGCTCCTTAATGCGTTGTGCGCGTTGTACGCGTTATGCGGTTTTTGTATTAGCTTTGATGCATACTAAGGCCGAGCTGGATCTATAATATAGTGCCACTTTCAGTTTTCTAATGGAGCCACTTTGCGCATCGCCTCGCTCACCGATTTTTTGCTGATGCGCATAGAGCGCGGCGCCGATGGCGCTATCGCCAAGGCCGGCAGCACTCCCCTTAACCGGCAAATTTACCAAGCCATCCGTGAGGCCATCTTGTCGCAATTGCTGCCATCCGGCTGGCAACTGCCGTCATCGCGCGATCTGGCGCGCGAACTGACGATATCGCGCAATACGGTGACTTATGCCTATGAGCAGCTGATCGCTGAAGGTTATCTGGAAACCCGGGCCGGTTCCGGCACCTTCATTGCCGATACCACGCCAGACCAGATTCCAGAGATGCGCTTGAACACGCCGCCACTGACAGATCCCAGCGGCGAGTCGGAATTGTCGGCACACGGCGCGCAACTGATCCAGCAGGCCGGCGTCAGTGATTTGCAGTGGGGCGCGTTCATGCCCGGCGTGCCGGACGTGACGCTATTTCCGAACAAGATCTGGAGCCGCCTGCAAAACAAGCATTGGCGCCGCTCGCGCGCGGAGTTGCTGACCTATGGCGACGCCGGCGGTTATATGCCGCTGCGCGAGGCAATAGCAGAATATTTGCGCATCGCGCGCTCGGTCAACTGCAATGCCAACCAGGTAATCATCACCACCGGCATCCATCAATCGCTGGATATCGTCGTCAAGCTGCTGGGAGAACATGGCGACAGCGCCTGGGTCGAAGATCCCTGTTACTGGGGCACGCGCAGCGTCCTCAATTCGCTCGGCATCAAGCCGGTGGCGATCCCGGTCGACTCGGAAGGCATGCGCATGCGGCTGGCCAACCTGCGCCAGCCACCGCGTTTTATCTGCGCCACGCCGTCTCACCAATATCCGTTGGGAATGGTGATGAGTTTGTCGCGGCGACGCATGTTGCTGGAGTACGCGGCAACCCGCAAAGTCTGGATCATCGAAGACGATTACGACAGCGAATTCCGTTACGGCAGCCGGCCGCTGGCATCGTTGCAGGGCATGGATACCGACGACCGCGTGCTGTATATGGGCACCTTCAGCAAGACCATGTTCCCTAGCCTCCGCATCGGCTTCATGGTGGTGCCGGAATCGCTGGCCGCGACGTTTGCAATCGGGGTTTCCGAACTGTATCGCGGCAGCCAGGTGTTCATGCAGGCGATCATGGCCGATTTCATGACAGAGGGACATTTCGCTTCGCATATCCGCCGCATGCGGGTGTTGTACGCCGAGCGTTTGCACCTTCTGCAAGCTGCAATCGAACGTCATTTCGGGGACCGCATCACGCTTACCGGCGGCGAGGCCGGCCTGCATCTGGCGCTCGGCTTGCCGGCGCAATGCGACGACCGGGCGATCAGCCGTGCGGCGCGTGAAGCGGGGATTGTGGCGCGGCCGCTGTCGCGTTATTACATGAATGCCGAAACTACGCGCAACGGCTTGCTGCTGGGTTATGCCTGCGTACCGAATGAGCAGATAGCGCCAGCTTTCGACAAGCTGGCGGCGATCATAAAAACACATTGGAAATGAAAAATGAAAGCTGTCCCGATCCAAAGCGAAACCAAGGAGAACCCATGAAGAAATTTGTTTTTACGTTGATGTTGTTGCTCAGCGCCGCAGGTACCTCTGTAGCCACCTCAGCATCTGCCCAAGTGCCGCCGTCGCGGCTGGACGATGTCGTCAAATCCGGTACTCTGCGCGTTTGCATGACGGGCGATTACAAGCCGTTTACTTTTTTCAGGAGCGACAACAATTTTGAAGGTATCGATGTCGATCTGGCCAAATCGCTGGCCAAGGCGCTCGGTGTCGAAGCGCGCTTTGTCAAAACCAGCTGGACCAACCTGACCAGCGATTTCCTGGAGAAGTGCGATATTGCGATGGGCGGGGTCTCGGTGACGCTGGAGCGCCAAAAGAAAGTATCGTTCTCGGCGCCGCACATGGTGGATGGCAAGGCTGCGATTGCCCGTTGTACCGATGTCGGCAAGTTCCAGTCGCTGGCGGCGATCGACCAGCCGACGACACGCGCCATCGTCAATCCCGGCGGCACCAATGAGCGTTTCGCCCGCGCCAACTACAAGCAGGCGCAGCTGATCCTGCATCCGGATAACGTCACCATCTTCGACCAGATCGTGCAGGGAAAAGCCGATGTCATGGTGACCGACGCCAGCGAAACCCTGTGGCAGGCGAAGCTACATCCGCAGTTATGTTCGATTCGTCCTGACCAACCGCTGCAATTCTCGGAAAAAGCCTTCATGCTGCCGCGCGGTGATGTGCCGTTCAAGGAATTCGTCGACACCTGGATGCACCAGCTGAAGGCGACCGGCGACTATGACCGGATATTCAACCAGTGGCTTAAATAGCACCAGGTTGCGAGGACTAACCCTGCTTGCTGGCCGACTGCTGCGCGATCTTGCTCTTCTTGATCGATTTCAGATGCGCGGCGACGGCGGTCGCCAGCTGGCGCGCCCATAGCGAGACGCCGCTGGCCGAAGGATGGTAACCATCGGAGGCCATCAGCGCGTGATCGTTGATGTCGATCAGGATCGGCACACGCGTCACGCGCAAATGATTGAGATCGGCGGGCAAATTGGCAATCAACTCTTCCACCGTTCCATCCAGCGCCTTGGCTTTCATGCCAAGCACATAACGCAAGGGTTCGGGCAGCGCAGGAAAAGCGTGGATAGGCGGAATGCCGGAAATCACGATCAGTCGCGGCGACAGATGCGCCTGCAAGTCACGCATCAATTGCAACAGCTCGGCCCGATAGCGGCGGCAGGAACGAAACGCGGTGGTGTCATTTACGCCAAAGGCGATCAGCACGATATCCACTTTTTGCGACGCCACCTGCGGCAACATGGTCTTGACCGCATCGCTCAGGGTCGCGCCATTTTCTCCGACCGCCTGCCAGGACACGGTACGCTGCAGGCGCATCGCCAGCGCAGCGGCAAACTGGCCGGTAATCGCTTCGTAATGGGTGGCGACGCCGACCCCGGCTACCGGCGATTCACCGATAGTCAGTAATGCCAGCGGCCGCTGCGGCGGTTCCGTGGCACTGGCAATCTGGGCCTGGCCGATTGTCGGTCCCTTGGCTTCCGGCAGGCGTGGCGTGAGGCGGCGGGTGCGACGGCCTTGTATGATCAGCCATGGCAAGAGCGGTAATGCAATCAGTTCCGGCAACCAGCGGCGCACTTCGTGTCTCCTTGATTATTGCTATGGTCCAGGATCAAACTATTTTATTTATATGATTTTGCAAAACGTTTTGCTCAACGGCAAGCAATTATAGTGGTTAGCGGCTGTCAATTCACTCAATCTTCAAGCCTTTTAATTCTGGCTTGGGCGGTGGCGGTTTCAATTTCAGATCGGCAAGGGTTTCCATCAAAATACTGGCAATCGCCAGGTTGCGGTGCGTCTTGGAGTTGGCCGGAATCACGTACCAAGGCGCATGATCGGCATCGGTAGCTTGAATCGCTTTCCCGAACAACTCCTGATACTTGTCCCAGCTTTTGCGCTCTTCCAGGTCCTGCAGATCGAATTTCCAATGCTTGGCGGGATCGTCGATGCGCTCTTGCAGGCGGGCGCGCTGCTCGTCTTTTGAAATATGCAGCAGGCACTTGATTATTGTAGTCCCAGTTTCGGCCAGCATCCTTTCAAAATCGCGAATTTGGCCGTAGCGGCGCTCACATTCAGCCTCATCGATCCAGTCGTGCACCCGAGTGATCAGCACATCTTCATAGTGGCTGCGGTTGAACACAACTATTTCGCCCTGTTGCGGCACCTGCTGATGAACGCGCCATAAATAATCGTGGGCGCGCTCGATGGTGCTCGGCGCTTTGAAATCGGCAATCTGGATGCCTTGGGGATTGACCAGGTTAAACACCCCTTTTACGGTGCCGTCCTTGCCGCTGGTGTCTATGCCCTGCAATACCACTAGTATCTTATGCTTCTGGGCGGCGTACAGCATTTCCTGTTGCGCGGCGATTAGCGCCGCCAACTCGATAACCAGCTCTTTATCCTTGATTTTGTCGCCGCTGGAAAGCGGCTTCTCGCCGGCGTCGGCATCCTTGATCTTGGTGGTCTTGCCGGCACGGAACTGCTTGCATGCGTTCATTGTTCTCTCCGATAAGGTGGCTACGGGCGGGTGGTATTTCGCTGGTAATACCGATTGGCTACGTCGACTGGCTGCGCCGGCTGCTTACAGAATGCCGTGCAGATTGCCGAGCGCATGCTCAATCTTGATGCAGCTATCCATCTCGACCTGGATGCCGTTGGCGCGCGCTTTTGCTGCAGCGGACTCATTGACGATGCCGAGCTGCATCCAGATGCAGCGTGCATCGATCATGATCGCTTCGCCCACGATCGGCGGAATGTCCTCTGCCTTGCGGAAACAATCGACGATGTCGATTTTCTGCTTGTCCGCTGCCAGTGCCTTCGCCGCATCGTACAGATTGGCGTAGCAGTGCTCTCCAAGGATGTGAGCGCCCACATGCATCGGATTGACCGGGATAATCCGATAACCGCGCTCCTGCATGTAACGGGCCACGCCGTAGCTCGGCCGATCCGGTTTAGACGACAGGCCGACGATGGCGATGATCGGGTTGGCGGGGTTGAATACGGGAGCGGATGTATTTGGCATGGGTTCGATGATGGACTTGTCGGCGTAAGTGGAATCCTGCTTAAGCAGTCTTGCTTAAAAAGCTTTACATGATCTTACCGCGAGAATCTGATTTCCTGCCAGCAAGCTCTGGGCTTGCTTTCAAAACGCACCGGCGCGTTGCTGTTTTTACCGGGCATTCTCTGCATGATGGTTGTCTGCAGTAACGCCGCCCTGCTCGACTTTGGGTGTCGGCGCCGTATCGGCGGGTTTCTCGCATGCGCACAGGCCGATTGCCAACAGGATAATGGTGAACAAATGCAATAACCGGATTTTCATTTGCCTTCTCCTTGCGTGACCGTTGATACTCACGCTGAATACATCTTAGCATGTAGGGTGGGCAGGTTTTTTTGCCCACGCGTTACAAGACAAACCGCCCAGGCAACAAAAAAGCAGCCGAAGCTGCTTTTTCTTGTTGCCATCCGAAGTACCGCTGAATTACAAAATCAGCGACCTTTTTGACGCAATTTCGCAATCGCTGCCAATTGCGCAATAGCTGCCGACAACTCGGACTGTGCTTTTGCGTAATCGATCAAGGACTCCTTGTTGCTCAACGCTTCTTCCGCGCGACGCTTGGCTTCGGTTGCCTTCGCTTCGTCCAGATCGGCGCCGCGGATCGCGGTGTCGGCCAGGACGGTGACGTTATTCGGCTGCACTTCCAGCAAACCACCGGCAACGAATACAAACTCGTCGTGCGCCTGGCCTGCCACCTTGATCCGAACAGCACCCGGTTTGATGCGCGTGATCAGCGGGGTATGACGAGGATAAATCCCCAGCTCGCCCGACTCACCCGGCAACGCGACGAATTCAGCTTCACCGGAGAAGATCAACTCTTCCGCGGAAACAACGTCTACGTGAATAGTGTGTGCCATCTTAAACCCTTTGTTGTCCATTAAATCAACTACCGAGAAGCGCCATCGCCGGCCAGTGGATGGCAAGGGCAACCGGCAGCTGCGCTGCCAGTCACTCTCCCCACCACGCCCAGCTCAGCTGCAGCGCTTGTCAATTAGCCGATCTTCTTGGCCTTTTCGATTGCTTCTTCGATCGTGCCGACCATGTAGAACGCTTGTTCCGGCAGGTGATCGAGTTCGCCGCTGGCGATCATCTTGAAGCCCTTGATCGTGTCCTTCAGCGAAACGTATTTACCTGGCGAACCGGTAAACACTTCAGCAACGTGGAAAGGCTGCGACAGGAAACGCTGCATCTTACGTGCACGCGCCACCAGCAACTTGTCTTCCGGAGCCAGTTCGTCCATACCCAGAATCGCGATAATGTCGCGCAATTCTTTGTAGCGTTGCAAGATACCTTGCACAGCGCGGGCAGTTTCGTAGTGCTCTTGGCCAACCACTTGCGGATCCAGCTGACGCGAAGTCGAATCGAGTGGATCAACCGCAGGGTAGATACCCAGCGAGGCGATATCACGCGACAACACAACGGTGGAGTCCAAGTGAGCAAACGTAGTTGCAGGCGACGGGTCGGTCAAGTCATCCGCTGGAACGTAGACGGCCTGGATCGATGTGATCGAACCGGTTTTTGTCGATGTAATACGTTCTTGCAGCTGGCCCATTTCCGAAGCCAGTGTAGGCTGGTAACCCACGGCGGAAGGCATACGGCCCAGCAGCGCCGAAACTTCGGTACCGGCCAGTGTGTAACGGTAGATGTTATCGACGAAGAACAACACGTCTTTACCTTCGTCACGGAAGCCTTCAGCGATCGTCAGGCCGGTCAGCGCAACGCGCAGACGGTTACCTGGCGGTTCATTCATCTGACCGTAAACCATCGCTACCTTGGATTTTTCCGGATTTTCCAGATCAACCACTTTAGCGTCAGCCATTTCGTGATAGAAGTCGTTACCTTCACGAGTACGCTCACCGACACCGGCAAACACGGACAAGCCGCTGTGCGCCTTGGCGATGTTGTTGATCAGTTCCATCATGTTCACGGTCTTGCCCACACCCGCGCCACCGAACAGACCAACTTTACCGCCCTTGGCGAACGGGCAAACCAGATCGATAACCTTGATGCCGGTTTCCAGCAATTCCTGCGATGGCGACAGTTCGTCGTATGCAGGAGCTTTGCGGTGGATCGAGGCAGTGGTTTCGTGGCTTACCGGACCGCATTCGTCGATCGGGTTACCCAGCACGTCCATGATGCGGCCCAGTGTTGCTTTACCGGTCGGCACCATGATTGGCTGGCCTGTGTTCTTGATTGTCATGCCGCGGCGCAAACCGTCGGATGTACCCAGCGCAATGGTACGGACTACGCCGTCGCCCAGCTGTTGTTGTACTTCCAGCGTCAGTTCCGAGCCATCCATCTTCAAGGCATCGTAAATCTTAGGCATCGCGTCACGTGGAAACTCAACGTCCACCACAGCGCCGATACACTGAACGATTTTGCCATCAGCCATTTTCGTTCCTTCAATATATAAAATAAATTTCTGTTAAACGCAGTTTGCGTTACACCGCAGCAGCACCGGCGACGATCTCAGACAATTCCTTCGTGATCGCAGCTTGACGCGTCTTGTTGTATACCAGTTTCAGTTCGCCAATCACGTTACCCGCGTTGTCGCTAGCCGACTTCATCGCCACCATCCGCGCCGATTGCTCGGACGCCATGTTTTCAGCGACAGCCTGATAAATCAGCGCTTCCACGTAACGCACCAGCAATTCATCGATGACGCTTTGCACATCCGGCTCGTAAATGTAGTCCCAGGAATGCGAACCTTCTTTATCAGCCTCAAGACGATCGCTCGACAGCGGCAGCAACTGCTGCAGCATCGGCTCTTGCTTCATCGTGTTGATGAACTTGGTGTACACCAGATAAACCGCGTCCAGGCGACCTTCCTGATAAGCGTCGAGCAGTACCTTGACTGGTCCGATCAGCTTGTCCAGATGCGGCGTATCGCCCAGTTGCACGGCATGCGCAACGACCTTGGCGCCGATCCGGTGCAGAAAACCCAGACCCTTGTTGCCGATCGCTACTGCCTGAACCTTATTGCCTTGTCCTTCCAGCTCACGCAGTTTCGCGGTCAGCAAACGCAAGGAGTTGGTGTTCATGCCGCCGCACAGACCTTTGTCGGTCGTTACAACGATGAAACCAACGTTCTTGGAGTTGTCCTGCTTCACCATGAACGGGTGCGTGTACTCTGGATTGGCTTGCGACAAGTTAGAAGCGATATTACGAATCTTGTCACTGTAGGGACGTGCCGCACGCATCCGGTCCTGCGCCTTGCGCATTTTGGATGCGGCGACCATTTCCATCGCCTTGGTGATCTTCTTCGTATTTTCTACGCTCTTGATCTTGCTGCGTATCTCTTTACCTGTAGCCATTCCGTGCTCCAGTTAAATTAAGCCACGAACGATTTTTTGAAATCAGCAACGGCGGTAGACAATGCAGCTTCACCATCTTTGTCGAGTTGCTTGGTTTCTTCGATCTTTTGCAGCAAAGGCGCGTGGCTGGTCTTCATGTAGTTATGCAGACCGCTTTCGAATGGCAGTACTTGCTTGACGTCGATGCTGTCCAGGAAGCCCTTGTTGACCGCGAACAAAGTCACAGCCATCAGCGAGATCGACAACGGCGAGTATTGCGCCTGCTTCAACAGCTCGGTCACGCGTGCACCGCGGTCCAGCTGCTTGCGGGTTGCTTCGTCGAGGTCGGAAGCAAACTGCGCAAACGCAGCCAGTTCACGATACTGCGCCAAGTCGGTACGGATACCGCCGGACAAGTTCTTGATAACCTTGGTCTGAGCAGCGCCACCAACGCGTGATACCGAAATACCGGCGTTAATCGCAGGACGGATACCAGCATTGAACAACGATGTTTCCAGGAAGATCTGACCGTCGGTAATCGAAATCACGTTGGTCGGAACGAAAGCGGAAACGTCGCCAGCCTGGGTTTCGATGATCGGCAAAGCAGTCAGCGAACCAGTCTTGCCCTTGACTTCACCCTTGGTGAAATCTTCAACGTATTTTTCGTTCACACGTGCTGCGCGTTCCAGCAAACGGCTGTGGAGGTAGAACACGTCGCCAGGGTAAGCTTCACGGCCTGGTGGACGGCGCAACAGCAGCGATACCTGACGGTATGCAACAGCTTGCTTGGACAGATCGTCATACACGATCAGTGCGTCTTCACCGCGGTCACGGAAATATTCGCCCATTGCGCAGCCGGAGTAAGCCGACAGGTATTGCATCGCAGCCGACTCGGAAGCCGATGCAGCAACCACAATGGTGTATTCCATGGCGCCGTGTGTTTCCAGCGAGCGCACGATGTTCTTGATCGACGATGCTTTTTGACCGATAGCGACATAGATACATGTCACGTCCTGGCCCTTTTGATTGATGATCGCATCGATCGCAACAGCGGTCTTGCCGGTCTGGCGGTCGCCGATGATCAGTTCGCGCTGGCCGCGGCCGATAGGTACCATCGAGTCGATCGACTTGATACCGGTTTGCATTGGCTGCGAAACGGATTGACGGGCGATAACGCCCGGCGCGATCTTTTCAATCGGTGCTGTCAGCTTGGCGTTGACCGGACCCTTGCCGTCGATCGGCTGGCCCAGCGCGTTCACTACACGGCCGCGCAGTTCCGGGCCGATAGGCACTTCCAGAATACGGCCGGTACATTTAACTGTATCGCCTTCGGAAATGTGTTCGAAGTCACCCAGAATAACGGCGCCGACAGAGTCACGCTCCAGATTCAGCGCCAGGCCAAATGTGTTACCTGGGAATTCCAGCATCTCACCTTGCATCACGTCAGACAGACCATGGATACGGCAGATACCGTCGGACACGGAAATAACCGTGCCTTGATTGCGAATTTCAGCGGTATCGCCAAGGCCTTGAATCCGGCTCTTGATCAGTTCGCTGATTTCAGACGCGTTGAGTTGCATATTAACTCCTAAAATTTTCTCGTTGCTCGGTTACGCAGATAAGCAAAGGTCAAAGCCAATCGATAATCACGCAGCCAGGGCAGCATGCAGTTCTTGCAGCTTGGCGCGCACCGATGTGTCGAGCACTTCATCGCCGACTACTACGCGTACGCCGCCGATCAGCGAGTTATCCACAGTTACCGATGGGTTCAGCTTGCGGCCGAACTTCTTTTCCAGCGTGGCGGTCAAATCTTTCACTTGCGCTTCGGTCATTTCAAAAGCACTGGTGATCTCGATATCCGCAGCGCCTTCTTGTGCGTTCTTCAGCACTTGAAATTGCTCGGCGATTTCCGGCAGCGCGATCAAACGACCGTTATCAACCAGCGTCGCGACGAAGTTTTTCACTTCGGCGGTGGCTGCTTGCGGCGATTTCAACAACGCCAGAAACGTATCGGCGATTTGCTGATGCGTAAGGGCAGGATTGTGCGCCAGCGCCTTGACATCGGAATTGGCCGCTACCTGGCCCATCTCGACAACCAGATTCGCCCACGCAGCCAGGTCTTGCGACTTGGCCACACGGAACAGTGCTTCTGCATAAGGACGAGCAATCGTTGCAAGTTCAGCCATGATTACAGCTCTGTTTTCAGTTGGTTCAGCAAATCGGCATGTGCCGCGGCATTGACTTCGCGCTTGAGGATCTGTTCGGCGCCTTTGACCGCAAGGGTCGCAACTTCACCGCGCAGAGCTTCACGTGCTTTAGTCATTTGCTGCTCGGCTTCGGCCTTAGCGTTAGCGATAATGCGGGCAGCTTCGTCGGAAGCCGTTTTCTTGGCTTCGTCAACGATCGACTGGCCGCGCTTTTCAGCTTCGCCAATACGCTTTTGACCTTCGTCGCGCGCGGTTGCCAGTTCTGCCGAGGCACGCTTTTCAGCGGCTGCCAGATCTGCCTTGCCGCGATCAGCGGCTGCCAGGCCGTCCGCGATCTTCTTGGCGCGCTCATCGAGCGCTTTCATCAGCGGCGGCCAGATGAATTTCATCGTGAAGCCGGCGAGGATGAAGAAGACCAGGAACTGCGCAAACAATGTTGCATTTAAGTTCACAGTAATTTCCTTCTCAGAATAACGTGGGCTGAAATGCTTTCAGCCGATTCGGTTACGCTCGATTAAATTACTTAGCGATGAACGGATTTGCGAATGCGAACAACATAGCGATACCAACACCGATCAGGAACGCAGCGTCGATCAGACCAGCCAGCAGGAACATCTTGGTTTGCAGAGTGTTCATCAGTTCTGGTTGACGTGCCGATGCTTCCAGGTACTTACCGCCCATGATTGCGATACCGATACAAGCACCGATAGCGCCCAAACCGATGATCAAACCACAAGCCAAAGCAACAAAAGACAGATCAGTCATGACAATTCCTTCAAAGTTAAGTGAATACAAAAATTAATACAGAAAATTAATACAAAAAACCAATACAAAAACTAATACAGAAAACAGATCTAAAACTAAAACTACAAATTCAAAACCGGTGCTCTTTAGTGAGCCTCATGTGCCTGGCCGATGTACACCAGAGTCAGCATCATGAAAATAAACGCTTGCAACAACACGATCAGGATATGGAAAATCGCCCAGATGGAACCGGCAATGACATGGCCGACGAAACCGAACGCGGTAGCGGTCGAACCGAGCAATGCGATCAACAGGAACAGCAACTCGCCGGCATACATGTTGCCGAACAGTCGCATCGCCAGCGACACGGTTTTTGCAGCAAATTCAATGACGTTCAACAACAGGTTGGCTGGAGCAAGCCAGATACCGAAAGGCGCGGCGACCAGTTCGTGCAGGAAACCGCCGATGCCCTTGATCTTGAAGCTGTAGTACAGCATCAGCACCAGTACGCCCAGGGCGATGCCCATGGTGCCGTTCAAGTCGGCGGTAGGTACTACGCGATGATGGGAAATGATGCCGTCCAGGCCAACCAGCTTGAACAGGCTGGAGAACAAGTCGACCGGCAGGAAGTCGAGCGAGTTCATCAGGGCGACCCAGATGAATACGGTCAGCGCCAACGGTGCGATGAAGCTCCGATCGCCGTGGACGATGCCCTTGGCTTGATCGTCGACCATCTCGACCACCATTTCGACGAAAGCCTGGAAGCGCCCTGGTACGCCCGCAGTCGCTTTACGCGCGGCGAGATACATCAGCAGGCAACCGACTACGCCGGCAAATACCGACCAGAAGATCGTGTCGATATTGATAATCGAAAAATCGACTATCTTGGATTGATGGCCAGTGGAAAAATGTCCGAGGTGATGGACAATATATTCTGAGGGGGTTAGTGCTTCGCTTGGAGCTACAGTCATGATCGATGTCTAAAAAGTAAAATTATGTAACTTTTGAGTACCACAATGAAGCTGACGATAAATGCCGGCCAATTCAAATCGTGATACAACCATACGACCGCGCCAACCAGCGCAATCGTTGTAGCAATTTTGACAAACTCGCCGATGAAAAAAGACATCGGGTTGGCGCCGCCTGGTTTGCGCGCGCTGATATAAAGACGGAGAGCAAACAATCCGTTGGGAACCGCGCAGCACACACCACCTAACAGCGCGGAACAAAATCCGGATACGCCGGCCAGTAAACCTGCCACAGCTGCCAGCACGACCGTAGTAATGAATTGCATAAGCACGATGCGCAGCATACTGACCCAATATTGTGCGAAAGCTATTCGCCGAACAGAACGCGACTGCAACTTAGTCGATGCAGCGCAGCTAATTCCCCCCAGCTCATTCTAGTCTACGGCTGTTTTAGAAGCCCGAGGATTATAAAGGCTGGCCGCGGCTTTCGTCAAACTTTTGCTGCCGAATCATAAGCTTATGCAACACCTGGACTTGTTTAAAAAGGCCGGCCTCGCGTGCCTTACAATCACATCGGCAGTCAATTCGATTGTGATCGATGCACCAAAATTGTGAGACCGCCCTATTTTCTCCGTTTTGCGTTTTTCTACTCTGCGCCCTTGAGGCGCGCAATCAAACCGTCCAGTGTATCCAGATCGGAAAAATCGATAATCAGCTGACCGCGATTCTTGGCTGCGGTCTTGATTGTTACCTGGGTCGCCAGCAAATCAGACAACTCTTCTTCCAGCCGGGCGATATCGCGCGACTTTTCCTTGGTTTTGGCTGGCCGGCTAGCTGAATCGGCCTCGGTTGTGGTGCGCACCACGAGTTTTTCGGTATCGCGCACCGACATCCGCTTGGCCACCACCTGATTGGCCAGCGTGATCTGGGTTGCGGCATCCACCGCCAGTAGCGCCCGCGCATGGCCCATATCGATATCGCCCGCCATCAGCATGGTTTGCACCGGCTTGGCCAGGTTCAGCAATCGCAACAGATTGGAGACAGCGCTGCGCGAACGCCCTACCGATACCGCTGCCTGCTCATGGGTGAAACTGAAATCGGTGATCAGGCGATGAATACCCTGCGCTTCTTCCAGCGGATTCAGGTCCTCGCGCTGCATGTTTTCGATCAGCGCCATTGCCGCGGTGGTCTGGTCGTCGACATCCTTGACCAGCACCGGTACCTCGATCAGGCCGGCCAGCTGCGCCGCACGGAAGCGCCGCTCACCCGCGATGATTTCATAGTGCTGGGAACCATTGTGCAAGGCGATCGGCCGTACCAGGATCGGTTGCAGCAAGCCCTGCTCTTTGATCGACGCTGCCAGCTCGGCCAGGGCGCCCTCGTCCATGCGCGTACGCGGCTGGTATTTACCGGCTTGCATGACGGTGACCGCCAATACCGACGGCGCGCCAGCAATAGTCGGCACAGCTTCCGTGATATCGGTGGAGCCGCCCAGTAAAGCTTCCAGGCCGCGGCCCAGTCCTTTTGATTTTTTCGTGACCATCTTTTCCTACCGTAAATTACTGATTACCTTGCAACGGGCTGTGGATAACTATGTTGATAACCCTGTTTGCAACCGTATTGATAAGCTGTTGATGAGTTGCGTATAAGTCTGTGCACAGGAGGTGTATAGCCGGTGCACAACTTACGGGTTACATTGTCTTGATACGCTCTACCATCTCGGCGCCAAACGCGATATAAGCCTGCGCCCCCTTGGAAGCGGCGTCAAAAGTGACTCCCGGCATGCCATACGAAGGTGCTTCCGCCAGACGCACATTGCGCGGAATAACCGTCTTGAACACCTTGTCGCCAAAGTGCTTTTCCAACTCCTCGGAAACCTGTTGCGATAAAGTCATGCGCGGATCGAACATGACACGCAGCAGGCCGATGATCTTGAGGTCGGGATTCAGATTGGCGTGCACCTTCTTGATGGTGTTGACCAGGTCCGACAAACCTTCCAGCGCATAGTATTCACACTGCATCGGGATGATTACCCCGTTCGCTGCGCACAAACCGTTCAAGGTCAACATCGAGAGCGCCGGCGGGCAGTCGATCAGGATGAAATCGTATTCGTCTGCAACGCTGGTGAAAGCATCTTTCAAACGCTTCTCGCGATTTTCCAGTTCGACCATTTCCACTTCAGCACCGGCCAGTTCACGATTTGCCGGTAACACATCAAAACCGCCGGTCTCTGAAGTTTTGCGGACTGCTTTGATATCCGACATCCCCAACAGTACTTCGTAGATCGAGGCCGTCAGCGTGCCTTTGTTGATCCCCGCACCCATGGTCGCATTACCCTGTGGATCGAGATCGGCTAGCAAGACGCGTTGCTTCAGTTGCGCCAGGCCAGCGGCCAGATTGACGGCAGTGGTGGTTTTACCGACCCCGCCCTTTTGATTGGCTACACAAAATATTTTTGCCATGTATTGGTATAAAGGTCGTGATTTAGTTAGTCGTTAATTTGATGCCAAAGCCGATCAGGAAAACTCCTGCGGCTTTGGAGGCGAATGCGGCAATACGACGATTGTGTCCCAGGCGTTTGGCGGCAGTGTTCCCGAGCAGTACCAGCAGACTACCGTAAAACAGTGCGCAACTGGAGATGATTGCAGCCATGGTCAGGAATGTAAGGCCGCCGCGTTGCGTCGCCGGATCGATGAACAGCGGGAAAAACGCCATGTAAAACACAATTGCCTTGGGATTGATCAAGGTCACCAGGAAGCCGCGGGAAAAATTACCGGCGCCGGCAAAACCGACTGCAGCACTGGTGTTGTCGCTGTCGCTGTTCTTGGCAAATAACAATTTGCAACCCAGGTAGGCCAAATAAGCTGCGCCCAGATATTGCACGCCCTTGAACACCATTGGATTCGCGGTCAGCAAGGCTGCCACACCTATCGCTGCCAAAAACATCAGTACTGCGTCGCCCAACATGATGCCAAACACTGAGGCATAACCGCCGCGCACGCCGTGTCGGCCAGCGCTGCCAAGGATACAGAAAGTACCCGCCCCCGGAAGCATCAGGAACACCATGGTCGCAACGATCAATTGCCAGACGTCGGTAATGCCGAGGGTATGAAACAACGCGCTCATGATGAATTTACTCCTGTGATGAATCGGGCTGAGATTGGACAGGCTACCTTACTGTTGTTTGGTACTGCTGCTTCCCTTACGCTGCACTGCGTTTGATAAAAATCAGATGGCGTTCTGCATCCAGTCCCGGCACCTTCAATGGCCGCACTTCCGTCACTTGCCAACCGGCTGGCAGACGGCCGATTTCTTCGTCCGGCAGGATGCCTTTGAGGGCGATGAATTGGCCATTATCCGTCAACAAATGCGCCGACCAGTTAATAAAATCCGCCAGCTCGGCAAATGCCCTGGAAGTGATCACATCAAATTTTTGCGCTACCTGCAACTGCTCTACTCTTGCGGTATGAACGGTAACGTTGCTAAGGCCGAGCTCGGCTTTGACTTGCGTCAGGAATGCCGTTTTCTTGTGCACCGTATCGATCATCGACACCCGCATCGCCGGCTTGGCCTTGGCTGCCCAGATCGCCAGGATCACCCCTGGCAGGCCGCCGCCGGAGCCGACATCCAGCACATGCTCCGCCGCCGCAAAGGCCGGCACCACCGCCAGGGAGTCCAGCAAATGGTGCGTCATCATCTGAGCAGGTTCGCGGATCGAAGTCAGGTTATAGGTCCGGTTCCACTTCGCCAACAAGGCCAGATAAGCCAGCAATTGTTGCTGCTGCTGGGGATCCAATTTGATTCCCAATGCTTGCGCACCCTGCTGCAGGCTCGCTTCCAGCGCTTGTTTTTCCGCTGGCGCGGTCTGCGTTGAACTCATGGTGCCACTCCTTGTATATCCCGGCAATTACCTTGATGGTAGTTGATTATTAAGCAATTACGTAATTAAGCAATCAGGCGGCTTGATCGTCTGCATCCAGACGCTTCATGCCACCTTTTTTCAGATGTACCAGCAACAGCGACAGCGCCGCCGGCGTGACGCCTGAAATCCGCGAAGCCTGGCCGAAAGTTTCCGGCTTGTGCTGGTTCAGTTTTTGGCGCACCTCGATCGACAAGGCTTGCACATCCATGTAATCCAGATCGGCAGGCAGCTTCAGGTTTTCATTGTGCTCATGGCGCTCTACTTCTTTCGCCTGGCGGTCAATGTAACCGGCGTACTTAACCTGGATCTCTACCTGTTCCTTGACCGTGTCGTCCTGAACGCCCGGGCCACCTAGATCTTGGCCATCGATACCCTTGAGCGTCATCAATTGATCATAAGTAACGTTTGGCCGGCGCAACAGGTCGACCAGGGAATATTCGCGCTCGATGGACTTGCCAAGCAAGCGTTCGGCTTCTGCTTCGGCCACGATACGGGGATTCACCCAGGTTGATCGCAGACGTTCCATCTCCATCGCTACCGCTTCGCGTTTCTTCTCGAACTGCGCCCATTGCGCGTCGCCGACGCAACCGAGCTGACGGCCGATCTCTGTCAGGCGCAAGTCAGCGTTATCTTCGCGCAGGCTGAGGCGATACTCGGCGCGGCTGGTGAACATGCGGTAAGGCTCTTGCACACCTTGGGTAATCAGGTCGTCGACCAGTACGCCAAGGTAAGCTTCGTCGCGACGCGGAGTCCAGGCATCGCGTTCCTGTGTTTGCAATGCGGCGTTCAAGCCCGCGAGCATGCCTTGGGCCGCTGCCTCTTCATAACCTGTGGTGCCATTGATCTGACCTGCAAAGTACAGGCCTTGAATCAGTTTGGTTTCCAGCGAAGCCTTCAAACCACGTGGATCGAAATAGTCGTATTCGATAGCGTAGCCGGGGCGCAGGATGTGAGCGTTCTCCAAACCACGCATCGAATGCACCAGAGCCAGCTGCACATCGAATGGCAAACTTGTCGAAATACCATTTGGGTAAAACTCGTTGGTGGTCAAGCCTTCCGGCTCAAGGAATATCTGGTGCGAATCCTTGCCGGCAAAGCGATGAATCTTGTCTTCGATGGATGGGCAGTAGCGCGGCCCGACTCCTTCTATCACGCCGGTATACATCGGGCTGCGATCCAGGCCGGCACGAATGATGTCATGCGTTTGCTGGTTGGTATGGGTAATCCAGCATGGCAGTTGTGCCGGGTGCATCGCGGTATTACCCATTACGGAAAATACCGGCACCGGGTCGAGATCGCCCGGTTGTTCCTGCATTACCGAGAAATCAATGGTACGGCCGTCAATACGTGGCGGCGTACCTGTCTTCAGGCGTCCTTGCGGCAACTTCAATTCTTTCAGACGCGCCGACAGGGAGATCGCCGGTGGATCGCCGGCGCGGCCAGCCGAATAGTTATTGAGGCCAACGTGGATCTTCCCATCCAGGAAAGTACCGGCGGTCAAAACCACTGCCCTGCTACGGAACTGGATGCCAACTTGCGTCACGGCGCCAACCACGCGATCACCCTCTACCAGAAGATCATCCACAGCTTGCTGGAACAACCAAAGGTTTTCCTGGTTTTCCAACCGGGAGCGAATCGCTTGCTTGTACAAGATTCGGTCGGCTTGCGCGCGGGTTGCGCGTACTGCCGGACCTTTTGAAGAATTAAGGATGCGAAACTGGATACCGGCTTCATCGGTGGCGATTGCCATCGCGCCACCCATGGCATCGACCTCTTTTACAAGGTGGCCCTTGCCTATCCCACCAATTGAAGGATTGCACGACATCTGACCCAAGGTCTCGATATTGTGAGTCAACAATAAAGTCTTTTGGCCCATGCGGGCGGACGCCAGCGCGGCTTCGGTGCCGGCATGACCGCCGCCGACGACGATTACATCAAAATTTGTAGGAAAAAGCATAGTGCGCCTCTTAGAGACGATGAAAAACGGTGAGCAGAGGCGTGATTATAAAGCATGCAGCCTTCGCCTACACCCCTAGTGTAGTGCGCAGATCACTACGGCGATCACAACACAACAGATGTTTCACGTGAAACATTGCAATATCGGATTTTTGAAAACGTAAAAACAAAAACAGCGATTGTTTCACGTGAAACAATCGCCGCTATTATGGCCAGCTAAAGTACCTAGTCTCTACTTCAGGAAGGCATCGTAACCAGTTTTCAAGATCAATACCGATACCACCAGCAAAAACAACTTCCGCACAAAACCACTGCCATGTTTGAGTGCTAGCCGCGTACCGACCAATGACCCGGCAACATTACAGATAGCCATTATCAATCCAAGCTGCCAGATGATATGTCCGCTATATCCAAACCAAAGCAAGGCGGCTAAATTGGTCGCAACGTTAATAACCTTGGATACCGCCGAAGCAGCCAGGAAATCGAAGCCGAAAAACCGTACAAAAAGGAAAATCAGGAAGCTACCTGTACCAGGGCCAAAAACACCGTCATAAAATCCGATACCGCCACCAATCAATACCGCGAGCAACTTCTCTTTCGATCCGGTATGCAGGGGGGCATGGATGGTACCGAAATCTTTCTTCTTCACCGTGTATATGGCGACAGCCAGCAAAATGAAAGGCAGGGATTTACGAATAGCCTCGGTCGGTATATGGGTAACGACATACGCACCCAGGAAGGAAAGCGCAAATGCCGCTCCCGCCGCAGGCAGTGCAGCACTCCATGCCAACTTGACCCGTTTAGCGAAATTGATCGCCGCAGCGCTGGTACCGAATATCCCCGCCAGTTTATTGGTCCCGAAGATGGTGGCTGGCGCAGTATTAGGTAGCATCGAAAACAGGGCTGGAATCTGGATCAAGCCCCCTCCTCCAACAACGGCATCAATCAAACCTGCAACGAAACTGGCAATGGCCAAAATAAGAAAATCGGGGAATAACTCAGGCATAGTGTGGCAAACGAAGTTTGAGGGGTATTGAAAACATGCAATTTTACGTGCTTGCGCCCAAGTAGAGATGCAGGATGGCTACGTTATTTAGTCATAGCTATCCAAGTATTTCGATTGGCCAGCTGAAATAGAAAAATTCAGATAAGCAACATTCATCACCCCACCTTACGGGCCTGCCTTTTATTTAAGCAAATTGCATTTGTCCTGCTCTAAAACAAAAAGCCCGTACCAGCTGAGCTGAGTACGGGCTTTTAACCACGGGCCAGGATTACATCATCTACTCTCGGAAGATCGCTTATCAAACAAAGCCGAAATCTCGCCGACAATCCCGCGCCGGAACGCCAGCACGCAAACGATGAAAATGAAGCCGGTAACGATAGTCACCGATTCACCCAGCCCGCTAAACCAGTCGATGTGGGTAACGGCGGCGAGCCAGTTACCGATATCGCCCAGCTTGTTTTCCAGCATGATGATGATAACCGCGCCGACAATCGGCCCGATGATAGTACCCAGGCCACCCACCAGCGTCATTAACACCACCAGACCGGACATTGTCCAGTGCACGTCGGTCAGCGTTTCAAAGCCCAGCACCAGCGTCTTGGTAGAACCGGCAAGGCCCGACAATGCAGCCGACAGCACGAAGGCCAGCAGCTTGTAACGGTTCACGTCGTAGCCCAGCGAGATGGCGCGCGGCTCATTTTCCTTGATGGCTTTCAGCACCTGGCCGAAGGGAGAATTCACGGTACGCACGATCAGCGCAAAGCCGGCAACGGCAATCGCCAGCACCACGTAGTACAAATTCAGATCATTGCCGAGATCGATGAAGCCCAGCAAATGCCCGCGCGGCACACCTTGCAAGCCATCCTCGCCACCGGTGAACGGCATTTGCAGGCAAACGAAATACAGCATCTGCGCTAAGGCCAAGGTGATCATCGTGAAATAAATCCCCTGCCGACGAATCGCCAGGCTCCCCATCACCAGGCCGATCAAGGCGCCTGCAGCAGTCCCGGCAATCAGCCCCACTTCCGTTGGCAAGCCCAGAGTCGTCAGCGTATAACCGGTGATGTAACCGGCGCCGCCAAAAAACGCAGCATGTCCGAACGACAACAAACCGGTAAAGCCGATCAACAAATTGAAGGCGCAGGCAAACAGCGCGAAGCAAATGATCTTCATCAGAAACACCGGATAAATGCCGAACGGTGCTGCCAGCAAGGCGACTAACAGCAAGCCGTAGCCGATCTTCTTGGTATTCATACTCATGCTCATAGCTGCTCCGCTCATTTCTCTTTACCGAACAGGCCTGCAGGCCGGATCATCAGCACAATCGCCATCACGATAAACACCACCGTGGCCGACGCTTCCGGATAAAACACGCGGGTCAGTCCCTCAATTACGCCCAACGCGAGGCCGGTAATGATCGATCCCATGATGGAACCCATGCCGCCGATCACCACAACCGCGAATACGACGATAATCAGGTTCGAACCCATCAGTGGCGAGACCTGGATCACCGGCGCCGCCAGCACCCCGGCAAAGGCCGCCAAAGCGACGCCGAAGCCGTAAGTCAAGGTCACCATCAGCGGTACGTTAACGCCGAACGCTTCCACCAGTTTCGGATTCTCGGTGCCGGCGCGCAGATATGCGCCGAGCTTGGTCTTTTCAATCACGAACCACGTTGAGAAACACACGGCCAGCGAAGCCACCACCACCCAGGCGCGATAATTCGGCAGCACCATGAAGCCGAGATCGGTAGCCCCGCTAAGCAGGTCCGGAACCGAAAACGGCTGGCCGGAGACGCCATAGAACGAGCGGAAGATCCCCTCCACCATCAAGGTGATGCCGAAGGTCAGCAGCAAGCCGTAAAGATGATCCAGCTTGTAAAGCCAGCGCAACATGGTCTTCTCGATGATGATGCCGAACAAGCCCACCAGCAGCGGCGCCAGGATCAGCATCACCCAGTAATTCAGGTTGAAATAAGTCAGGCCGATCCAGGCCAGGAACGCGCCCATCATGTACAGCGCACCATGCGCGAAATTAATCACGTTGAGCAGGCCGAAGATCACCGCCAGGCCGAGCGACAGCATGGCGTAAAACGAACCGTTGACGAGCCCCAGCAACAACTGGCTCATCAAGGCTTGAAAGGGAATGCCGAATATTTCCATGGCAATGTCATCAAAAAAATCACTCGGGCGAGTGAAGGACTATCGAACAGCGCATCGGACAAAATATCAAACAGCACACCGGCCTGCGCATCTCATCAGGAATGTGCAGGCCGGCAGCAGGTTGACGACGCGCCAGGCATATCGTCAGACTACGCTCCCGACCCCGGTTCTTAACCAGGATCAAGTGCGGTTACTGCAGAGCTGCTATATCATTTCCACAATCCGCACTTGCTCTCGGCCTTGGTGGTGAAAGCCTGTTCACCAGGGATGGTCTGGATCTTGGTCAGGTAATCCCAAGGATATTTCGAGTCAGCCGGCGCCTTGACCTGATACAGCGTCATGTCATGCACCACCCGTCCGTCCGGGCGCAAATAAGCGTTCTTGGCATACATGTCGTTGAACTTGGCGGTGCGCAGGTGCGCCATGACCTTGTCGCCGTCATCCGTGCCGATCGCCTTGACCGCCATCAGGTATTGCATCGCTGCGGAATAATCGGCCGCTTGCAAACTGGATGGTTCCTTTTTCATTTTTTCGAAATAACGCTTGGCCCATTTACGCGACTCGTCGTTTTGATCCCAGTACCAGCTGTCGGTCAGGTACATGCCCTGAGTTTGTTTCAGCGTCAGCGAATGGATGTCATTGATGAACACCAGCAATCCAGCCAGCTTGGCATTCTTGGTAACACCGAATTCATTCGCAGCCTTGACCGCATTGATCAAATCGCCGCCGGCATTCGCCAGGCCGATGATTTGCGCTTTGGACGATTGCGCCTGCAGCATGAACGAAGAGAAATCGGAAGCGTTCAGCGGGTGTTTGACCGCGCCCAATACGGTGCCGCCGGCAGCTTTCACCACTGCGGTCGTATCTTTTTCCAGCGAAGCGCCAAACGCATAGTCGGCAGTCAGGAAATACCAGGTCTTGCCGCCATGATTAACCACGGCAGAGCCGGTACCTTTGGCCAAGGCGTAGGTATCGTAAGCATAGTGCACAGTGTAAGGTGTGCATTCTTCATTAGTCAGGCGCGTGCTGCCGGCGCCGATTTCGAAGAACGGCTTCTTCTTTTCAGCGGTAATCTTTGCCATCGCCAAAGCAGTACCGGAGTTGGTGCCGCCGATCAGCACGTCCAGTCCTTGCTGGTCGAACCATTCGCGTGCCTTGCTCGATGCGATGTCGGCCTTGTTCTGATGATCGGCCGTCACCAGTTCGATTTTCTTGCCGTTGATGCTGCCGCCCATATCGGCAATCGCCATCTTGATCGCTTCAGCGCCACCAGGGCCGTCGATGTCGGAGTAGACGCTCGACATGTCGGTGATGAAGCCGATCTTGATGACGTCCCCGGAAATCTGCGCCGATGCAGGGGCTGCAAAACCGAGAGCGATGGTGCTACTCACCGCGACTGCCAAAGTCTTTAATTTGATATTCATTGTCTTCTCCATTTTTTTAAACGACTCGTCATCTCGCAATTACCGAGACTCCCTGCCCAAACTACACACCTAATAACGCATTCAACACCGGCATCTTTTCTTCCAGCTGCGACGAAGCAAACGACTCGACAATCTGACCGTGCTCCATCACATAAAAACGATCTGCCAACGGCGCTGCAAAACGGAAGTTCTGCTCCACCATCACGATCGTGTAACCCTTGGCTTTCAACGTGGTGATCATGCGTGCCAGCGTTTGCACAATCACCGGCGCCAGGCCTTCTGAAATTTCATCCAGCAACAACAAACGTGCGCCGGTGCGCAAGATGCGCGCAACCGCCAGCATCTGCTGTTCACCGCCGGACAGCCGTGTGCCCTGGCTGTTCCTGCGTTCTTTCAGGTTGGGAAACATGTCATAGATTTCTTCGACAGACATGCCCTTTTCGGTGGTCGACAGCGACGGCGGCAACATCAGGTTTTCTTCCGTCGACAAGGACGAAAAAATGCCGCGCTCTTCAGGGCAATATCCAACGCCATGATGTGCAATCTTGTGAGTCGCCAGCCCGATCGTCTCGACTCCGCCGATCCTGATCGAGCCCTTGCGTGAACCGGTCAAGCCCATGATCGCGCGCATGGTAGTGGTGCGGCCGGCGCCGTTGCGGCCCAGCAGCGTCACCACTTCGCCCTTATGCACACTGAGGTTCACGTTGTGCAAAATATGCGATTCGCCATACCAGGCTTGCAGATTTTCGATAGCGAGCGCAGGCGTGCCTTTAGCAGCCGCGCCGACAGATGAGGATTGTGAGGAATCAACTGCAGACATCAATGCGCTCCTGCCAGTACCTCGGTAGTGGTGCCCATATAGGCTTCCATTACCAATGGGTTCTTCGAAACTTCTTCATAGCGGCCTTCCGCCAGCATCGCACCGCGCTGCAGCACGCTGATCTTGTCGCAGATGCCTGACACCACATTCATGTTGTGCTCCACCATCAGGATGGTGCGGCCGGCAGATACCTTCTTGATCAACGCGGTGACCCGGTCGACGTCTTCGTGTCCCATGCCTTGCGTGGGCTCATCCAGCAGCATCAGTTCCGGCTCCATCCCCAGGGTGGTGGCAATCTCCAGCGCACGCTTACGGCCGTAAGGTAAATCGACTGTCAGGGTATCGGCAAATTCAGTCAGGTCGACTTCTGCCAGCAATTCCATCGCGCGCTCGTTCAATTGCGCCAGCGATTTGCCGCTTTTCCAGAAATGGTAAGAAGTCCCCAGTGTCCGCTGCAATCCTATGCGCACGTTCTCCATCACGCTCAAATGCGGGAAAACAGCAGAGATCTGGAAGGAACGGATGATGCCCTGGCGGGCGATCTGGGCCGGCGCATCGGTGGTGATGTCGCGGCCGTTGAACAGGATCTGGCCGGAAGTCGGCACCAGGAATTTAGTCAGCAGATTGAAGCAAGTCGTCTTCCCTGCCCCGTTGGGACCGATCAGTGCGTGGATATGGCCACGCTCGACCTGCAGGTTAACGCCATTAACGGCCGTAAACCCCCTGAACTCCTTGGTCAGGTTTTTTGTCTCCAAGATGATGTCGGTCATCTGGTCTCCTATTGATATTGCTTGTTCGGAACATTCCTGGTTCAAAGATGATATGGCAATCATCTTATCAGCCTTATATTTTTTTATGGATACTACCGGTGCCACTCTACTGGAGCAATACGTAGAAATACTATACAAAAACTTTACAGAAATTAACTATGCCTGACAAAATAGTTTGCTCGAGATTTATGCCTGGAAACTATATTCTGCCTGCTAGCGGCCTTCCTTTATGAATTTTGCTGCCATTTCCGCAATCATCAAGGTCGGGGAATTGGTGTTGCCGGAGGTGATCGTCGGCATCACGGAGGCGTCAACCACACGCAATCCGGCTACGCCTTTAACCCGGAGCTGGCTATCCACTACCGCCATCGGATCGTCGCTGCGGCCCATCTTGCAGGTCCCCACCGGGTGAAAAATCGTGGTGCCTACCTCACCGGCAGCCTTGATCAATTCTTCTTCAGTCCGGTATTGCAAGCCAGGCTTGAACTCTTCCGGCAAATACTTTTGCAGCGCCGGCGCAGCGACGATCTGGCGCGTCAGCAGCAGCGAAGCCGCCGCCACTTTGCGGTCTTCCTCGGTATCCAGATAATTCAGCGTAATTTTTGGCGCGCCCTCTGCCGTACCGGAGCCAATCCGCACATGGCCGCGCGAGGTCGGCCGCAAATTACAGACGCTGGCGGTGAAGGCTGGAAACGCGTGCAGAGGATCGCCGAATTTCTCCAGCGACAAAGGTTGCACGTGATATTCCAGATTGGCGGTTGACTGCTCAGCATCGGATTTGGCAAACGCCCCCAGTTGCGAAGGCGCCATCGACATCGGGCCGCTCTGCCTCAGCAGATACTCCATGCCGATTTTCGCTTTGCCAAACCAGTTGTTACTCATCGTGTTCAGCGTCTTGACGCCGTCGACACCATAGACCGCGCGAATCTGCAGGTGGTCCTGCAGGTTCGCGCCGACG
>FTFY01000739.1_pt1 | contig 37106 bp, 31 predicted proteins | sample 1640561 | NCBI WGS metagenome assembly FTFY01 (sample SAMEA3914789, study PRJEB12502) | metagenome | biome: forest; material: soil | place: Canada | collected 2011-07-03 | depth 0.3 m | reverse complement strand
CACAAAAGCGTGCCCACCCTACTTCCTGGACATTAATAGGGTTTACCCGCCTTGCTCCGCCCCTGGCGAAGCGCTACCATACAGGCGACTTTGCCATATCGGCGAAAAGCTAACCTGTAACGCTCCGCCCATGTTCTACCTGCCCCGCTCATTGCGTCAGCTTGCCGTCAGCCTGGCCATGTTTGCAGCATTGCTGCCTAGCGTGGTGCAGCTGCTGCCTGCCGCCCATGGGCAGCCGCTGGGACTGGGCGAACTATGCAGCACTGCCGGACATGTAAAAGCGCCAGACTCCGGCACCCCCGGAACACCTGACCAGGATCACCAGGGTCACTGCCTGCTGTGCTTCATCCATGCCGCAGATATCGGCTTACCGCCCAGCTTGAGCCTATGGCAGGCCCCAGCCAGCGAAGGCGTCGACCTGGCGCCAACCGTACTCACCCCGCACGCCAGCGTAGTCTGGCTCAAACCGCAATCGCGCGGCCCTCCGGTCTTTTCTTGATTTTGTCAGCTAGCGCCAACTCCCATGCATGGGAGTTGGCCTTTACGCCTACAACTTAACCAAGGAACATCATGGCCACGCCATCACGCCGCCGCATCCGGCCGGCAGTAGCGCCGCTTGCTACGCTTTCTACCATCCTCACCCTTACTGCACTATTCCCTCATGCAGCCCTGGCTTGCGCCAGTTGCGGCTGCACTCTCAGTTCTGACTGGGACAACCTCGGCATCAGCAGTTCTTCCGGGACTGAAGATGGACATCCGCTACGATTACCTGAACCAGGATCAACTGCGTAGCGGCACCGGCAAGATTTCACCTGGCGCCGCCAGCCAGATTTCCAACAACGGCAATCCGCAAGAAGTCGAAAAATACACCCGCAACAATTACTTGACGCTAGGCCTTGATTACAACTTCAATCCGAGCTGGGGTATCAATCTGCAACTGCCTTACATCATGCGCAGCCATAGCACGCTGGGTACGGCATCGGACGGTCTCACGCCCGGCGATGGCGGCGGCCAGTACGACTCGCGCACTTCCAGCATTGGCGATATCAAGCTTATCGGCCGCTACCAAGGCTTCACGCCCGAGCATAATTTCGGCGTCTTGTTCGGGCTGAAACTGCCCACTGGCAGCCATACCGATACCGGCACGTCGACCGATCCTACTGCGCCCTGGCCGGCGCCTATCGATCGCGGCCTGCAACCTGGCACCGGCACCACCGACGCCATTATCGGCGCCTACTATATGGATACGCTGAACAAGGATTGGGATTACTTCGTCCAGGGGATCGTGCAGAAAGCGCTGAATTCCAGCGATCAATATCGCCCCGGCGACGGCGCCAATCTGAACCTGGGCCTACGCTACATGGGCAGCACCAGCTTCACGCCGCAAATCCAACTGAACGTGCGGCGCGTATTGCATGATGTCGGCGCCAATGCCGACACGGTCAGCACCGGCGGCACCCTTGTCTATCTCAGTCCTGGAATCACGGTGCCGGTCAACCAGCAAATCTCGCTGTACGGCTTTGTGCAATTACCGGTCTACCAAAAGGTCAACGGTGTGCAACTCGCCCCGCGCTACACGGCAACCGTAGGCGCACGCTACGCGTTCTAGCCACGCCACGCATGCGTAATCTGCAACGCAAGTTGACGCTTAGCGCCGGCTTGCGTCTTTTTTTAATAAATGATCTTTTAACAATATTGGCTGCTACCTTTGCTGCAAGCAAAATATTGCCTAGAATGCATCAAAATGACAAAATTCAAGGGCGTACAGTAGAAATATCACAATTGTTTTCAATTGTATCGATAGTTATGTCAGCCATTATCAATCTGACCGCGTTGATTACCTACCTCGGTCAGATTGCCAGGTGCGGCGCATAACATAATGCTTATTTGCTTATTGGTGCTGCGGGTAGACAGATTGAAGTAGACATAACGAAACAAAGCGTGCGCCAGTCAGACGGCCACACAGGCATTACTTACTCCATGGAGAAAAAAATGAAAGCATTGTTTATTTCAGCAGCAGTTGCAGCAGCCTTACTGACTTCCGTCGCCAGCTATGCCCAGGCACCTGCAGCAGCGCCAGCCGGCACCACCGGCATGTGCAAAGATGGCACCTACTCCTCGAACGCTACCAAAAAAGGTGCTTGCGCCGGTCATAAGGGCGTAAAAGACTGGTATGCCGCTGCACCTGTAGCCGCTGCGGCCGCTCCCGCTGCTGCTGCCGCCCCAGCTGCAACAGCACCAGCCGCGGCTCCTGCAGCCATGGCTAAACCCGCTCCGGCAGCAGCTCCTGCAACCATGGCTAAACCAGCCGCCGCAGCCAAAACTCCTGCAGCAGGCGGTGGCCCAGGCCAGGTCTGGGTCAACACCAGCAGCAAGGTATATCACTGCCAAGGCAGCAAATACTATGGCACCACAAAGGTCGGCTCCTACATGACAGAAGCCGCTGCCAAGGCGGCGGGTGCGCATGCCGACCACGGCAAAGCTTGTAGCTAAGAGCTAATCACAACAGGGCCAGCGATGGCCCTGTTGTCTTTTCTGGCCCGCGATTATAAAAACCCCGTAAAACCCCGCGATACCGCGACCGCTAAAATCGCCTTCCGGGTTTATCTATCTTTAACAATTGAACGACTATCTTTATAGCTGTTTACGCTACCCTTGCCGGGTAGTCTAAAGATGGTCAACTTTGAAAGGAAATATCATGGGCTTTATCGCTTGGTTGATAATTGGCGCGATTGCCGGATGGCTGGCCGGTGTCTTGGTTAAAGGCGGCGGCTTCGGCGTGTTGGTTGACATCATCGTTGGTATTGTCGGCGCCTTCATCGGCGGCTGGCTGGCCGGCGTCCTGGGCATCCATGTTGGCGGCGGCTGGATTGCATCGATTGTGACAGCCACCGTGGGTGCTGTGATCTTGCTGTTCATTCTGCGGCTTATTAAGCGTGCCTGAACACATAAAAAATCCGCGTAGTCAGACTGCATCGTAGTTTAAATAGAAGCCGCCTCAATTTTCGAGGCGGCTTTTTATTTGCCCTCTATCACCTTTACTTATTCCAGATAAGGCAAGCTGACAGCCGCACCGGCATTGGCGCGCACTAAACAAGCGCATATATGGCGAGCGCGTCGGGAAAATCATTTTTGCCTATTTATATTCATACTATTTCCTAGCGAATCGGCGTAGCGCACGCTAGAATCCCAAGACCAAATTTGGGAGGATTTCAACTGTGATGTGTACTATCCGTCGTTTCACGTTAGCCGCTCTCGCTATCAGCATCGCATCATTCAACGCTGCAGCGGCGACTCCGGATGATTCTGCACCACTGGGGAAATTACCGCGCTGGGTTCAACCGCTGGCTTATCAGCTCGATTTTCGCGTCGATCCGCATCAGCCTGAATACACCGGCAACGCCACCATAGACATCGAACTGAAACAAGCCGCCGACCATCTCTGGCTGCACGGCCACAATTTGAGCGTCAGCAAAGTCACGCTTACCGATAGCAGTAAGAAAATTCACACCGCCGAATACAAGGTAGCGGCAAAAAAAGAAGGTGTCGCCACACTTGAGTTCGGCCAGACGCTGCCGGCCGGACGCTATAGCGTAATGCTGGAGTACAGCGCGCCGTTCAATGAACAGCTGGAAGGTGTGTACAAGGTCACCAGCCAAGGTGCGCCGTATGTCATCACGCAGATGGAGGCGATCAGCGCACGCTATGCTTTCCCCGGTTTCGACGAACCGGCATTCAAGACGCCTTTCACGCTCAGCCTGACCATACCTGAAAACCAGGTTGCCGTCGCCAACACCCGGCAAGTCCGGGAACAGAAACTGGAAGACGGTTGGCGCAAGCTCAGCTTTGCCACCACCAAGCCATTGCCGACTTATCTGGTGGCGTTTGCCGTCGGTCCGTGGGATGTGGTGAACGGCCCGGAAATTCCGGCGACGCAATGGCGTCCTCAGGCGATACCGCTGCGCGGCATCACGCCCAAGGGTGAAGGCCTGCGTATCAAGCCGGCGTTGGCGGAGACGCCCGCCATCATCGCTGCGCTGGAAGATTATTTCGGCTTCGGCTATCCGTTCGACAAATTGGATTTATTGGCAGCGCCAGACTTTGCCGCCGGCGCCATGGAGAATCCCGGACTGGTGACTTTCCGCGATTACCTGATGCTGCTCGACGCCAATTCGCCGGCGCACAACGTGCGCAGCTCGTTCAATGTCAACGCGCACGAGCTGGCGCATCAATGGTTCGGCGATACGGTCACCATGCCATGGTGGGACGACCTGTGGCTGAACGAAGCTTTTGCCACCTGGATGCAAAGCAAGATCACGCAACAGCTGCATCCGGAATACCGTGCCGACCTGGAGCTGATCGGCGGCGCCAACTACGCCATGCGAAACGATAGCCTGATCAGCGTACGCCGTATCCGCCAGCCGATCACCAGCAACGGCGATATCGAAACAGCATTCGACGGCATCACCTACCAAAAGGGTGCGGCCGTACTGAACATGTTCGAGCGTTACCTTGGCGCGGATACTTTCCGCAAGGGCGTGCGGGCGTATATCAAGCAACATCAGTTTTCCAGCGCTACCGCCGATGACCTGATCGCCGCGCTGACCAAAGCTTCCGGCAAAGATGAGCACCTGGCCAAAGCAATGCAAAGTTTCCTCGACCAAGCCGGAGTGCCGCTGGTGGATACTGCGCTCAGCTGGGAAAACGGCAAGGCCGTGCTGCATCTGAAACAGCAACGTTACCTGCCGCTGGGTTCGACTGGTGAAGCCAAGCGCCTGTGGGGCATTCCAGTGTGCGTACGTTACAGCCTCGCCAGCGGCAACGCCAAAACACAATGCGAATTACTGGATCAGGAACAAGGCCGGATGGTGCTGCAAGGGGCATCTGCCAGCAGCTGGTATATGCCGAATGCCGACGCCGCCGGCTACTATCGCTTTAACATGGCGCACGACGATCTGGTGCGCCTGACCGATAACATCGATAAGCTGCCCGACACCGAGCAGCTGGCATACGCTGACGCCATCAACGCCGGTTTTAGCCGCGGCGATCTGGATGCAGCTGCGGTGCTGGCGGCGGCGCCGCGCCTGGCAAAGTCCGGCACGCGCGAAGTGGTGACAGCGCTGATTCCGACACTCAAATGGTTATCCAAATACGAAGTGCGCAGCGACACCCAGCGCGTCCGCCTGACTGAACTGGCACGCAAGCTGTATTTGCCACGGTTGCAAAAACTCGGCTATCAAAGGCGCGTCAATGAAAACCAGGACGATGCCTTGTTACGCGCTGCGCTGGCAGATTTCCTGGCGCTCGACATCAAATTGCCCGAGGTACGGCATGCTCTGCTGGTACAAGGTAAACAGGCGTTGCTGTCTAATGCCGATGGTCAGCTCAATCTGGATGCCGCCAACCCGGACCTGCTGCCTACAGTACTGGCGGTGAGCATGCAAGATGACGGCAGCAACGCCATCGACGTATTAATCAAGGCGCTCGGCGCCACCAGCGAACCGGCACAACGCATGGCAATGCTGACTGGCCTGGGCTCTGCCACTACTACCCGCAACGCTGAACGTGCCCGCAACCTGGCGCTGGATCCACGCGTCAAAATCGGCGAGATGAGTACCTTGTTGCGCGCCAGCCGGGAAGATGGCGAAGGCCGCGATGCGATGTGGAAGTGGTTTACCGCCAACTACGTACAGCTGATCAAGCGCAGCGGTGAAATGTCCGGTAGCAGATTGCCCGGGCTGGTTGCCGGCGACAGCTGCTCGCAAGGTGAAGCAGATCGCTTGACAGCCTTTTTCCAGCCTTTGCTCGAATATCTGCCTGGCGCCGAACGCGGCCTGGCGCAAACCCGCGAACAGACTTTGTTATGCACCGCATTGCGCGATAAGCAAAATCCGGAAGCGATTCTACGCTGATGACAGAATAATGGAACAATGCAGCTATGCTGAGTCCCGCGTATAACAGAACTTAAGTAGTTTTATAGAATGCCTTACAAGGCTGTTTTTTCCGATGACTTCTCATAAGGATTATTTACTCGTGAAACGCTCTCTCATTTGTGCAGCAGTGCTGACCATGGTGGCCGGCTATACCGTCTCCACCGCCAGTTTCGCTCAAACTCCCCGCACCGTTGCTGCTGCGGTCATCGCCGCAAAGCCAGTCAGCGGTATCGACATGCAGAATGCCGACCTGACGGTACGCCCTCAGGATGACTTCTATAGCTACGTCAACGGTAGCTGGCTCAAGAAAACCGAAATCCCTGCCGACAAGTCGTCATGGGGCGCGTTCTATGAGTTGCGTGAAAATTCATTGAACCAGCTGCACACAATCGTCGACGCTGTCAGCGCCGAAAAGAACATCGTGCCCGGCTCCAATCAGCAAAAAATCGCTGATCTGTACGCCAGCTTCATGGATGAACCGGCGTTGGAAACACTTGGCGTCAAGCCGCTGAACGCGGAATTCGCCAGGATCGACGCTCTGAAAGACAAGAAACAGATCCCGGGCCTGATCGCCCACCTTAACAGCATCGGCGTCAGTGCGCCTTACGATCTGGGTATTCACCAGGACGCTAAAGACTCAAGCAAAGTCATCGCCGATCTCGGTCAAAGCGGCCTCGGCCTGCCGGACCGCGACTATTACCTGAAAGCCGACGACGCCAAGCTGAAAGACACGCTGGCCAAATACCGCGCCCATGTGGAAGCCATGCTGACTTTGTCCGGCGATAAGGCTGCCCGCAAAAATGCCGCCAGCATCGTCGCTCTGGAAACCGAACTGGCCAAGGTGCAATGGACAAAGGTTGAGAATCGCGATCCGGTCAAGACCTACAATCGGGTTGAACTGGCGCAGCTGCACACGCTGGCGCCGCATTTCGAATGGGACGGCTACCTGGCCGGCGCCGGTTTGAAAGACAAGGTGTCGTATCTGGTGATCAGCCAGCCTAGCTACATCAAGGGCCTCGACAAGATCCTGGAAAAGACCCCGCTGCCGGTCTGGAAAGCGTATTTCAAATGGCATGTACTGAGCGGCTATGCCTCTGACCTGTCCAAAGAATACGTCGATCAGAATTTCGGCTTCAAAGGTACCGTGCTGCGTGGCGTACCGCAAAATGAACCACGCTGGAAGCGCGGCATCAATGTGGTGGAAGGCAGCATCGGCGAAGGTTTAGGCCAACTTTACGTAGAGCAGTTTTTCCCGCCTGAGAACAAAGCGAAGATGGAAAAACTGGTGGCCAACCTGATCGCCGCCTACCATCAAAGTATCGACGGCCTGGACTGGATGGGGCCCGATACCAAGAAGCAGGCGCAAAAGAAATTGTCGACGCTGATGCTGAAGATCGGTTATCCGGACAAATGGCGCGACTACTCCAGCCTGGAGATCAAACGCGACGACCTGGTCGGCAATGTGATGCGCGCCAACCAGTTTGAATTCAAGCGCAATATCGATAAGCTCGGCAAACCGGTCGACCGCACCGAATGGGGCATGACGCCGCAAACCGTGAACGCTTACTACAACCCTGAGTTCAACGAAATCGTGTTCCCGGCTGCGATTCTGCAACCACCGTTCTTCAACGCCAACGCTGACGACGCCGTCAATTACGGTGGCATCGGCGCGGTGATCGGCCACGAAATCAGCCACGGTTTCGACGACCAAGGCAGCCAGTACGATGAGATCGGCAATTTGCGCGACTGGTGGACCAAGGAAGATCACGAGAAATTCGCGGTCAAGACCAAGGCCCTGGTAGCGCAATACGGCGCTTACAGCCCGGTTCCCGGCTACAAGGTTAACGGTGAACTGACCCTAGGCGAAAACATTGCGGACAACTCCGGCCTGACCATTGCCTACAAGGCTTATCACCTTTCCCTGGGTGGTAAGACACCGGCGGTAATCGACGGTCTCACCGGTGATCAGCGTTTGTACCTGGGCTGGGCGCAAGTATGGCGCGGCAAGGTGCGCGATGCGCAGGCTATCGTTTATGTAAAAACCGATCCGCACTCGCCGCCACGCTTCCGCGGCAACGGCACGCTGAGCAACCAACCTGGCTTCTACAGTGCATTTGACGTCAAGCCGGGCGACAAGATGTATCTGTCGCCGGAGCAACGCGTTCTCATGTGGTAACAGTAGTAATCGCTATAACCAAAAAGCCACCGACATAGTCGGTGGCTTTTTTATTGGTCTGTAGGGTGGGCAGATTTTATTGCCCACGCTGTGTCGATCCGATGTCCGCGTGGGCACAAGCACGTGCCCACCCTACACGAGGTAATTTTTCGGATTCGTTCGACATCGATATCGAGCACCTGACGCAGGTATTGATCCATGCCCCCATACTCTTCATCAATCAAAGCAAACGAAGCTTCCATGTAAGCCGCCTCAACTGTCAGCAGCGGCGCGATCAGCTCCGGCGCAAGTTCCGCCTTGAAAAGTTTGGCCAGCACCTGCGCATTGGCGGCGGCGTTGTACCGGTTCGACTCCAGATAGTTGTCGATGATGGCAGCGCGTTCGACACCCAGCGCGGCCATCAGCAAGGCACTGGCAAACCCGGTACGGTCCTTGCCGGCGGTGCAGTGATACAGCATGGTGTTGTTCTGCTCCGCCAGTTTCAGGAAGCGCCTGAACTGGGCTTGATAGCGCACCGGGAAGGCGCGATAGAAATCGATCATGAACTGCCGGCTGTTTTTCGGATTACCGCTCTGCAGTAAAGTCAGCATTACCTCCTGCGACAGATTGCCGACCATGACCGGCTCCGCGATCCAGTTGAAAGACGAGGCAAATGCCGTCTCTGCGGAATGCTTCTCCGCCTCCGTGCGGAAATCGAGCACGACATCCAGCCGGTAACTCTTGAGCTTGTCGATATCCGCTGCAGACGCCATCCCGGGATTGGCGCCACGCAGTAATCTGCCCGGCACGATCCGCCGCCCGCCGGCAGCCAGGTAACCGCCCAGGTCGCGAATATTCAGGATTGCTTCAAAACTGATATGGCGATCGTCTTGCACGCCCTGCGCTTGCGCATCTGAAGAACTCAGCATGGGCCCGATTTTCCGCTAATGTGCATTGAGATGTCCGGCATTTCAGTTCCTTTTGTAAATGTGACAATGTGACGATCAGCGTCTATTCCTGATTTTATGTCAGATTCAACCGCGAATTCAGCCTTGTGCTCACAGTCGGATGCTGCGGCATGGATATTTAAATAAGTAAATACGTAGTAACACTGATGAAAAACCGCCAACTACCGTTAAAATCACTTCTTCTTTTGTTTTCCTATAGCAATAAATCTATAATACGCATGGTTGCAACGCGATAGTGCTGGCTTGATGCTCAGCTCGGTGTTGCAACGCCTGATCAACATAAGAAAGTGGCACATGCGACTCCAACGTCATCTTTTATCTTCCGTACTGTCCTTCGCAATCCCTTTGATAATCGGCGTCTGCAGCCCGTTATCAGCCAGTTTTGCGGAATCCGGCGTCACCGACCAGAAAATCGTGCTGGGACAATCGGCCGCATTCTCCGGCCCCGCCGCACAGTTGGGGATTCAGATGAATGCCGGCGCCAAAGCGTATTTCGACTCTGTCAATGAACAAGGCGGCGTCTACGGACGGCATATTGAAATCATCAAGGCCGACGACAAATACGAAGCCGACCTGGCCGCGGCCAATACCAAGCGCCTGATTGAAAAGGACGATGTGTTTGCCTTGTTCGGCTACGTCGGCACACCGACCAGCAATGCCGCCTTGCCGATTTTCACACAGGCTGGCGTACCGTTCTTTGCACCGGTCACCGGCGCCCAGTCGCTGCGCGATCCGCTGAATCGCCAGGTCTTCAATATCCGCGCCGGCTACTTCGATGAAACCGAGCATCTGGTGGAAAAGCTGGTTAACGTCGGCATCAAGAATATTGCCGTGTTCTACCAGAACGATGCCTATGGCCGCGCCGGACTGGAAGGCGTACAGCGTGCCTTGAAGAAGATGAATGTTGAACTGGTCGAGTCCGCCACGGTGGAACGTAACAGCAGCGACGTCAAGCTGGCCGTCAGCAAGATCTTGCCAAAACGCCCTGCCGCGATCATCCAGATCAGCGCCTACACATCATGCGCCGCTTACATTAAAGAAATGCGCAAAGCCGGCTATACCGGCCAGTTCTACAATGTATCGTTCGTCGGTAGCCAAGCATTGTCCGATGCGCTGGGCAAGGATGGCGAAGGCGTCGTCATCTCGCAGGTAGTGCCGTTTCCCTGGAGTTCGTCAATCCCGGTGGTTGCCGAATATACCAAGCTGATGGAAAAAAACGGTGTCAAAGAGCCTAATTTCTCCAGCCTGGAAGGGTTCATAGCGGCTAAGGTATTCGTCGAAGGTTTGAAACGCGCGGGCAAGGATCTGACGCGCGCAAAACTGGTCAAGGCGCTGGAAACGATCAACGTGAAGAACTACAACGGCGGCGGTTTCGATGTCAATTTCACCGGCAGCAATCACAGCGGCTCGAAATTTGTCGAGATGACCATGATTACCAAGGATAAGAAATTCTTGAATTGACGGTCCGGATCAAACCGGCGTCAATACCGCCTGTCCCGAAAAATGAAGCTTGGCATTCTGCAGAAACAGGCGGACCGTCTCGGCCACGGATTCGGGCGACCATCCTGCCACATGCGGCGTCAGAACCGCATTCGGCAAATCCAGTAACTCAGCCGGCGGCAACGGCTCACTCTCGTAGACATCGAGACCGGCGCCAGCTACCCGGCCATCGCGCAATGCCTGCGCCAGCGCCGCAGTATCAATCACACTGCCACGCGCGATATTGACGACAAAGCCCTGCGGCCCCAAAGCATCCAGCACCGGACGATTGATCATGTGGCGGGTGGTTGCACCACCCGGTGTGGCGACGATCAGGAAATCGGCCCATTGCGCCAACTCCAGCGGCGAAGCGAAATACGTGAACGGCACATCATCGCGCGCAGAACGATTGTGATAACCGATCGTCATGTCGAAACCCGCGGCACGGCGCGCAATCTGCTTGCCAATGGTGCCGAGTCCGATAATCCCGAGACGCTTGCCGGATACACTTGGCGGCAAAGGCAAGGCGTCGCGCCAGATGCCTTGATGCAGGGCTACACCCAGTTGTGGAATGCCGCGTACCGTCGCCAGCAACAAACCCATGGCGTGATCGGCAACACAAGCGTCGTTGGTGCCGGCGCCATTGGAAACGGTAATGCCACGTTCACGCGCAGCCGCAACATCAATGTTTTCGAAACCCGCTCCCAGCGCGCAAATCAGTTCCAGTTTCGGCAAGGCTGCGATTTCCTCGGCGCGCAATCCGACTGAGCCAATTGTCAGTACTGCCCGTATCACGTCGGCGTGGCTGGCGATGGCGACACGGCGCTGTTCGGGGGTGGGAGCATACACAACCTGGAAATCCTGCGAGATGCGCTGCAGATTTTCGTCGGACAAATGATTGAGAACAAGAAGAGTGGGAAGCATTGGGGTATAGGCGAAAATCGGCGCAAAAGTGTTTAAGGCAATTTGCGCCAGCGGCGCATTGCCAGCCATGATAGCCGCGAAACAACAGATCTGCTTGATCCGAAGTTGCTCGACGCCACTTGACTCAATGAGTTATTGATAATTAACAATCTTTAACAATGATTAATATCATTTTCATCATAAAATTTGCATTATCTGACAGTGTCTCTCAGAATGGAACAATATTTCCCAAAAGAAATTTATAGCATCGATAACTAAATCAAAATTCTGTACTCGTCATTGCTCCCGCAACCACCGCGGACAGTGACTTTCCCTGCACTTTCGGGGTGCCCGACTAGGGGTGCCCGACTAGGGGCGGCCCGAGCCGGATCGGCATTGGTATCAAAAACGAAGAACAAAGGACCTGGCGAGATGTATCTCAACAGGGCGAAAGTTAACTCGACTAGTCGAGGGTACAAATTGAAAGTTCTCTCTATCTTTGGTACCCGCCCGGAAGCGGTAAAAATGGCTCCGGTAGTCAAGGCGCTTTGCCGTGAAACGGCTATCCAGTCGGTGGTCTGCGTCACAGGCCAGCATCGGCTCATGCTGCAACAGGTACTTGACCTGTTTGAAATCAAGGCTGACTACAGTCTCGATGTCATGCAGCCAAACCAAACCTTGAACGATTTGAGTGCACGTCTGATTGCCTTGCTCGACCCGGTGCTTGAAACCGTCAAACCCGACTGGATCCTCGTGCATGGCGACACCACTACCGCCATGATGGCCGCATTGACGGCATTTCACCGGCATATACCTGTGGCACATGTTGAAGCCGGTCTGCGTACTGGCGACCTGGCACAACCGTGGCCGGAAGAAATGAATCGCCGTTATGTCGACGTCGTGAGCGACCTGCTATTTGCTCCTACCATGCAGGCGAAAACCAACCTCGCAGCGGAACATCTCGCCGGCCGGACCATAGTCACCGGCAACACCGTGATTGACGCGTTGCGCCTGACAACCAGCCGGCTCGCGCAGGATGAGCAGTTGCGCCAGCGACTCGATGCACATTTTCCGTACCTGATGCCCGGTCGGAAAACGTTGCTCGTGACCGGCCATCGCCGTGAAAACTTCGGAGCAGGATTTGCAGAGATCTGCGATGCCCTGGCGAAATTGTCGCGCCGCCCGGATATACAGATCGTCTATCCGGTGCATCTGAACCCAAACGTGCAAGTACCGGTGCTGGCAGCACTGTCGCATCTGCCGAATGTCCGTCTGATTGAACCGCTGGACTATCTGCTGTTTGTGCGCCTGATGCAGCGCTCCCACGTGATCTTGACCGACTCCGGCGGCGTGCAAGAGGAGGCGCCATCGCTGGGTAAGCCGGTGTTTGTGATGCGCAACGTCACGGAACGTCCGGAAGCGGTCGTCGCAGGCACCGTGCAATTGGTCGGCACCGACTCGGAACGCATCGTCGCCGCTGTTGCACGACTGTACGACGACGATGCCGCCTGGGAGCAGGCGACTCGGCGGGTCAATCCCTACGGCGATGGCCGAGCGTCGGAGCGGATAGTCGATGTGCTATGCGGGAGATCCATCGAAGAATTTGGCGCGGAAAAATTTATTCCGGCAAAAGCAGCCCGACTTGCAGCAAAGATCCTTCAATAAGACAGGCAGCCGATCTCATTTCAAGAGGTAGTCTATGTGTTACTCGCCTCATACTCTGTGCAAGACAGCTACGCGTGGCTGGTGCGCCAGCGTATATGTTCACCGGTCATTTCTTTTATTTTTTTCTCTTGCCGCCGCAGCCACGGAGGCACAATCGGCGCCTCTCGGATTCGACGCCCGCGCGATAGAACTGGATTTGATGACGGCAATCCTCGGATGCATCATATCTTTACTGGTCATCTACACGATTCGGCATTACCTGTTCACCATCAACCGCCTGTTCGGACGGCAGCGCCAGCCTTATCTGGACATCGAACAAGCGTCGTGGCCACAAGTGGTTGTATGCGTTGCCGCACACAATGAAGAACGGGTAATCGCGGATGCATTGAATGCGTTGCTCGAGGTCGACTATCCCCGCGACAAGCTGATCATCATGCCGATGAACGATCGCTCTACGGACGGCACGCGCGGCATCATCGATCGCATCGCCGCTGCTCACCCCGATCGTTTCATGCTGTTCCATCGCAGCGCAGGACGTCCCGGAAAAGCCGCCGCCTTGCGCGACGCAACGGAGAAAATCCAGGCCGAAATCATCATTGTCTTTGACGCCGATTACATTCCTGCGCGCGGCTTGATAAAACAACTCGTCGCACCATTTTTCGACCCGGAAGTCGGCGCCATCATGGGCCGCGTGGTGCCGATCAATGCCGGCGCCAATCTGCTGACCCGCTTGCTGGACCTGGAACGGGCCGGCGGCTATCAGGTTGACCAGGCCGCGCGCATGAATCTAGGCCTGGTGCCGCAGTATGGCGGCACTGTCGGCGGTGTCAGGCGCTGCGCGCTGGAGGAAATCGGCGGCTGGAACATCGACATGCTGGCAGAGGACACCGATGTCACCTTCCGCCTGTTGCAAAACGGCTGGAAGACAGTCTACCAAAACCGTTCGGAATGTTATGAAGAAGTCCCTGAGGTCTGGCCGGTCCGGATCAGGCAAATCAGCAGGTGGTCGCGCGGCCACAATCAGGTAATGGGCCGCAACCTGACGGGGCTGCTTAAAAACAACCGGATCAGCTTGCGTGAAAGAGTCGACGGCGCGCTCCTGCTGTGCGTCTTCCTCATGCCGCCGTTGCTGCTCATCGGCTGGACATTGACCGTCATCCAGTTTTTCATGACATCGCATCAATGGCTGTTCGGCTGGCTGGCGTTGAGCGGCATGGTCGCTTACGGCGCATTTGGCACCAACGCCGCTTTTTTTGAAATAGCGGCCGCCACTTACCTGGATGGCAATCGCAATCGTATCCGCCTGTTGCCGTTGAATATATTCGGATTCCTGGTCAGCCTGGTTTCCATCACACGCGCTGCAATCAGCCAAATTTTGGATTTGATACAGAAACGTGAATTGATATGGCACAAAACAGAACGATTCAGGGTGGCGTCGGCAACACTTATCCACGAATCCATCCCGGGATCTGAAAACACCCAGACAAATTCTCCTGTCGAACTCAGCGAAAAAATACCCTGACCATGGCTTTCCCGACGCTACTATTAATCTGCGTGATCCTGATCGTTTTCGTGCCGTATATTCCTGCTGTAAACGAGTGGCTGCGCCCCACCGACATCGCGCCGTTGCCGGTGCGCCGGAATGAAATAAATAATTTACGCTATCTCGCGGACAGCTTCCGCTCGCGCATTACCAGCATGCCAGGCGTCACATTGCCGAATTTGCAGCACTTGCCAACCGAACAGACCTACAGCATCGGCAACAATATCTGCATCGTGCATCAACGTCTCGGCGATGACGCCGACTCCGACGCCAACTATCATCCCGAGACCTTGGAGACACTTCGGAAAAGCAACGGCATCGTGATTCTCGTACACAATGCGCGTTTGCCGCCCGGCAGCCATAACCAGGCCGATCTGTTTGCCGTCGGCGATCTGGCGGTTGGCGCCGGAGCAAGCCTGCGCGCCTGCTCGGCGCAGGGCGTCATCTATCTCGACGCAAATACGGTGGTCCATCGCTGGATAGATGCCCGCTGCATTCGGGTCGGCAACAACGCATCGATTGACGGCCGCATTACCGCAACCAAGGAAATAAACTTTGCCGACGGCAGTCGATTTGTGCGGGCAGGAGCGCCGAGCATGTACTTCGGCGCTTCCAGCACTTCTGGCGACACCGCTGAGGCGGCGCCTTCAGCGCCGGCAGTACGTACGCGCCATGTCCTGGACGATGGCGCCGAGCCATCCCCGGATGCCAGCCGGAATGGCGACTTTGTAGTTCGAGGAGCATATAGAGTACTCCCCGGCACCACGGTATTCGGCAGCATCAAGACCTATGGCGACCTGCGCCTGGAACAGCGATCCCGCGTTGCCGGCAGCATTGTTTCCAACAAAGACATCGTGCTTGAAAAGGGTTGTTCGGTGCTCGGCCCGGTCATCAGTCAAAACGATATCGTGATCGGTCCCGATTGCCGCATTGGCACGCCCGATGCGCCTACCACAATGATCTGCCGTGCATTGACCATCGCCGCCGGTTGCATCGTGCACGGCGTGATCACCACACAAGACGGTGCAACGGTCGCACCAGGGGAGATACCTGATGCGGCTTGATACGAGGAAGGCAAGACAGGCGCTGGCATCAATGTGCTGCGCGCTCGCCGGTGCTTTGAGTATCGGCTGTCCGACGCTGGCTACAGCAACAGCCACGGACCAGGCTCAGCCCATGCAGAGCGCAATCCTGTTTGCCGATTTTATTTTGCCGGATGGTGCTATCACCGTCTTCCCCAAAGGCGATTATGTCGAACCTTATTTTGCACTCAAAGCGCTGCTGGCGGCCCATCGGCTGGGTGTCGACGTAACCGGCGCGACATCCTCCTTTGCCCATTGGCTGCTGCCATTCCAACAGGCGAACGGCCCCTTCCCTCGGATCTGCCGCAGCGGCGCGACCGATTGGGTCGCCTGCGGGCCAGCCGATGCCGACGATTCCCTCGATGCATTATGGTGCCTGCTGGCGGCAGAAGTTTTGTCAGGAGACAGGGTGCTGGCTGCCAGTTGCGCCCGATCTCTCGATCACCTGGCAACCCTGTGGAATCCTGCCCAACAGACTTTTCACGTCCGGTCCGGCGGCAGCGCTGCCTATTTTGCCGACAATGTCGAAGTGATCGGCGCACTGACCTACCTGCGTCGGGATCGCTCGGCGACAGCGCGCTTTGCAGTTCAACTGGCAGCTTTGCCGAGCGGCGCCAGCATACAGCAAGGATTGCAGCGCAATTATGGCTACGATCAAAATGGCGCCCTGGAACCGGAACGCGCCAGCGTACCGCCCACACCCTACGGTTTCTATCCAAATGCCGTGGCGCCGGTTTACCTGTGGCTGTACGGCCTGCGCACCGGAACCAGCGGGGAACGTTACTGGCGCGTATGGATGGAACGCTATGGTCAAAAATGGCTGGCCGGTGCAAGCGATCATTTCCCGTGGGGACTGATCGCCTGGGCGGCATACCAAACCGGTGATTTGGCAACCGCCCGTACCTGGCTTGAAAATTCCGACGCCTGGCGCGCCGGCGGCCGCTGGAACATTGTCGAGGAAGGCGTTCGCATCGGTTTGACACATGCGCTGAAACCCGCACTAAACCCGCCGCCATCATGAACGCCTTACGTCAACGCAAGCTATCCAAGATAGGGCTGACACTGCTGGTGGCAGCGATCATTGGCGCTGCCGCGACCTGGATGGTTCGCATCAATCGAATTAGTCCGGCGCAATGGCAAAGCGATGCGATTGCCTTGGTCTTGCCGGACACGTTATCCGATGCAAATCAGCTGTATGCCGCGGCATGGCTGGATGGCGCCGCAGAAGAAGGGATTCGGCTGGAAGCAATTACGGCGTCGGAATTTTCACGTCGCGGACTGCAAGGCGAGCGTCCATTTGCCGGCGTGATTTTACCGGACACCATTCATCGCCAGATCAGCACGGCTTTTGTTAACCAGATAAGCCAGTTTGTAGAAAATGGCGGAGCCTTGATGCTGGTCGGCGATGCCGGCATATTGGACGAAAACGGCTATTATGCCGTGCCGGCATCGCGCTTTTCCAAGCTAGCCGGGACAGACTACGCGTTGTATCAGACGCTACACGAAAAGATGTCTTTCCATCCAACCATCTCTGGCAGTGCGGAGATAATGGAAGCACTATACCTGCCGCCAGGCCGTTGGATCGATACCGCCGGCCAGGCGGTCCTGTCAGGTTACGGCGAGGATACTTTGCGCTATCCTGTCCTGCGCACCGCAGGCCCCTATGCCGGCACGGTGCGCATGCAAGCGGCAGGAAAAACCGTGATTGCGGGCGAACACGCTGTCGGCAAAGGGCAGGTTCTCTTCGTCAATTTGCCGCTGGGTTATTTAAAGCTGCGAACCGACGGCATATTGATGCATGGTTTCCTGCATTATTTTGCACACCGGATCATGGGACAACCGCAATTGTCTGCAGCTCCGGAAGGAATCGGCGGCCTGGTCTTGAATTGGCACTGCGACGCCAAGATCTGCATTCCTGCAATGGATCAGCTGATCAAGGCCGGCGTATTCACGCGCGGGCCGTTCAGCATCCACGTCACTGCCGGACCGGATCAGCGCGAATTCGGCGACGGCCTTGGTGTTGACCTGAACAACAACAAGGCATTCCGGGAATTACTGCAGACCCTGCTGGAACAGGGGAATGAAATCGGCAGTCACGGCGGCTGGATACACGACTGGTTTGGCAAACACGTGTCCGACAGCAATGAACAGCAAATGACTCCCTATCTGGAACAAAATGCCGATGCCGTCAGGCGTTTGACCGGACACGAGCAAACCGAGTATTCCGCACCCAACGGAAATCAGCCGGTCTGGGTCACCGATTGGCTGGAGGCTCAAAATGTCCAGGCCTATTATTTCACCGGCAATATCGGGCAAGGGCCGACCCACACCTATCGCGACGGCCGCCGGGACCAGCGCATCTGGTCATTTCCGGTACAGACGTACGGCCACATCAGTACCATCGAAGAGGCCTACACGGAGCATATTCCGGAAAGTGAAATCAGCAGCTGGCTGACCTCGCTGGTGCGATTTACAGAGAATACCGGACAGATACGGCTGATTTATTTCCATCCGCCAGGCGCGGTCCTGTATCCCGATGCAATCAACCAGTTGATGCTGGCCGCCGACAAAGCTGAAAAAAAAGGTGTATTTCGCTGGCGCACCATGACAGATCTTGCTAACTTCATGACTCGCAGGGAACAGACTGTATGGAATATTTCCAGTGACAATAATGCGGTAGTGATCGATGCTGCCAACGCCGCCTCATTGAATCAGTTGACCTGGTTATTTTCTGCATCGCTGTATGCCGAGCCGCGGGTAACCAGAGGCAAAGCAAAAATAGAACGCCGCGGCGACAGTTGGACTGTAATCGCCGGCGATGTACAACAACTTCGCATTTCGACACCGTTGATGAAGAAGGCTCAGCATTGAATACTGCTACTAGTGATGATGATATCCGGAGATCAGATCGCCAAAGGGCACTGAGGGCGAAAACGGCGCTGACGGCATTAGGACTGTCTTTGGGCGCCGTTGCCTATTCTTCCTATGCAGCGACTGGCATGGATGCCGCCATACCAGCGACAGGCTTCCAGCACCCTCGCTTGTTGTCGCTGTATGACGCACCGACCGCACCAGCTCCGGCTGCCGGCAAAGCACCGGCTATGATGCCAGCAGTTGCCGGCACTAATATACCGGTAGCGGCAGCTGCACCGGTCGCCCCCGCTCCCCTGGCCGTTGCACTCGACCAAAACCCCGGTCCGGGGGCATCGGCCGACATCCTCGCAGGCAAAGACTCGGAATTAGGTCCCGAGCGTGGCGCGTTGGAACTGGTCGGCGGCGATGGCAACATGACGCACGGCTACGGCCATGTCCGTTTGGTAGCGTTGCGCGGCATGATGGTCACATCCGCGGGTGTAGTGCAGGGAGAATTGACGCAACAATCGCGTTTCGGCTATTCGGGAAACTACGGGAACGTCTCGCTCACCCACGATTTCTCCGAAGACTATTACACTACCGTTGCCGTCGGGACCGGGAACAGCCCCTTGTTTCCAAGCTGGCGTGTCGATACAACCGGTTATCGGAAATTCGGCAGTGAACGGCAGTATGTCGCCGGCGTCGGCGCCTACTACGCAAAAGGCAATGAAAGCGCGCGCGCCGACCAGGGATTACTGTTTACCGGCATCGGCTACTTTATCGGATTGGTGATAGAGGGTGGCGTGCGCCTGAACTGGGCTAACCCTGGCACGATACTAGGCCCCAGCCAATACATAGCCGCGACTTTCGGCAATGATGATCACCGCGCAATCATCGTCCGCTATGAGCACGCCAAGGAAACCTACAAAGTACTGCCTGGCGGCCCGGAACTGGTTAATTTCAAGAGCAATACCGCCAGCATCCAATGGCGCCAGAGAATCACTCGCGACAGTTTGTTACTGGCGATGCTGGAGTATTACCAAAGCCCGCTCTACGACCGGCTCTCGCTTACTCTCGGCTGGCGCTGGAGTTTCAGATGAAACCGAGGAAAAACGCCGCAACCGGGTTGCCTGCGGAAACGCACAGCCACACCGGCGTCAATCCCCGTTTTTCCGGCTTCGGCGGCCAATTGATACAGACTCACCGTGCCCTGCGACGATTGTCTTTCCCACGCAGCCGATGGGCCGATGTGTTGCTGGTGCCAACTATTATTTTCTTTTGCACCCTGCTCGCATGGCCTTTGATTGCCGAATTATGGGCCGGAATCATAAGATTCTGGGCCGATGGCCTTGGCGGTGAAATATTGCTTAAAACGGATAAGACATCTTTTCCCGGCATTCAATCTATCCCCTACGCCTACGTTCAAGCGGCTCTTCCGAATCCCTTGCAGTGGTGGGCCGGCATGTTGATTGCAATCACAATCCTGCTTGGCACCACGTTGCTGCCGGTCCGCATGTTGCCGATGTCTTATGCGTTGCGTGTGCTGGCCATGATCCAATTGGCCAGCCAATTCTATTTTTACTTTTGGGCGGCGGAGTTTCCATATCAGTCGGCAACCTCCATTTCCGCTTTGTCGCAGGCGTCGATGGTGCTGATTTTGCTCACGCCATGGATATATGGACTGCTTTACAACATTTTCGATTTCGGCATTCCGCGCAAGATCCTGCTATCGCTGATGGCGGTGATTTACCTGATTGTGCTGACGCCCTTTCAATACACGTTCGCGGCTTGGGTAATGCTACGGTATTCGCTGCTTTGGCATCCAGTCATCTACCTGCTTGGATCGAGCTTGATCCAGTTCGGCGCATTGGTCGGCTTCTATTCCTGGGCCATGAGCTGGAAGCGGCGCGAGTAATATTTAACTTCGATATTCCACCTCAATACTTCACTTCGAGCCGTCGCCTCGACTCATTCGCCCGGACCTGTGCAGGGAAAATACCGCCGCAGTGAAGCCAAGCTTATACTGTGCGCAATCGAATAACGTTTATCAACCAGGATATCAATAGTGAAAAAAACCGGAATGGCAAAGAGTGACGCCAAAAAACTGATGGGAAAGATGGCTGCCCCAGGCGCTTCCGCTTTTGGCGGCGGTGACACAGCAACGATCGACCGCCGCGAGCAGCGTAAGCGCGATCAGGCAGCGGGGCTGGTGCCGTTTGCAGTCAAACTGAACGGCGACCTGGTGCAACAGCTGCAAACCCTGGCGAAAGAGCGAGAGCTAGATCTCAATCAATTGGTGGCAGAACTGTTGACCAAGGGCCTCGCAGGCTAATCAGCCTTGTCCCAAAATCGGCCCCGATGCCGGTTGTCGATTAAAATACCGGTCTAGCAGGAGTTGCCTGATCACTAAGACTTGATCTTATGGCACGGCATTCCCCCTGCTTCCTGATACGGTAAATTGATGATCACTCCAACAGCAAACGAAGAAACCACAGGCGCGATGGCCGACGAAGCGGTAGTCGGGAAAGCGATTGACGCGGCGGAAAAGCATCTGCGCGACATCCTTTCCATGGCAATCCAGCATGCGCCACCGCGTGCTGCCGTGGTTGTATCAGACACACGCTGCGAACTCGCCATCGCGCTTACCGAAGCCTACCGGCGCTGCCTGCCGGATGCGACATTTATCGACTTCGATGCAGTCACGCCGGATGTCGTGCTCGCCGCTTTTGCAGGGCTTGAAGCGAACGACCTGGTGGTGCTGATTCAATCGACCAACTTCCGCCTGGAGGCGTTCCGCATCCGCGTCGAACTGTTCAAACGCGCCCTCAAGGTGGTTGAACATCCACATCTGTCGCGCATGCCTGGGGCGCAAGCGCTCTACTACATCGAGTCGCTGGCGTATGACCCCGGCTACTACCGCGGCGTCGGCTATGCGCTGAAAGCGCGGATCGACAACGCCCGCATGGGAGTCGTCGACAGCGGCGGCGAGCACCTGGTGTTTGCGTCGCCGTTCGAGCCGGCCAAACTGAACATCGGCGACTACAGCGAGATGAACAACGTCGGCGGCCAGTTTCCCATCGGTGAAGTGTTCACCGAAGCGCAAGACCTGGAAGCGGTGAACGGACGCGTACGTATCTTTGTTTTTGGCGACACCTCGTTCCGGGTTAACCAGCCGGCGCATCCCATCACCTTGGTGATCAACAAAGGCCGCGTCACCGACGTGCTGGATTCCACTCCCGATTTCGACCAGGTACTAGCCAATATCCGCGCCGACGAAGGTGAAGTATGGCTGCGGGAGCTGGGTTTCGGCATGAATCGCGCGTTTTCGCGGGACCGGATGGTCAGCGATATCGGTACCTACGAACGCATGTGCGGCATCCACCTGTCGCTTGGCGCCAAACACGGCGTCTACAACAAGGCCAATATCAAGCGCGCTAGCGCCAGATATCACATCGATGTTTTTGCGGTAACTGAAGCAGTCTATCTTGATGACGAGCTGGTCTATCGCAATGGCGCCTGGCAGATCTGAACCAAGGCCAGGCGTGGCCGTCTGGCAAACCGGTTAGTCCCCGGTTGGCACCACCTACGACGGCATGTACAAAGGATAGAGAATATTTTCCTCGCGCGTGATGCGGTCGACCAGCACAGTGCCGAGGTTAGCGAATTCAGCCTTGAACGACGAGCGCGCATCCGGCGACGCCAGCCAATCCTTGCCTTGATATTTATCGAAAAAATCAAAGGCGACGCGGCCTATGCCATCCATTTCTTTTTTATATGAGCGATAGACTTCGAGCAGATTCTGCTCCTCCGCCAGGCTGCGCCGCATATACGAATACAACTTGACGCCCTCGGTTAGCAGATGGCCGTACATCGCCATGCGCATTTCGCGCAATGAGGCTGGCACAGCATCCCAGGCGCCGGCGCTCATCTTGTTCGCCACCGAGGAATACATCAACAGCAGGGCCGCATGATCGCCTTTAAGCTGGGGAATCAGCTTTTCATCGTATTGAATCTGATTGTTGGCGCTTTTCGCAGGTTGCAGCAGTTCCGCGCGCTCCATTAACGGTACGGCTCTTCTGGCCGGCAGCTGGGGGCTGACTGAATTCTTGACAACTTCGCGCGCCTCCTCGTCTTGCTTACTGGTTGCGGGTTTGTTGAAAATTGATTTCAGCCACATTTTTACTCTCCCCAGTTCCCACGTAAAAGATGCACTTGCCGTTTTTTTTATAATTGCCTATCCATAACAATAGTACATTAAATTCCACATGGAAATAGATTTCTTAAATGTAATTTTTTTGATACTTTTCATAGCTTGACTGTCCAAACCAGACAATCGCATCTGGCCTGGACGGTCGGCTACAAGCCGGTCATCAGGAAGAACGCTGCTGCAATGCGATCAGGAGGCTGTCCCACAGCTGGTGCCGCTCGTCGATGGCACGGATACCTGCCTCCAGCACCTCGCGGATCTGGGCTGGATCGTTGCCGGTAATCTCATCGATCATGCGCTGCGCGGCGGGGCCGTGATCGCCTGAGTCGACCTCGATATGCCGTTCCAGATAGAAGGTGAGTTCGGGCACTGTCGCCGGATCTATGCGCCAGGTCTTGAGCAAGGCCTGGAACATGTCGGGGATGACATTTTCCCGCCCATAGAAAAAACTGCCCACCACCTGATGAGTCTGGCCGTCCTTGCACATGGTGATGGTGGAAGTCACGAAGCGCTGGATCGCCGGTAACGCTTCCGCCCGGTTCAGGGCGGTGGCAAGCGTGTCGCCTCTCTTGATCATGGTTAAAAACCGACGGATCTGGCGCGTCGAGGCGCCTATCTCCTGCATCGCCGACAGATAAAGATCAAAATGCGTCATGGCGCCCTTGGGCGTCAGATCCGACTCCTCTCCCAGCACTATCTCGTTGATCAAACGTGCTGCATGCGGATTGGCGGGTGGATACCACGGGACCGAAGTCGTCGTCAGATCGGCTTGCAGGCGTTTGACCAGCGACATGAAATCCCACACTGCAAAAACATGCCATTCCATGAACAGGCGCAGGTCTGCCTCGGTTCGTATCGCGGAAAACAGCGCATGGCCGGTCAATAACTCGTGCTTTTCTTTGAGGATAAGTTGCAGTGATTCGACGGTTGTTTTCATGTCATCTCCACGTTAAGTTACGCACATATGTGTGCAAAACGACAATGACATAGTTGTTTCCATGTGGCAATATAATATAATTATATACACTCAATCAGCGTGACGAACCAGGCCGAGCCGTCCGGATGCGGTCAAGCCGATATTTTCCGTGCTGATTGAAACCGAGACTTCCCGAGGCAGACGCAAGCGGCCTCGCGGCTCTACCGTCCGTTCTCCGCATATGGAAATGCAAATGGCGGCTATTAAGCCTTCATGATGGGTTGGCTACATCAATACCCTAAGCTGTATTCACCGAACTCATCACCCCTTCAAATGACGAGCAGTCCAGCTACCTGGGTTCGGGCTGGCTAGTCAAAACATAACACGAGACACCCTGATGACGGTCGAGTCACGGCCGCTTCAAGGACATATAAGGAGCAGCTCGATCATGATGGAACAACAACTCCAGCCCCAGCCTGTCGTGGGCCTGGGAGAAGATCCTATCGCCGTCGGCGAAGGCAAACTCGATCAATACTTTCAAATCACCGCCCGCGGCAGTACCACGCGTCGTGAAGTGGTGGCTGGCATCACCACTTTCCTGGCGATGGTCTATTCCGTTTTCGTCGTGCCCGGCATGTTGGGCCGGGCCGGCTTCGACGTCAGCGGCGTGTTCGTTGCGGTTTGCCTGACGACCGCTTTCGGCTCGTTGCTGATGGGCCTGTGGGCACGTTTGCCGATCGCCGTCGGTTGCGCGATTTCGCTGACAGCGTTCACCGCCTTCGGCCTGGTGCTCGGCAAAGGGTTATCGCCCTCCGTCGCCCTTGGCGCGGTATTCCTGATGGGCCTGGTGTTCACCGCCATTTCCGTGACCGGCATCCGTTCCTGGATCCTGCAAAACCTTCCGTCCGGCGTTGCACATGGCACCGGCGTCGGCATCGGTTTGTTCCTGCTGTTGATCGCCTCCAGCGAAGTCGGCATGGTGGTAAAAAATGCCGGTCCCGGATTGCCGGTAGCACTCGGCCACATTACCGCGTTCCCGGTGGTGATGAGCATCCTCGGCCTGGCAGCCATCTTCGGCCTTGAACGGCGCCGCGTACCTGGCGGCATCCTGCTGGTAGTCGTCAGCTTGTCCATCATCGGTTTGATCTTCGACCCTGCCGTCAAATTTACCGGTGTGTTTGCGATGCCGGCACTGAGCTCCCCAGGCCACGCGTCATTGATCGGCTCGATGGACATCAAAGGTGCACTGAGCATGACAGTGTTGCCAAGTGTGCTGGCGCTGGTGATGACTGCGGTGTTCGATGCCACCGGCACGATTCGCGCAGTCGCTGGCCAAGCTGGCCAGGTTAATGAAAAAGGCTACATCCACAACGGCGGCAAAGCACTGACAGCCGATTCGCTCAGTTCGATTTTCGCTTCTTTGGTCGGTGGCGCACCTGCTGCTGCTTATATTGAATCGACAGTAGGTACAGCCGCTGGCGCCCGAACCGGCCTGACGGCAGTCGTAGTCGGCCTGCTGTTTCTCGCGGTCATTTTCTTTTCGCCGCTGGCTGGCCTGGTGCCTTCCTATGCAACAGCACCTGCGCTGATGTATGTCGGTTTGCTGATGCTGGGCAGTGTGAGCCGCATGCATATGGATGACACGGTCGATGCCCTGTCCGGTCTGCTGTGCGCGGTGTTCATCGTGCTGACATGTAATATCGTAACGGGCATCATGCTTGGTTTCTGCACACTGGTGATCGGTCGTATCGTCTCCGGCGAGTTCCGCAAACTGAACGTTGGCACCGTCGCCATTGCTATCGCACTGGCAGCCTTTTATGCTGGCGGCTGGGCGATCTAAGCTCATTTACCTTTTTAACTAACTTCGTTTTCAGAGCAACTTCGACTTTTCGGGTCTCCTTGAATTGTCGATTTATGGCAGCGCCTCCGGGCGCTGCTTTTTTGTTTTTAGGCTATTGATTTTCTTTCGGCCACCAGCAGAGACTGGCCATGCGCTCGCTGCGCCGGAATCCCAGCGACTCGTACACGCGTGCAGCATGATAATTTTCATCGGCAACCATCACAAGTCGCGCGGCGCGCTCGAAGCCATGCCGGGCAACACGATGCACCAGCGTACGACAGATACCCTTATTGCGATGCGACGGCGCGGTATGCACCGATTGAAAGCGCGCGGTTTCACCGTCAAAGAATAATCCAAGATTGGCCACCTGCTTATCCTCAATGAATGCACCCCACCAGTCGCCACGATTATCGGCAATCATCCGCTCGTATGTCGCTTGTTTGCCAGCCAGATAATTGAGAAATTCCAGCTCGGGAAATTTACCTGAGTTGTCGGCGACTTGCATCTCTGTCCAATTCGACCAATCGTCTCTATCTCTATAGCGACGGATCGTGACAGTCCGGTTTTCTTGTGCCGGCCAAACCAGATCTGCCGGAGTGGCGATAAGAACGATGTTTTCATTAAATTCATATCCGGCACCGATGAATGAATTCAATTCAGGTTCTTCATCTCCGACAACTGGCCACAAAAACGTACGATGTTTGATATGCGGCGGCGTGCCGACGAATTGGGCGAAATCAGACTCGAGCTGTTCACGCTCTCCGTCCTGCGGAACACGGTTCAGCACGAGCAGGTTCCCGAAATAGTAATCCGGAGAATCGGGTGTCCGCACAACCGTGTAGCCACCCTGCTGAATCACGCTGCCAACGATACGATTGAACATCAGATCGGTCTCGATGCCGCGGTTAATCATCATTTTCATTTCTGAATCTACTTTTAGCTGACGCTTAATTTGGCGCGGCAACCAATACATTCACGGTTTCCGGCAACAGCGGAGGACGCGGATGAGGAACCGCCGAAGTGGGTGCCGGCGCCGGGCCGAATTTTCCGGACACCAGGTAGACAAGGTGACTGTCCGGATTGAGCGCCAATGTCCTCGCTCCTTTTTGCGTGGCAAGGTTACTCTTTACCGTATATTTATCCGCTGTATCCTCATGCACCACCGTCAACGATCCACCACCGTTGGAAACAAATACGAGTCCTGAATCAGGATCAAACGCGGCAGCGTCCGGTCCGTCCCCGATCGCCACGGTGGTGACGATTTTTCCCGACGTGGAATCAACAACCATCATTTTCTTGTTGCCGCAAACCGAAAACAATCTGTGATTCTTGTCATCGATCGCCAGGCCGCTCGGCCCATCGCATGGCGCCATCTCCCAGTGCTTTACGATTTTTGAAGACGGGGCATCAATCACGGCAATTTCGTTCTTGTCTTCCACATTGAAAAAAATATGGCCCTGACTGTCGCTGACTGCAAACTCCGGATGGCCGGAAATCGGTAACGTGTCGACAACCTTGCGTGTAACGGCATCGATAATCGTCACGCTTTGGCCGCGTCGGTTGAAGCTGTAGATTTGCTTCAACGGCGGGTAATAAAGTATCGAATCCGGACCGGCGCCGGTGGTCTTCACGGTATCGATTGTCTTAAGGCTGGCGAGTTCAAAAACAGTTATCGTGTCTGACTTGCCATTACTGGTAAATCCAAGATTCAAGTCCTGCGCGATCGCCACGCCGTGAACGCCAGCGGTATCGGCTATGTTGGCAACCACTTTCCCCGACTTGGTATCGAGCACCTGAACATGATCGGAACGGCTGACAAACAGGTGATCCCGTTTGCTGTCGACAGCGAGGTAATCCCATCCTTCAGTTCCTGTGACGGGAAAGCGCGCCACGATCTTGTAGTTATCTGGTGTAGCGGCCTGAACCGCCGTGACCAGCGCGGCCTGCATTAACATGAGGGCGCCGGTGGTAACGATAGTCGACCTGCTGAGGCTGAAGTTTTTCATGTACTCAATAATTGGTTAGATGAATGTCCGGTGACGGGCGCTATTTTTTTGCATATAAGCCGGACCCAGACTAATCAAGAATAGTTAGCGCACAATTAGGATCTCAGTGATTCTGATGTGACACAAAGATTGCTCTGTTTATAGCTTAAGCACATATATGCATAAACAACTGGAATCTTAAAGATAAAATAGAATGTCGCCACCTGCGCACCCTGTAATCATATCGAACGAAAGGACCCCATGCTGGAACTCAGACCCACTTGCGAGCACTGTAACAAAGGATTGCCGCCCGAGTCCCTGGAGGCACGAATTTGCAGCTACGAATGCACGTTTTGCGCCGATTGCGTCAATGATATTTTGGAAAACGTTTGTCCGAATTGCGGTGGCGGCTTTGTTCCAAGGCCGGTCAGACCGGCAAAAAATTTAAAGAACGACAATTTCCTTGGAAAAAATCCGGCCAGCACCAAGATCAAGTATCGGCCCGTTGACCTTGAAGCCCATGCCTTATTCGCGGCAGCAATCAAGTCAATTCCGGCCGAGAAGCGATAGCTTACTCATTGCCGGAGCTCTCATCTACAGCGCTTTTGTGTACAGCGCACAAGGCACCCCGAACAAAAGAGGCAGCTCTTTTATTTGCTCGAACCCTAACTCGAAGTACAAACGCTGAGCGGCTTTCATGACCGCGGTAGTATGCAGCGCAAGGACTGGCGCATCATCGCGCCTTGCTCTTGCGATGCATTCTTCCAGCAATTGCTTACCCAAACCCAGCCCACGATGTCCAGGTGCCACGGAAAGCATGCGAACCATCGGCCAATCAGGTTGGAAAAAATTGGGCTTAGGGTGATGCGCGCCGACATAACCGACTGTCCCGACGATCTGGCCGTTCAACTCAGCCACGATAACTTCGCTTTGGTCGGCGTGTTCCGTCAGCGATCCAAGCCTGGCGGCAAGCTGGTCTCCCTGAGGCATCAGATCGATCAACTCTGCCCAGGCTCCACGGACCACCGCGTCAACGGCATCTCTCTCGTTCGGATGAAAATCCCTGATCTGTATTTCTGACGTCACGTTTTCTCCATAAGTCATCTAATCGTTTCGCGATGCAGTCACATCAAATTCCAACTTTGTGCGCCGTGAATATCAGGCGCAGTCCGAGAGCTGCGATTGCACCGGCAGCGGCGCGATCAACCCATACTTTGACTTTCAAATAATATTCGCGTGGGCGCCTGCTGGAAAAACACAGCGCGACAATCGTGTACCACCCTGCTTCAATTGCAAAGACCATTGGTGGCAGCACCAGGTAACACCACAGCGGCGGATGTTGCGGAAGCAATGCTGCAAAGATACTGCCGTAGAAGATGGCTGTCTTCGGATTGCTCAGCTGTGTACTGAGCCCCATCATGAAAGATTTCCGTACGTTTGTCCGCTCTTCGGACGCGCCACTATCGACTGTGAGGCGGGCGGATGCACCGCGCCAGATTTTGGAGGCGATATAAACCAGGTACACCCCGCCGGCAACTTTCAGACTCACATACAGCCAGGTGACAGATGCCAGCAATGAATACAGTCCGATCAATGCAATTCCGCTGAAGAATACTCCGCCCACTCCCATGCCGAGAGCGGTCGCCAGGCCATCACGACGCGACAGGCCGATGGAATTCCGGGCGACCATGACAAAGCTTGGTCCCGGGCTCATCGCGCCAATCAATAGCGCGGCAAGGATGGCAGTAATTGCGGCTAGCGGGCTCATGGTCGTTCCATATGGAGATGAAGAAATTATCGCTCACAAGAATAGCATGCTCATGAGGATCGGCTTGATCCTGTAGACGTATGGCCGACACGCTAAAAGGATCACGCAATGCATGATCGAATTGCCAATATCAGGAGTGAGTACCCGGCGACATGCGGGTTAACGAACAGACCTGATGCCTGGTGCGCACATAGCGATTATGACGAACGGCAATGCACCGTTATTTCGAAGGACTACCGTCGCACACGCATCTTAAGTCTGCACAAAAACTACGATGTAATAATCCCTGCAAAAAAATGTTGGTAGCGCTAACAAATTCCACATTCATTTATGTTTGGTTACAAATGAATTTTCAAGTTTCTCTTTCACCGGCCGTAAACCCAAACAACGACACAATGTTCATCATTCGGCTGCCTCAGACGCATTGAGATTGTTGTATCGCCAGTCGACAAGCATATTCCACACAATGTTATTTATTGTCCATCAAGATTTTTCTTTCTACTCCAAAAAAACAATGAATATCTCCAATTTAAAAATATCCACCAGGCTCACCGCGTTATCGACATTGCTGATACTTACCTCCATCGTGATGGGCATGATTGGCTGGCGCTCGCTTTATGAGAGCAATGCGCATACCAGCGAAATAATGAAAAACGCGGAAAATTTTCAACTGGCCGTGAATCTTGCAAGAAAAGCGCAGGTCGATTTCAAAATAGAAATACAGGAATGGAAAGATCTTTTGTTAAGAGGCAATGACAACGCTGCGTTCGAGAAGCATAAAAATGCATTTGTAAAAAAAGGAGAAGAATCCAGGGACGGACTCCGGCAGTTAGGGCAAACACTCAACCAGTTAGGGCTCGACACGCCGCTCATTGCGGAAGCAAGTCGGACAAATTCTGATCTGGCGAAAAAATACCTGTCTGCTTTGACGCAGTTCGATCCGGCAAAAGCGGAAAGCGCGCATATTGTCGACAAATCGGTCGCCGGGATGGATCGCGAACCAACGAAGAAGATCGATGACATCGTCGCCTTCGTTGCGCAAGAGTCAAAAGACTTGATGCAACAAAGTGAAGACGAGGCATCGCAGAGAAACGCTTTGGCGTTGCGCTTTTTACTCGCGGTGGTAGCGGTCGGCACATTAATCGGTAGCGGGTTGACCTACTGGATCATCAACGGCATTACAGGGCCACTGCGCTCAGCAGTCAAGGTGGCCCGCACCGTTGCCGACGGCGACCTGACTAGCCGAATAGAAACCGGACGCAAAGATGAAATTGGCGAATTGCTGAGCGCCTTGCATCAAATGAACGAGAGCCTGCAGAACATCGTCGGCCGCTGCCGCAGCGGCATCGAGACGATTGCCTCCGCGTCGGGCCAGATCGCCTCCGGCAATCTGGATCTGTCCGCGCGCACCGAACAGCAAGCCGCATCGCTCGAGCAGACTGCCGCATCGATGGAAGAACTCACGTCGACGGTAAAACAGAATGCCGATAATGCGCGTCAGGCGAATCAACTGGCGGCAACTGCGTCCGGCGTCGCGCTCGAAGGCGGCGCGGTGGTTTCCCGGGTGGTCGTAACGATGGGTTCCATCCACGATTCGGCACGGAAGATTGTCGACATCATTGCGGTAATCGACGGCATTGCGTTTCAGACGAATATCCTGGCATTGAATGCTGCGGTCGAAGCCGCGCGTGCCGGTGAACAAGGGCGTGGCTTCGCGGTCGTCGCCAGCGAGGTACGCAATCTGGCGCAGCGCTCCGCATCTGCGGCAAAGGAAATCAAGGCACTGATCGGCGATTCGGTGGAAAAGGTCGATGCCGGCAGCAAACTGGTTACCGAGGCCGGGTCAACCATGGAACAGATAGTCAGTAGCGTCAAGCGCGTGAGCGATATCATGGCGGAGATTAGCGCCGCTGGCGAAGCGCAGAGTAGCGATATCGAACAGGTCAATCAGGCGATCGGGCAAATGGATCAGGTTACACAGCAGAATGCCGCACTGGTCGAGGAAGCCGCCGCTGCGGCTGAATCGCTGAAGGAGCAAACCGGAAACCTGACCGCGGTGATCAGCGTGTTCAAATTGAATGCGGCTCAGTCGGCCTCGATATTGCCTATGCGCGAACATACCGTGCGCGTCGAACAAGATGACTTGGCTTGGGCGAGGAAACGTGTCTCGTACCAGTAAATTCTCTTGTTGATCTATTTAAAGCAACGCCATTCCCGTAGCTAACGCGGCCCCACCCCATGCACCAGTAAAGCAATCGCATGGCGCGCAATTGCCGCTGCATCAATTGGATTGTCCTCTGGACCGATCTGCCGCGTCATGATTGTTGCGAGCGGCAGAATCGTCAACCCCATCAGCGACATGAATATCAACGACGGCTCCAGGCCGGCATTGAGCAAGCCGTCGCGTTGCCAGCGCTTGATGCATCGAAGCGCCGCCTTCTGATCCTCATCGCCGACACGTTCGTGCATCCGTTGCTTGATCAGGCCGTCATGCGTGATTATTCCGCGCAGCCATAGCGGCGCAAACCACGGATAGGTTGTCGCGACATCGACGAACCGTCGCGTCAGTTCCGTGATGGCTGCCACGGGATCATTCGGGTGGGCCTGGAACACGCCTGCCAATGCCGCTTTTACCGGTAGAAAGCGCTCTTCGACCAACACGTCGATCAACTGATCGCGGCTGGTGAAATAGTAATTCACCATCGCCGGCGTCACCTTGGCTTCGCGCGCAATAGAGGCGAGCGTCGTATCGGCGATGCCTTGCCGTGCAAACAATACCAGCGCCGTATCGAGCAGACGGTTGCGTTGCTCAGGCCCCCGCGCGCTGCCCGTCGGCCGCCCTGGCCGCTTTGCCGCAGCGTTCGGCATCACCGCTGCCTCCGGCTCATTCATTGCGTGCTCAGTGAATTTACTTTTTACCATCTTCGATTCAACCATTCGATCATTCGCTCATTCGATTACCCGACCATTTGACTACGCAAGGAATTTCACATATATTAAACGATCATTTAATTAAATTCAACCCAAACTCAACCCGACTTCCACTCAATTCCACCTTATGAACGCTGATAATCCCGCGCTTATCAATGACGCCGGCGCTATAGGCAATCACGCGCAAAATCATCCACCGATTCGCCTCATCTTTTCGGCGCTATTGCTGGTGATGTTGCTCGCGGCCCTCGACCAGACGATCGTGTCGACCGCATTGCCGACGATTGTCAGCGACCTGGGCGGCCTTGAAAGCCTGTCATGGGTAGTTACCTCCTATCTGCTGGCATCGACCATCGTCGTACCGCTCTATGGAAAATTCGGCGACCTGTTCGGCCGCAAGATCGTCTTGCAGGCGGCAATCGTGCTATTCCTTCTCGGCTCTGCCCTGTGCGGGGTCGCGCAGAACATGCCACAGCTGGTGATCCTGCGCGCAATACAGGGACTTGGCGGCGGCGGCCTGATGGTGGTGACGATGGCCGCAATCGGCGACATCATTCCGCCTGCCGAGCGCGGCCGCTATCAAGGCATGTTTGGCGGCGTGTTCGGGCTGGCGACCGTGGTCGGCCCGCTCATCGGCGGCTTTCTGGTCGAGCATTTGTCCTGGCGCTGGATCTTCTATATCAACCTGCCGCTCGGCATCATCGCGCTGCTAGTGATCGGCGCCGTCTTCAAGCCGCACATCGTGCGAGTAAAGCACCAGATCGACTATATGGGGGCGGCATTTCTTGCATCTGCGCTGACTTGCATCATCCTGTTTACCAGCCAGGGCGGTACGATCCTGCCGTGGTCGTCGCCACAACTATGGTTCACGCTGGCACTTGGTCTCCTGTCGATCGGCGGCTTCATCTATGAAGAACGTCTCGCGGCTGAACCGATCATACCGCTCGAACTATTCCGCCAGCGTACCTTCGTGCTGAGCAGTCTGATCGGGTTCATCGTGGGTATGTCGTTGTTCGGCTCGGTAACCTTCCTTCCGCTCTATCTTCAAGTCGTAAAAAATTCGACGCCATCGGAAGCCGGCATGCAATTGCTGCCGCTGATGGGCGGCTTGTTAATCACATCAATCATCGGTGGACAGATCATCAGCAAGATCGGCAGATACCGCCACTTTCCGATCATCGGCACATTCATTGCCTGTATCGGGATGTTCCTGCTCGCCTCCATGGATAACACCACGCCGATCCACGTAATGTATTTATACATGGGCCTGCTCGGCGCCGGGCTCGGCATGGTGATGCAGGTGCTTGTGCTTGCGGTGCAAAACAGCGTGCCCTTCAAGCACATGGGTGTTGCGACATCCGGTGCAATGATGTTCCGTTCGATTGGCGGCTCGATCGGCGTCGCCGCGTTCGGTGCGTTGTTCACGCAGGGATTGCATACACGGCTTGCCGCGCTCATTCCAGCCGGCACGGAACTGCCGCAGACCTTCGGTCCCGCAACGGTGCATCATCTGCCCGCCGCACTGCGCGACGATTATCTGCAAGCGTTTGGCGGAGCACTGAGCACGGTCTATATCATCGCAGGGTGCCTGATCGCGCTGGCGTTTGCGCTGGCATGGCTGTTCGAGGATATCCCGTTGCTGAAAAAAAACGGATCGTAAGATCTCATTTCATTAAAACCGGACATCCTCAAAACCGACGGCAAGCCTGTTTCATCTAGAATGTCGCCCACTCGCCGTCGGCGGCGGTGACAGTTGCAGCAATTTTCGTCACACGTTTCAACGGCTTCACGTTCGTCGCCACCGGTTGCTTGATGCTCCGCGGCGCAACGGTGATACGGCCTGCGGTCGACGCAGCCGGAGACGAGCGACTTATCGTCTTCAAAGACGCGCTGCCAGAGGCCGGCATCTCACCAGTATTGAACACGCTGACCACATCCACCAGGTTAGCGGCCTGGTCCTGCAACGATGCGGCAGCGGCGGCAGCCTCCTCGACCAACGCGGCATTCTGCTGCGTGACCTGGTCCATCTGCATGATCGCCTGGTTCACCTGTTCAATCCCTGCGGTTTGTTCCTCGCTCGCCGCGGCAATCTCGCTCATGATGTCGGTGACCCGTTTGACGCTGTCGACGATCTCGCCCATGGTGGTGCCGGCCTGGTCAACCAGCTTGACCCCGACATCAACTTTTTCGACCGAATCGCCAATCAAGGTTTTAATCTCTTTGGCGGCCGCAGCGGAGCGCTGCGCCAGGCTGCGCACCTCACTGGCAACCACCGCGAAACCACGTCCCTGCTCGCCGGCGCGCGCCGCTTCCACCGCGGCGTTCAGCGCCAGGATATTGGTCTGGAACGCGATACTGTCAATGACGCCGATAATGTCGACGATCTTCTTGGCCGATGTATTGATCGAACCCATTGTCTCAACCACTTGCGATACCACGCCACCGCCCTTGATCGCGACGCCGGATGCGGAAACGGCCAGTTGATTGGCTTGCCGCGCATTGTCGGCATTCTGTTTCACGGTACTGGTCAATTGTTCCATTGACGCCGCAGTTTCTTCCAGCGAACTGGCTTGTTGCTCGGTACGTGCCGACAGGTCTTGATTGCCAGATGCAATCTGACTCGATGCGGTAGCGATAGTATCGGTACCGGTGCGCACGTCACCGACGACGGTCAACAGGCTGTCGTTCATGTCTTTCAACGCCTGCATCAACTGTCCGGTTTCATCAGTGGTCTTGACTTCGATGCGGCTGCTCAGATTGCCGGAGGCGACGGTTTGCGCAACTTTGATTGCCTCACCCAATGGCCGCGTGATGGAGCGTGAGATCAGGAACGCACACACCGCCCCCAATGCAACCATCAACACACCTAACAACACCATGAGATTGAAGCCGCGATCATATAACTGAGCAACCTCGCGTCCTGTCTGGTCGATGCTCTTTCTTTGCAAAGAAAGAAGTTCATCAAGCTGACCTTTGTAGTTTTTCGAATCTGGTAAAAATACATCATTGTAAATGCGTGATGATTCTTCGCCGTTACCATCTTGCTTGGCTTTCATCGCCAACACCTTGGACTGTTGGTATTTTTCACGCAGAACCTTGATCGACTTGTATAGTTCTTTTTCCGCATCTGAAGTCAATAACGGCTCTAGCGTTTTTTGGAGCTCACTCCCTTTTTTGACGCTGGCGTCGATATCTTCCGCAAATGTCGTCGCTAATGATCCGTCCGTACTTTTAACGATAAACGACGTGCGTACGATAGCGGAAGTAGTGAGAACGCCCCAGTCCGATACCAGCCGTTCCTTTACCAAAGGCTTTTCCATCATTTGTGCCGTCGCCATTGCAACCTGGCGCAGGTTTGATATCCCGATGATGGTCGAAACGACAGAAAGAGCAAGGACGATGGCGAATCCGATTCCCATCCGCGTACCGACTTTGAGATTAGCAATTTTCATTTCTATTTCTTCTGTAAGAGTGCGATTAATAAAGTTCAAAGAAGTTTTTTTTGCAAGTTGCGAGCGTTTCAATCAAATCATCTCCGTACCTGCTGTCACGTCGTCTTTGCCAATCAAGATCAGCGTGCCGCGATGCATTGAATAACATCGTCCACGTCTTCGTTAACGGCAAAAGTTATGGTTTATTTAGAGCACGCTGCGACGATTGAGGAGGAGTTGAGACAGCATCGCCAACATCTTGACTAAAAATATTTTCGTTTTTGGCAAAAAGATGTTTGATAGACTTCACTTCAATCGAGCTGTAACCCACAAACATAACCACCTATATGCCTGCTTTCAAATCGTTGCTTACGGCATTCGCCTGCTATCTGCTTCTGGCCGCTCAGCTTGTCCGGGCCGAAGAACCACGGAAAACCTATCACTCGTTTTGCGGCAAAGGCCGTTTCGGCATTTTCAGCGAAGCTGGCAAAGTGTTGATCGCACCTCAATACGATCAGACTGACATCTATCTGGAACGCGGCGTGATTCGCGTAAAAAACCATGGCAAGGTGGGTACGGTCGACTTGCAAGGGAAAGCCTTACTTCCGGCTGTGTTCGATATGATTAGCCCCTCAACCGCAGGGCTATGGCCGGCCCGGATTGGCAACGTCTACTTTTATCTGAATGAAAAGGGTGAACCTGCTTTCGATTTTACGGCAGCCTACGCTCCCGATTTTCGATTTGGTTTTGCTGCGGTTCCCCTGCTTGACGATCGCCAAATACTAATTGACCGCAGCGGTGCAACCCTATTCGAGGTTAAGAGTCGAAACGACCTTTTATTGGTGTTGTCGCCACAGGTCGCCGTCTACATGACAGACAGCGGTAGCGGATGGATTGATCTTGCCTCTCGCAAGGTGCATCCCAGCCAACCCGGCTTTCTGGAATTGGCAAACGGTGCCCTCGTTGCACAGGTTGAGTACGGCCCGTTGCAACGCACGGCCAATCTGATGGATCGCCAGAACCGGAAAACACGCACGATAGACGGTTACATCGCGATCACCAAGGATCGCAAGATCTTGGTACAAGATGGCATTACGTTCCGATTGCTGGAGATGACATCGCGCGAAATTATCGATCCAGGACATACCAGTGGAATCGACGGCCAGAAGCACGCCGCGTTCACCTTTTGGCATGACGGCAAACAAGGCTTGGTTAACGATCAAGGCCGGATCATCCTGCCACCGCTCTACGACAATATTTCCGTTTGGTCGAACGGCACGACCATGATTACCCGGAATGGCCGCGTGGGATTGGTAAATGATCTTGGCAAAGTGATCGTCCCGCCTGTCCATGAGGCAGTCGAGTGGCTGAAGAACGGCAGGATTCCAGTCAAATCGGCGGGGGGGTGGGGGGTTATCGGTGAAAAGGGGAAAAACATCATAACCTT
>FTFY01000995.1_pt1 | contig 37824 bp, 36 predicted proteins | sample 1640561 | NCBI WGS metagenome assembly FTFY01 (sample SAMEA3914789, study PRJEB12502) | metagenome | biome: forest; material: soil | place: Canada | collected 2011-07-03 | depth 0.3 m | reverse complement strand
TTATGGACTGGTTTTACTTTCGCTTTCTGCCATTGTAGGCACGAATCTTAAAAATAGAAACAATTTTTCGTTTAATTTTATAATCGAATATTTTTTGCATGACAGGCAAACTGCCTTGCCTGTCATGCGTCATTAAAAAAACATCAACGCAGGCGCAGCTTATAACGCGCGGCAAGCGTAGCGACCACGCTCAGCAATGCCCCGCCGATGACATAGAAAGTCACCGCCAGCTTGTTATCGGTAACAGCGATCAGCCAGGTGATCGTCATGCCGGCGAAACCACCGAAAATCATCACGGCGATGTTGTAGCTCAAGGACATGCCGGTGCCGCGTGTCTGGACCGGGAAGATATCGGACAGCAGTGCCGGCATCGACGCGAAATACATGGTCATCAGCAGCCCGATAACGCCCTGCACCAGCAACAGGTTGATAAAGCTCGGATTGAACGACAGCCATGAGAACAACGGGTAAGTCAGCAGCACGAATAAAACGCTGCTGCACAACATGAACGGCGTGCGGCCGTATTTGTCGGACAGATGCCCGACCATTGGCGAGAACAACAGCATGATCACGCCGGCCAGGATGGTGGCGCTGAACGATGCCGTCGAGGTCATGCCCAGTTGCTTGACCGCATAGGTCGGCATGTAGACCACCAGGTAGACCGAAACGGTGGCCATGATGACGCTGCCGGAACCGATCAGCAAACGCATTTTCTGACTGCTCATGATGTCGCGCAGCGGCGTGCTGGTGGCGCTGGCGTGGGCAAACTCAGGTGACTCCTCCAGATTCCTGCGGATGTAGTAGCCGGCTGGCCCGATCAGCAAACCAAAGAAAAACGGCAAACGCCAGCCCCAGGATTCCAGCTGATCGGTAGACAGTTGCGACGACAGAAGCGCACCGGCCACCGCAGCCAGCACGATACTCAGACCCTGGCTGGCAACCTGCCAGCTGGAAAAGAATCCTCGTCGATGCGGCGCGTGTTCCACCAGGAATGCGGTCGAACTACCGAATTCGCCGCCGGCAGAAAAGCCCTGCAGCAAGCGTGCCACAACGATGCCGGCCGGCGCCCACAAGCCGATTTGGGCGTAGGTCGGCATGATCGCGATCAGCAATGTGCCGATCATCATCAGCAGGATGGAGAGTGTCAGCGCGGCCTTGCGGCCGACACGGTCAGAGTAGGCGCCGATAACAACCGCCCCCAGCGGCCGCATGAAAAACGAGACGCCGAAAGTTGCAAAGGTAATCAACAGTGAAACGGTCTGGTTCTCGGTCGGAAAAAACAGCTTGGCGATGGTGACCGCCATGGCGCTGTAAATCAAAACATCGAACCACTCCAATGCATTGCCGATCGACGATGAAATGACAGCGCGCCAGGTTTGCGGGTGCTGTTCAAATGGTGCTGCGGTGCTGGCTGCTTTGCTGCCGATTGCCGTGCTGCTCATAGTTAAATCCCTTTATTTTGGTCCGGCTATTGCGATAACCGGATGGTTTTTATCTGCAACGATTCCTCTGTGCTTCCCCTACGTTATACCTCTCCTCCCCCTTCTTTCGCACCTGATTGCGATGTTGCATCACAGCATGAATTCATCTTGCAAAGAGTTTGGCGAGCACGTATAAATCGAATGTAATCGATTACATTTAAATTTACCAGACCAACGTTTTCCAGCACATGCCATCAAAAAACACGCCCGTCTCGATTGCCGCTGTAGCCATGCACGCAGGTGTATCGGTAGCGACCGTATCGCGCGTGATGAATGACCTGGACGGCGTGCGGCCGTTGACGCGCGACAAGGTGCTGGCCTCTGTGACAGCTTTGGGATATCGCATGAATCATCTGGCCCGCAACCTGCGCACTGCCGCCAGCCGGTTGTTGCTGACCATGGTGCCGGACGTGGGCAATCCGTTCTATTCTGAAATCGTCCGTGGCATCGATAGCGTCGCGCGCGAGCACGGTTATTTCGTCATGCTGTGCGATACCGGCGCCGACGAAGGCCGCGAAAGCGCGTATTTCGATCTGTTGCGCACGCACCGGGCCGACGGCGCTATCTGTCTCGATCCGGATACAGTGCAACACGCGCTGGCCAACGATTTGGCCAATGAGTCCAACGTTTTACCGTGGGTAGCCTGTTGCGAATTCGATCCGGCCATCGCCGTGCCGTATGTGGGCGTGGACAACTATCGCGCCGCCGGCGACGCGGTGCGCCACTTGATCGAACGCGGCCATACACGCATCGGATTAATCAATTCCGACCAACGCTACCGCTATGCGCGTGAGCGCCAGCGCGGGTATCTCGACGCCATGCGAGCCGCTGGATTACCGGTACGCCCTGAATGGCTCCGACAGGTCGACAGCCTGGATTACGATGCCGGCAAACACGCCGCCTTGCAAATGATGGCGCAACCGGATGCCCCCAGCGCCATATTCGCGGTCTCGGACACACTTGCCATCGGTGCGCTAAGCGCGATGCGCCAGCTGAGTAAGCGCGTACCTGAAGAAGTTGCCATCATCGGTTTCGACGATATCGCCATTGCAGCGCAAACCTGGCCACCGCTGAGCACCATCGCCCAACCCATGCGACTGCTGGGGGAAACCGCAGCGCAGCTGTTGCTGCAACGCCTGGCAGATCCTGAGGCAACGGTGCAAGGCGTGCTGCTCGATCATCATCTGGTCCAGAGAGAGACCAGCTAGCCATGGATGCTGCCGTGCGCTTCGTGAATATTCGCAAGGATTTTGGCGCGGTGCGGGTGCTGCATGGCGTCAGCTTCGATCTGGGGCTGGGCCGGGTGTACGGTTTGCTGGGTGAAAACGGCGCCGGCAAATCCACCTTGATGAAGATTTTGGCAGGCTACGAAAGCATTACCGAAGGCGAGTTGATCATTGATGGCCAAAGCCGTCAATTCACCGGTTCGCGCCAGGCAGAGGCTTGCGGGATTGTCCTGATCCACCAGGAATTCAACCTGGCTGAGCATCTGACGATAGCGCAAAACATCTTCCTGGGTCACGAAAAGCGTAAAGGCTGGCTGCTGGATGATGCCGCCATGCGCGATGAAGCGGCGACCTACCTGGCCCAGGTGGGCCTGGGCATCAGTCCGGACACCAAGGTCAGCAGTCTGATCGTTGCGGAAAAACAGTTGGTTGAAATTGCCAAAGCCTTGTCGCGCAAGGCACGTTTGCTGATCATGGACGAGCCCAGCGCGACGCTGACATCGACCGAAACGCAAAGACTGTTTGCATTGATGGCGCTGCTCAAGGAACAAGGCGTCACCATCATATATATCTCGCACAAGCTGGATGAAATCGAAAGCCATACGGACGAGGTGATCATCATGCGCGACGGCCGTTTCATCACCCGCGAGCCAACCGCCAGCCTGGATCGCCACCAGATGGCGAACCTGATGGTGGGACGCGATGTATCGGACATGTTCCCGGCCAAGGCGCTACCACCGGCAGATGCTCCGGTACTGCTGAAGGTGGAACATCTGGCGGTGCCGGGCTGGATTCCCGATCTCGGTTTTGAAGTGCGCGCCGGCGAAATCCTCGGCTTTGCCGGACTGGTCGGGGCCGGACGTACCGAAGCCATGGAGGCGTTGATCGGCTTGCGCCCGCGCAGTGGCGGCCGTATTGCCGTTGATGGCAAGGAAGTCGACCTGCGCACGCCACGGCAGGCCATGCAGCACGGCCTGACCTACCTGAGTGAAGACCGCAAGGGCAAGGGTCTGCACGTCGATCTGGGTTTGCGCGAAAACCTGACCATCATGACGCTGGAGCGCTACGGCCATCCGTGGCTGGATCTGACATCTGAAAAGAACGCGCTCACCCGCGCAATCCAGGACTTCAACATCCACACCGGCAATCCGCAGGTGAAAGCGCGCATGCTGTCCGGCGGCAACCAGCAAAAGCTGGCGCTGGCCAAATACCTGCATGCCGATCCGCGCGTGGTGATCCTGGATGAGCCGACCCGCGGCGTCGATGTCGGCGCCAAGCGCGATATTTATTTCCTGATCCATCGTCTGGCTGCCGAAGGCCGCGCGGTGATCGTCATTTCATCCGAACTGATCGAACTGATCGGTCTCTGCCATCGCGTCGCCGTCATGCGCGCGGGAGTTTTGCAAACCACGCTAGCCAGCGACCAGCTGACCGAAGAGGAGTTGATTTCCCATGCTACCGGCACCCGTTGACTCCGGCGCATCCGCCCGGCTCATGCAAAACCTCACGCAATACTTCAATCACCTGAAGGGTCTGGGTCCGGTGATCGGGCTGGTCGGCTTGTGTATCGCCGGCACCCTGCTAAATCACGATTTCGCCACCATCGACAACCTGATGAACGTGCTGACCCGCACCGCGTTCATTGGCATCATTGCGGTCGGCATGACTTTTGTCATCATTTCAGGCGGGATCGACCTGTCTGTCGGCTCCATGGCTGCGTTGATCGCCGGCAGCATGATTTATGTGATGAACATGCTGATGGGCGGCATCGGCGGCGTTGCGCCGGGGCCGCTAACCATCGTCGTGATCGGCATCGCGATGGCGCTGCTGCTCGGTCTTGCATTTGGCTGCCTGCACGGCTTGCTGATTACCAAGGGCAAGATCGAAGCCTTTATCGTCACGCTGGGCACCTTGGGCATCTTTCGCTCGGTACTGACTTATCTGGCCGATGGTGGCGCGCTGACGCTGGACAATCAGCTGTCCGATTTGTACAGCCCGGTCTACTACACCAACGTGCTGGGCATTCCGATCCCGATCTGGGTGTTCCTGGCGGTGGCGCTGATTGGTGCGCTGATCTTGAACCGCACTGCTTTCGGGCGCCACGTGCAGGCTATCGGCTCTAACGAACAAGTGGCCCGTTACGCCGCCATCCGGGTCGATTTCGTCAAGACCTGCACCTACATGCTGCTGGGCGTATGCGTCGGCATCGCAACCGTCTTGTATGTGCCCCGCCTGGGCTCCGCTTCGCCTACCACCGGGTTGCTGTGGGAACTGGAAGCGATTGCTGCCGTGGTGGTAGGCGGCACTGCGCTCAAGGGTGGTTCCGGGCGCATCGTCGGCACCATCGTGGGCGCCATCTTGTTATCCGTGATCAGTAATATTCTTAACCTGACCAGCATTATCAGCGTGTACCTGAATGCAGCAGTACAAGGCGTCGTCATCATCGCAGTGGCGTATTTCCAGCGCGGCCGACATTAATGGTGTTCTAAAAACCTGTCGCCCACGCAATGTCAAAGTCGTTTGTGGATTTCATCATTTCAAACCGGATGCCGCTACCGGCACCATTACCTGGAGGAGATACCATGTATTCGATCAACCGCATTTTTAGCCGTGGCTTGTTATCGGCAGCCGCCGTGACCGCAATGACCGTAGCGACCCTTTCTGCCCTGCCCGCCCACGCGGCCGAAAAAGTCACGCTCGGCGTCGCCATCCCGACCGCCACCCATAGTTTCACCGCTGGCATCGTGTGGTGGGCAAATGAAGCCAAGAAAGAGCTGGAAAAAGCGCATCCGGATCTGAAGGTCATCGTCAAGACCTCGGCTACAGCGTCGGAACAAGCAAACCAGCTGCAAGACATGTTGACCGTAAACAAAATCAATTCCCTGGTGATCTTCCCGCTGGAATCCGCTGCGCTTACCCAGCCTGTGGCGCAAGTCAAGAACAAGGGCGTGTATGTCACCGTGGTTGACCGCGGCCTGACCAACACCTCCGCCCAGGACGCCTATGTCGCCGGCGACAATACGGCCTTCGGCAAACTGCCGGCTGAATATCTGGCGAAACAACTCAATGGCAAGGGCAATATCGTCGTTCTGCGCGGTATCCCGACCACTTTGGATAACGAGCGCTTCGACGCTTTCAGTGCTGTAATGAAAGGACATCCTGACATCAAGATCCTCGATGCAAAATACGGCAACTGGAACCGCGACGATGCCTTCAAGGTGATGCAAGACTACCTGACCCGCTTCCGCCAGATCGACGCCGTCTGGGCGGCGGATGACGACATGGCAGTCGGCGTGCAAAAAGCCATCGACCAGGCCAAGCGTAGCGACATCAAGGAAATTTTCGGCGGCGCCGGCGCCAAGGGTGCGGTCAAGAAAATCATCGATGGCGACAAGATGATCAAGGCGGACGTTTCGTATTCGCCGAAATTCATTTACGACGCCATCAAGATGACTGCGGAAGCCCGCCTGAAGGGTGAAAAACTGCCGCCTACCACCATCATTCCTTCGATCTTGATCACCAATCAAAACGCCAAGCAGTTTTACTTCCCTGATTCACCGTTTTAATTTGCCGTTTTTATTCACCGTTCTGGTTCGCGGCCGTAGTGCTGCCGCCGGCTTGCCGCCTGCAGCACTACGCGCAACACAACGACCTTGCAACGAAAGGATTAGCGCCATGAAAACGATACAAGGTCCGGCCCTGTTCCTGGCCCAGTTCATGGGCGATAAAGCACCGTTCGACACCTTGGAAAACCTGGCCAGATGGGCTTCAGCCCTGGGCTACAAAGCTTTGCAGCTGCCGACCGATGTGCGTCTGTTTGATTTGAAAACAGCGGCCCAAAGCCAGACTTACTGCGACGATATCGCCGGCATGCTGGCGCAGCATGGCTTGCAAATCAGCGAATTGTCGACCCATCTGCAAGGACAGCTGCTGGCAGTACATCCGGCCTACGATATTTTGTTCGACGGCTTCGCGCCGCCCGAACTGCGCGGCAATTCTGCGGCGCGTACTGCGTGGGCCGAAGAGCAACTCCATTGCGCGGCAGTCGCCTCACGCCGGCTCGGCTTGCGCGCGCACGTGAGTTTTTCCGGCGCGCTGGCCTGGCCTTATCTGTATCCGTGGCCACAGCGTCCGCCGGGATTGGTCGAATCTGCGTTTGCCGAACTGGCGCGCCGCTGGCGCCCCGTGCTTGACGCTTTTGACGACGCCGGCGTCGATCTTTGCTATGAACTGCACCCCGGAGAGGATCTGCATGACGGCGTGACGTTCGAACGATTCCTGGAAGCTGTCGATCACCATCCGCGCGCCAATATCTTGTACGACCCGAGTCATTTCCTGTTGCAGCAACTGGATTACCTGGCGTTCATCGACATCTACCACCAGCGCATCAAGGCTTTCCACGTCAAGGATGCCGAGTTTCGCCCCGACGGCAGGCAAGGCGTCTACGGCGGTTACTCCGGCTGGCAGGATCGCGCCGGACGTTTTCGTTCTCTGGGCGATGGCCAGATCGATTTCAAGGCAATCTTTTCAAAAATGGCGCAGTACGATTTTCCCGGCTGGGCCGTGCTGGAATGGGAGTGCGCGTTGAAACATCCGGAAGATGGCGCAGCCGAGGGCGCAGAATTTATCCGCAGCCATATCATCCGCGTCAGTGAACGGGCCTTTGACGATTTTGCCGATGGCCAGGTACAGCCGGCGCAGATTGCACACATATTAGGATTGGACTAACCATGGGAATCAATCACGGCAAACAGGAAACCAGGCTACCAGGGCGTCTGCAGCGTTTACGGTTAGGCATGGTGGGTGGCGGCGACGGCGCCTTCATCGGTGCCGTGCATCGCATGGCGGCGCGCCTGGACGATCATTATGAATTGGTCGCCGGCGCTTTATCCAGCGACCCGGCACGCGCGGCATCAAGCGCCGCTGCAATTCGACTCGACCCCGCTCGCAGCTATACCAGTTACGTTGACATGGCACGCCAGGAAGCGGCCCGCACCGATGGTATCGACGTGGTAGCCATTGTCACGCCGAATTATTTGCACGCACCGACCGCCACGGCGTTTCTAGAGGCTGGCATTCACGTCATCTGCGACAAGCCGCTAGCCATTTCCTTGCATGAGGCGCAAGAACTGGCGGCGCTAGCGCAACAGAAAAACCTGGTGTTCGCCCTGACCCACACTTATACCGGCTACCCGCTGGTGCGCCATGCAAAGGAATTGGTAGAGTCCGGCGCATTAGGTGAGTTGCGGCTGCTGCAGGTGGAATACTCCCAGGATTGGCTGGCCGATGAAATACCTGCGGCCGCCGCAGCTGCCGCAAGCGGCGCGCAAGATCCAGGCGCACTCGGCTGGCGCTCGGATCCCGCCCGTAACGGCCCGGCCGGCACCTTGGGCGATGTCGGCAGCCATGCCTATCAGCTGGCGCAATACATCAGCGGCGCGACACCGACGCAACTGCTGGCCGAACTGCACACCTTCGTGCCGGGACGACAGGTCGACGACCATGTGCAGGTGATGCTGCGTTACGCCAACGGCGCGCGTGGAACCTTATGGGCCAGCCAGGTAGCCACCGGTTGCGAAAATGCGCTACGGCTGCGCTTGTATGGCAGCAAAGCCAGCCTGGCCTTCGACCAGGAAAACCCGAACCAGCTATGGTTCACGCCACAAGGTGGCCAGGCGCAATGCATCACGCGCGGCCGTGCTTCAGGCCAGGCTGCGGCGCACGCCACGCGTGTGCCGGCCGGGCATCCGGAAGGTTACCTGGAAGCGTTTGCCCAGCTGTACGTAGACGCTGCTGCGCAAATCGCCGCGCTAAGCGGCGGGCAGCCCCTGCCCGACAGCAGCCGCTATCTGACGACCGTCAAGGACGGCGTATCGGGAATGAAATTTATCGAGGCCGTACTGCGCAGCCACGCGCAGGATTCGAGCTGGGTCAACCTGCCGCAATAGGGATGTAAAAAAGCCTCGTTGTGTGAGCAACGAGGCTTTCTTTGCAAGCGCGCTCGATTATCTCGATACGCCCTTTTTACTCCATGCTTCCAGCTGATGTGGACGCAGGCTGTCGTACTCTTCGAAAGGCTGGTGAATCCATGGATTGGTCGGCAGGTAATCGACGTAAAAATCCGGCTTGAGTGAAGAACATGCCTTCCACCAGATTACCGCTGACTTCACCTCGGTTACCGGCGCATAGTTTTCTTTCAGGTGATGCAAGACCTTGTCCAGCGTAACGCCGGAATCGACCAGGTCATCGACCACCAGAACCCGGCCGGACAAGGCGCCGCGGCTCATGGTGATGTGTTTGCCGATATCGAGTTCGCTGCGAACCGTGCCGGCATCTTCGCGGTAGGAGCTGGTCGACAAGATCGCCAGCGGCACATCGAAAATACGTGAAAACACGTCGCCCGGACGCAAACCGCCACGCGCCAGGCACAGCACCTGGTCGAATTGCCAGCCGGAGGCATGGACATTCAATACCAGTTTTTCAATTATGCGGTGATATTCATCCCACGAGACCCATAGGTCTTTATCATCTGATTTGTTCATATTGCTCTTATTTTGCAATTACTTTGCAATTATTTAAATGGATGGCGCAAGACGATGGTTTCTTCACGGTCTGGACCGGTCGACACCATATCGATAGGCACGCCTACCAATTCTTCGATACGTTTGATGTAGGCACGGGCAGTCGCCGGCAAAGCATCCATGGATTTGGCGCCAACGGTGGACTCGGTCCAGCCTGGCATTTCTTCATAGATAGGCTGGCACAATGCCGCTTCTTCAGCGCCGACCGGGAAGATATCGACCGTCTTGCCGTTGAGTGTGTAGCCGGTGCACAGTTTCAGTGTTTCCAGGCCATCCAGCACGTCCAGCTTGGTCAGGCACATGCCGGACACGCCATTGATCTGCACCGAACGCTTCAGCAGCGCTGCATCGAACCAGCCGCAACGACGGGCGCGGCCGGTGACGGTACCGAATTCATGGCCAACGCTCGCCAGATGCTTGCCAACGCCTTGGTCGGTCGCCAGTTCAGACGGAAACGGGCCGGAACCGACACGGGTAGTGTAAGCCTTGGTGATGCCCAGGATGTAGTGCAGCATGTTAGGGCCGACACCGCTACCGGCAGCGGCATTACCCGCCACGCAGTTGCTCGATGTGACGAACGGATAAGTGCCGTGGTCAACGTCCAGCAGACTGCCTTGCGCGCCTTCGAACAACAGGCTGGCGCCGTCGTTGTAGGCTGCGTACAGGTCGCTCGATACGTCTGCCACCATCGGCCGCAGGCGTTCCACTGTTGCCAGTGCATCGTCCAGCGTCTTTTGATAATCGACAGCCGGCGCCTTCAGGTAATTGGTCAGGACGAAATTGTGATATTCCAGATTGGCTGCCAGCTTTTCGGCGAAGCGCTTCTCGTTGAGCAGGTCGGCGACGCGAATCGCGCGGCGTGCAACCTTGTCTTCATAGGCCGGGCCGATACCCTTGCCGGTGGTACCGATCTTGGCATCGCCGCGCGCCGCTTCACGCGCCGCATCGAGAGCGGTGTGGTAAGGCAGGATGATCGGGCAAGCTTCGGAGATTTTCAGGCGCGAAGCAACTTCGACGCCGACGGCCTCCAACTTGTCGATCTCGCGCAGCAGGTCAGGCACCGACAGCACGACGCCGTTGCCGATGTAGCAGGCAACGCCCGGGCGCATGATGCCGGACGGGATCAACTGCAATGCCGTCTTGTGACCGCCGATGACCAATGTATGGCCAGCGTTATGGCCACCCTGAAAACGCACAACTGCTTGTGCGTGATCGGTAAGCCAGTCAACGATCTTGCCTTTTCCTTCGTCGCCCCATTGGGTACCAATCACAACGACGTTTTTTGCGGTGCTTTTCTGTAACATCACTTAGTCCAAATTTTTGATAATCCAGTTTCCATTTTCGAGTACGACCGCGCGGTCGCAATCGAACTCGTCTTGATCGTTTTCGTGGCCGGGCAGACTCTGGATCACAACTTCCCCAGCCTTGCGCAACTCAACGATCTTTTCCTTCAAACCTGCTTCAACTCCCCAAGGTGCATGAATTGCGCGCTTGCGGATTGCTACCGGAATCAGTCTTGCCAGCTCGCGCAAATCCATCGAGAAGCCGGTGGCCGGGCGCGAACGGCCGAACGCCGCGCCGACGTCGTAACGGCCGCCGCGCAGTATCGCGTTCGGCAAACCGGGCACGTAGGCAGCGAAAATCAAACCACTTTCGTAATGATACCCGCGTAAGTCGGCTAAATCGACGGTAACGCAATCTTTCCCGGCGGCTTCCGCCAGGGTTTCCAGTTCGTCCAGCGCCTTGGCGATGGCTGGCAAAGCCGGCAACACCTGCCGCGCCTGCTGCAATACGCTGGCATCGCCATATAAACCGGGCAGCGCCAGCAAGGCGGCGCGGGTCTGTGGCTTGTAATTGACGCTGATGGTGCGTAAGCCAGGCAAATCCTTTGCTTCCAGCAACGCGACCAGTTCGCTTTCATCCACTTTGGCGGCATCGTCGCCGCCGATAATTGTGCGCAAAATGCCAACATGGCACAAATCCAGCCGCACCTGGGTAATTCCGGCCAAGGCCAGGGTCGCCAGCGCCAGTTCCTGGATTTCGGCATCGGCTTCAAGCCCCAGATGGCCGTAAATCTCGGCACCGATCTGCAACGGTTCGCGGGTGGCGTGCAAGCCGATCTGGCGGGTATGCAAGACACTGCCAACGTAGCACAGACGGGTAACCGACTCGCGATTCAGCAAATGCGCATCGATACGGGCAACCTGGGTGGTCATGTCGGCACGAATACCGAGCGTGCGGCCTGACAGCTGGTCAACCAGCTTGAAGGTCCGCAGATCGGTATCCTGGCCGGCGCCGGCCAACAGGGATTCCAGATATTCCAGCATCGGCGGCATGACCAGCTCGTAGCCATACAAACGGAAATTATCCAGTATCAGGCGACGCAGATCTTCAATCTTGCGCGCTTCCGAGGGCAAGACATCGGCAATATTTTCAGGGAGAAGCCAATTCGGCATATTAAAAATGAATCTAGGGAAAATTACTTTTGTGAATCAATTCGGCTAAAGGCTGAGGATTTGATTAATTTGATAAATTAATCAATCGATCGATTATTTCGATTATTTTTTTATAAAAAAACAACACAAATATACGGCCGTCGAAAATAAGGAATGGCGCCTCAAGCGAGGGCGCCATTCCCGGACAACTTCATTCTTGCAAAAAAAGACTTATTTTTTGGCGGATACCGCAGCTGCGCCGCCGGCCGGACTCCGGAAATATTTAAAGAATTCCGAATTCGGATCAACCACCATCAAGTCCTGACGGGTCTTGAAGCTGGCACGATAAGCTTCGAGGCTACGATAGAACTTGTAAAACTCCGGGTTCTGACCAAATGCCTGGGCATAAATCTGCGAAGCTTTAGCATCGCCCTCACCGCGCATCTTTTCGGCATCGCGATAGGCCTCCGCCAGAATCACCGTACGTTGCTTATCAGCATCGGCACGAATCTTCTCCGAATCGGCAGAGCCGGTCGAACGCAATTCATTAGCTACCCGCAAACGCTCCGACTTCATGCGATCATAAACCGAGGCATTGATCTGGTCGACGTAATCCACCCGTTTCAGGCGGACATCAATGATATCGACACCGATCTGCTTGGATTCATCCTGCACCTTTTGACGAATCGAATCCATCACCTTGCCGCGTTGGCCGGAAATCACTTCACGCACGGTGCGCTTGGTAATTTCATCGTTCAAAGCGGCTTTGACGATTTGCGACATGCGGTCCTGAGCACGTTTTTCATCACCGCCGAAACTGACGAAATACAATTTCGGATCGGTAATCCGCCATTTTACAAAGGCGTCGATCAGGATATTCATTTTTTCCGCAGTAATAAAACGGTCTGTATCCGGCGGATCGATAGTCAAGACCCGTTTATCCAGGAACAGCACGTTTTGAAACGGCGGCGGCAGTTTGAAATGCAAGCCAGGCTGGCTAATCACCTGCTTCACTTCACCAAAAGCGAACAAGATTGCATATTGGCGCTGATCAACCACAAAGATGGTGGAGAGCATCAGCCACAACGCGACGAAGACGAATATCAGCAACGAGATAAGGCGATTCATTATCTGCCCTCCCGATCACGAGAGTCCCGGCTATCACGCGAACGATCATCCGTCTGCGGCCGTGATTCGATCGTGCTGGCGCCATCCTTCATCACTGAAGGGGCCGCACCGCTTGCTGCGCTACCTGAACCGGCACCCGGCACGGCAGCTGCCGCCGATTGTGCAATCAGCTTATCCAATGGCAAATACAATAAATTACTCCCGCTCTTAGCATCAACCATTACTTTTGTCGTATTTGCAAAAATTTGTTGCATGGTATCCAGATACATCCGGTCTCGCGTTACTGCAGGCGCTTTCTGGTATTCGGTCAGAACCTGTTTGAAACGCGAAGCATCACCCTCGGCGTTGGCAGTCACTCGGGCGCTATACGCTTCCGCTTCCTGCAGCAAACGCGACGCCGCGCCGCGTGCCTTTGGAATCACGTCATTGGCATAAGCCTGGCCTTCATTCTTTTGACGCTCGCGATCCTGTCCGGCTTTTACCGCGTCGTCGAACGCAGCTTGCACCTGCTCCGGCGGTTGCACGCCTTGCATCGTGACATTGGTGATTTGCACGCCGGCCTGATAGTGATCCAGAATCCGCTGCATCAACTGGCTGGTATCCAGCGCCACTTTCTCACGGCCCTCGTACAGCACGAAATCCATCTTGTTTTTACCGACGATTTCACGAATCGAAGTTTCGGCCACCTGGCGCACGGTTTCTTCCGGATCGCGAATGTTGAAAATCCAGTCAGATGCACTCTTCAATGTGTATTGGACGGCAAACTGGATATCGATGATGTTTTCATCATCGGTCAGCATCAGGGCTTCTTTTGGTTGCTTGTTCTTGGCATTGGCGCGATAGCCGACCTCAACCGTACGCACCTGCGAAACGTTGACGATTTCATGACTCTGAATCGGGTACGGCCAGCGCCAGTTGAAACCCGGGGTGGTCGAATGGCTGTACTTGCCAAAAGTCATCACAACGCCGGTCTGGCCTTCCTGAACGGTAAAGAAACCGCTGGCCAGCCACAACAGGGCCACCACGACTGCAATTGCGCCGGCGCCGACTCCGGCGCCTTTCATGCCCGGATTGAAACCGCCGCCATTTGAATCGCCACCGCCGCCGCTCTTGTTACCCAGCCAGCGTGTCAGGCGTTGATTGAAATCTTGCCAAAGCTTGTCCAGATCCGGAGGGCCGCTGTTTGGCTTTTTGCCATCGTTGTTTTGCTTGTTGTCATTTTGCGAATTCCGACCCCATTGCGGATCGTTCAACGAAAATTTCAAGCCAAGTTTTTTGAATAAGGTACCAAGCATTCGATCGTTATCTTTAAGTAAATAAAACAAATAGGTTGGAATGCTCGTTAGAGGCGTTTACTTTTATTTAATTTAGAACGGTTTTACACCTGCTGTGTGCTTTCGATGGCTGGCAGCGAATATGCCGTTGCCACCGGATTGCCGGTTACGAATTCGGTGATAGCCTGCCGCAATAAATCCAGACCCAGGCCCTTTTGCGCGCTAACAAAAACTCGCTGAATTTTATCATACTCATCACGTTCCACCCCCGGCTCCAGTTCTGCAACGTCGATCTTGTTCCACACCAGAATCTGGGGAATATGATCGGCGCCGATTTCTTTCAGCACCAGGTTCACCTGTTCGATTTGCTCCATACGCGCCGGACTTGCTGCATCCACCACGTGTAGCAACAAATCGGCATGGATGGTTTCTTCCAGTGTTGCCCTGAATGCGGCAACCAGTTGATGCGGTAATTCGCGAATGAATCCTACCGTATCGGAAATCACCACACTGCCCGCCTCGCCCAGATAAACCCTTCTGGAAGTGGTGTCCAGTGTTGCAAACAACTGGTCCGCTGCATATACACCGGCTTTCGCCAGCGCGTTAAACAAGGTTGATTTGCCGGCATTGGTGTAACCCACCAGCGAAATCGAAATTGTCGCACTGCGCCCGCGTGCGCGCCGTTGCGTTGCATGTTGCCGATGTAGCTTGTCCAGCCGGGCACGCAAGGCTTTGACCCGATCGCCTAACAAACGACGGTCGGTTTCAAGCTGGGTTTCACCAGGACCACGCAAACCGATACCGCCCTTTTGCCGTTCCAGGTGAGTCCAGCCGCGTATCAGCCGCGTTGCCAGATGTTGCAACTGCGCAAGCTCCACCTGCACTTTACCCTCATGGCTTTTGGCTCTTTGGGCAAAGATGTCGAGTATGAGGCTGGTGCGATCCAGAACTCTTACTTTTAGTACACGTTCAAGATTGCGTTGCTGGGCCGGCGACAAGGCATGATTGAAAATGACGATTTCAAGCTCATCATCAAACACGGCGTCGGCTATTTCCTGTGCTTTGCCGGAGCCGACAAACAAGGCGGCGTCCGGGCTGCTGCGCTTGCCGGTAATGGTGGCAAGCGGAACCGCGCCGGCTGACTTGGCCAGCAATGACAGCTCTTCGAGACTTGCGGCAAAGTCACCTTTGCCGAAGTCCACTCCGACTAGCGCTGCGCGCATGGGTTCATTCGTGTAGTAGCTGCGGCCCTTGCCGATAGCAAATAGTTATTCTGCTTCAAATAGTTATTCTGCTTCAGATTCAAGATTCAGATTGACAGCGCGTGCCGGAACTACGGTTGAGATGGCGTGTTTGTATACCATTTGGGTAACGGTATTACGCAATAAAACTACGTATTGATCAAAGGATTCGATATGGCCTTGCAGCTTGATGCCGTTGACCAAATAGATGGAAACCGGGACGTGCTCTTTACGCAAGGCGTTCAAAAACGGGTCTTGTAACAATTGCCCTTTATTACTCATGGCTACTCCACTGTGTTGTTGTGATTAGAAGTCAAATGCAAATTAAATATAGAACCAATATGGCTCTAGCGAATGACTCGGTGGGTGTTTTACGAATGTAAACGATTTTCGGATTTACTGCTCAGAAAAAAAGTGTTTTTAAAAGATTATTTTTCCTGGCGCGCGTAAGGGTTCCGACTGGATCTGAACTCGATGCGTAATGGAGTCCCAACCAGCGAAAAAGTTTCTCGAAAATGTTTTTCCAGATAACGCTTATAGTTATCTTCGATCGATTCCAAGGCATTGCCATGAATGACCACGATAGGTGGATTCATGCCGCCCTGGTGGGCATAGCGCAGCTTCGGACGGATAGAGCCCTTGCGACGCGGTTGCTGATGCTCTACAGCCTCGATCAAGGCGCGTGTGAGCTTCGGCGTAGTCAGGTTGGACATGGCCGCTGCATAGGCGGAATCGATCGATTTCATCAAAGGCGTGATGCCGGTTGATTTCAGAGCGGAAATAAAATGGAATTTCGCAAATGAAAGGAAATTCAATTTACGATCCATATCCATCTTGATTTCATCGCGGCGATCGCTGGTCAAGCCATCCCATTTATTAACGCCGACCACCAATGCGCGCCCGGTCTCCAGCACGAAGCCGGCGATGTGGGCATCCTGTTCGGAAATATCCTGCTGCGCATCAAGCAACAGCAACACCACATTGGCTTCCGAAATGGATTGCAAGGTTTTGACCACGGAAAATTTTTCGATAGCTTCGAAAACCTTGCCGCGGCGCCGGATACCGGCAGTATCGATCAACGTATATTTCTTGCCGTCGCGTTCGAACGGAATTTCAATCGAGTCGCGCGTGGTGCCAGGCATGTCGAACGCAATCACGCGCTCTTCACCCAGCAAGGTATTCACCAACGTGGATTTACCGACGTTCGGACGACCGACGATAGCGATCTTGATGCCGCGATCTTCTTTGCCTTCCGGCTCTTCCACCTCCGGCGGCCGCTGTGCGAACGCCAGATCAAGCGACTCTTCCACCAGATCTGTGACGCCGTCGCCGTGCGCAGCCGAAATGACGTACGGGTCGCCCATGCCGAGTTCATAGAATTCGGCGGTGACCGAGGTGTATTTCATGCCCTCGGATTTATTCACCACCAGCATTACGGAACGGCCGGATTTGCGCAAGAAATCGGTGATGGTCTTGTCGTGCGGCGTCAAACCTTGACGGCCGTCGACAATAAAAATCACCACATCGGCTTCAGCTACCGCCTGCTTGGTCTGCTTCGCCATCTCGTGCATGATGCCGTCTTTGGCAACCGGCTCGAAACCACCAGTATCGATCACCAGGAACGGGCGTTCGCCGACCCGCCCTTCGCCATAATGGCGATCGCGAGTCAAGCCGGGCAAATCGGCGACCAACGCGTCACGGGAACGCGTCAGGCGATTGAATAACGTCGATTTGCCGACATTGGGACGTCCTACAAGTGCAATTACTGGCTTCATTAAGTTGTTTTCACTAAGTTATTTTCACTAAGAACCTATTTATGATCTTACTGCGCGGGCGTGACTTGGCGCTAAACGGTGCTCGAAATCCTCATGTACTGAAGTACATTCCGGTTTCTCCGCGCCGTTTATCACCAACTGACACCCGCTCGCTACAGATCCTAAACAGGTTCAAAACCATTACTCTGAAGTAACAGCAATTAGTGTTCCGGATTTTGTTTGAAAAATCACATTAGAGCCTGCCACCACCGGATTTGGTAGAACCGGGCTGCTATCAGCACGAATACGTGCTTTCAGTGCGCCATCGTCACGTGACAAGAAGTGAATATAACCTTCAAAATCACCCACGACTACCGCATTGCCTAATACTACCGGAGTAGTCAGCACACGGTTGGCGAGCTGTTTGTTTTGCCATACTACCGTACCGCTGTCCACGGTGAACGCCGATACGGCGCCATGCTCGTCGGCGGCATACACGTTCTTGCCATCACTACCGACGCCAACACCGCTAGAGAACGGCTTGACCCAGTGCGCGGTACCGCTGCCGGCATCAAAGCAGCCAACCCGGCCCTGATAGGCGACAGCGCAGACGTCACGTCCGATAATCACCGGCGTACCGGAAGCATCGGCAATCCGCTCCAGCTCTGTGGTGCCGCGTGGATCGCCAATTGCCATTTCCCACCATGGGCCACCGTTGGTCAGGTTCAACGCTGACAGACGGCCGCCCGGCAAGGACAGGAAAGTTGCTTGAGGCACAACCAGGATACCAGGCGCCGAACGCAGAGTCAGCGTCGGCAAGGTACGCAGCACGGCCCAGCGACGTTCGCCGGTTGCCACATCATAAGCGGCAACCCGATTATCCTGGCTGCGTACGATAACCAAGCCCTGGCCGACCGCCGGAGCAGACAATACCTCGCTCGAAGCTTGCGCCTGCCACAGTTTTTTACCCTGGGCGTCAAATGCCAGCACAACACCCTTTTCGCCCGCCACCGCAACTGTAGTGCCGTCGCTGCCGGCGCCGCCAGTCAGATTCATGCCGGCCTTGATGCTCCAGGCAACCTTGCCGGTGGCGGCATCGATACGCGTAACGGTACCGTCGGCCGCCGCCGCGTAGACGCTATCGCCGGCAACAACAGGTGAGAAAGTGAAGATGGAGGCTTTGCCTATCGACTGGGTCCAGGCGGTGTGTACTTTGAGGCTCTGCGTAAACTCAACCAAAGGCGCCGGCGGATTACTCGGTTTCTTACCACTGAACAGGGAACAGCCGCCCAATACCAACAAGGCGCCAGCATAAACAACCGCAGTAACCGCTCGCATAGTCTTCACACGCATATTCTTCCTTTTTCCGAATTATCAGGCGGCCGCTTTGGCGGGAGCTCCGCCAATCGCATCAAGTTTCAATTGAATCAATTCCTTGCCAGGATTCTTGCTGCCCATCTTATCCAAAGCCAATTGGTAAGCGGCGCGCGCTTCGTCCAACTTGTTCTGCGCTACCAGGATGTCACCCTTGCGATCAGCTGCAGCGCTGACGAAAGCCGCCGGCAAGTCTGCCGCCAGTACTTTCAAGCCATCGTCATAAGCCTTCTGATCCAACAGGATGCCGGCCAAACGGATTCTGGCCAGCGCCTTGTAGTCTTCGCTACGGCCATGATCGACCACCCACTGCAACTGATCTTTCGCTGTGTTCAGATCGTTTGCATCGAAAGCGACCTTGGCCGCCGACAGTGCAGCCATGCCGGCATAGGCGGTACGCCCGAATTTCTGCTCGATGTCAGTCGCGGCGCGCTGTACCTTGGCATTGTCTTTACTCGCCACGGCCTTCTGCTGCTCGTCGTAAAGCTGCGACGCCTGCAATGATTGGCTACGCTGGTAGTAATTCCAGCCAGACCAGCCGGCGTAAGCGCCCAGGGCGATAATCACCACCCAGGTCGTCAAATTGCCGTATTTATTCCACCAATCCTTAAGCGTTGCCAGTTGTTCCTGTTCGTCGAGATCGAATGCCATATGATTTTAGTTTTTAGTGATGAATTTAGTAGTAATTTCGGTGGTGGTTTCAGTAATGAAATCAGTGCTGCAATTAGTGGTGATAATGAACGTGCTCATGATCGCCATGGTCATGATCATGGTCGCCGCCGGCGCCGACGATCTGATCAACCAGATAATCGCTGACCGCATCGAAAGGTACGACACTTTGATTGCCGGCACTAGCTTTTTCGCCATCGCTGTCGCCTTCGGCGCGCATCGTCTTGACGGTAGCGGTATGGTTAGCCACTTCGTCTTCACCGATGATGATGGCGTAGGCGGCGCCGCTGGAGTCCGCGCGCTTCATCTGCGACTTGAAGCTGCCACTGGCATTGGACGAAGCGCAATGTAGCACAACATCCAGCCCGGCATTACGCAATCGTTCAGCCAGCACGAACGATTGCAGCTGCGCTGCCTCGCCCTGGTGCACCAGATAGACATCGCATTCGTTACGCACGGCTTGCTCGCCATTAGCGCGCATCAACTCCAGCAAACGCTCGATGCCCATCGCAAAACCGCAGGCCGGCGTCGGCTTGCCGCCAAACATTTCCACCAGCGGATCGTAACGACCGCCCCCGCACACCGTACCTTGCGAACCGAGTTGATCGGTGACCCATTCGAACACGGTGCGGTTGTAGTAATCCATGCCGCGTACCAGCCGTGGATTGATGGTGAAAGGAATGTTGTTGTGATTCAGGATCTTCTGCACACCCTCGAAATGGGCGCGCGACTCTTCACCCAGATAGTCGAGCAATTGCGGCGCACCGTTGACCATTTCCTGCATGGCCGGATTCTTGGTATCCAGAATACGCAAGGGATTGCTATGCAAACGCCGTTGCGCATCAGCATCCAGCAAAGCCTGATGCTGTTCAAAATAAGCGATCAGGTCGGCGCGGTGACGGTTGCGTTCCTCGGCATCGCCGATCGAATTCAATTGCAGCTTCACGTCCTGCAAGCCGAGATCGTCCCACAGCCGCTGACACAGCATGATCAACTCGGCATCGATATCGGGGCCGGTAAAGCCGATGGCTTCAGCGCCAACCTGATGAAACTGCCGGTAACGGCCGCGTTGCGGACGCTCATGGCGGAACATCGGCCCGCTGTACCAAAGCCGCTTGGGGCCATCGTAAGTCAGATTGTGTTCAATCGCAGCGCGTACCACGCCGGCTGTGCTTTCAGGGCGCAAGGTCAGGTTGTCGCCGTTCATCGAATCGGTGAACGAATACATTTCCTTTTCGACGATATCGGTCACTGCGCCGAGGCCGCGCGCAAACAAGGCGGTGGACTCGACGATAGGTGTACTGATTTTTTGAAAGCCGTAGCTCTTCAGCACCGACTGTACGGTGTTCTCAAACAATTCCCACAAGGCCGCATCGGCCGGCAGGATATCGTTCATTCCTTTTACGCCGACGATCTTGTCGGCTTTCTTATTTTCAGACATTCTTTTCAATTCACCAATAGTGATTAATTTTTCGTGATTAATTTTCGACTGTTCAACGTCAGGCTGCGGGCTGGGCGTAATGGCTTTTCACGTAATCCAGCACCACTGCCTGGAACTCTTCGGCAATCTTGTCGCCACGCAGCGTCAATTTTTTCTCGCCGTCGATGAACACCGGCGCCGCCGGCGATTCGCCGGTGCCTGGCAAACTGATACCGATGTTGGCGTGCTTCGATTCGCCAGGGCCATTCACGATACAACCCATCACCGCCACATTCATGCCTTCGACGCCGGGATAGGCTTTTTTCCAGACCGGCATCTGCTCGCGCAAATAGGTTTGAATCTTGTCAGCCAGATCCTGGAACACCGTCGAGGTGGTGCGGCCGCAACCGGGACAGGCAATTACCATCGGCGCGAATTTTCGCAAGCCCATGGTTTGCAGGATCTCTTGTCCGACAATCACTTCCCTGGTGCGATCGCCACCCGGCTCAGGTGTCAGCGAAATCCGTATGGTGTCGCCAATACCCTCTTGCAGCAGCACCGACAAGGCTGCGGTCGAAGCGACAATGCCCTTGCTGCCCATACCGGCCTCAGTCAAACCGAGATGCAGCGGATAGTCGCAGCGCCGCGCCAGCTCGCGATAAACAGCGATCAGATCCTGCACGCCGGATACCTTGCAAGACAAGATAATGCGATCACCCTTCAGGCCCAGCTCTTCCGCTCTTTGCGCGTTCTCTATCGCCGAGGTAACCAGGGCTTCATACATCACCGCTTGCGCCGGCCACGGTTGGCTGCGCAAGGCATTCTCATCCATGATACGGGCCAGCAGAGCCTGGTCCAGGCTACCCCAGTTGACGCCGATCCGCACCGGTTTATCATACTTGCAGGCGGCCTCGATCATTTGCGCAAACTGCGTATCTCGCTTGGCGCCTTTACCGACATTACCCGGATTGATCCGATACTTCGACAGCGCCTTGGCGCAGTCTGGATAGTCATTCAACAGCGTATGGCCGTTGTAGTGGAAATCACCGACCAGCGGTACATCTATGCCCATCTTGTCCAGCTGCTCGCGGATCGCAGGCACTGCTGCTGCCGCTTCCGGATTATTTACCGTGATGCGCACCAACTCGGAACCAGCACGCGCCAGGTCCTTGATCTGGATCGCGGTGCCGATGGCGTCGGCGGTATCGGTATTGGTCATGGACTGCACCACTACCGGCGCACCGCCACCAACCATTATCTTGCGCTCGCCATAGCTGATCAGCGCGCTGCGGCTAAGGCGGCGCACGCTGGGACCTGAACCGATCGGCAGATTTGTATCCGTCATGGGTTTCTCTCGCTCATCTCTTTCGATCACGCTTATTTCAACGTCACTCGGGCCACATTGGTTTTGGAACCGGCCTTCAGATCCAGCGGGGCGCCGCGCAGCGAAGCGTCGACACCGGCAAGATTACCGATGATGACGTTGACCGGTTGCGACATGTCGACCGATTCAGTGCTGCCGGCCTTGACCAGACGCGAAATCAGCACGGTATTGTCAGCACGCTTGATTTCGACCCACGAATCTTGCCGGAAGTTCAAGACCAGTTCGCCACCACTGGCGGTAGCCGGATTGGCTGCCGCGGCGTTGGCTGCGGTGTTGATTGCGACGTTCGTTGCAGTGGTTGCCGGCACAGCATTCACGCTAGCTTCAGGAGCAACCACACCGTTTGCCGCCGCAGTTGGAGCAGCAGTCAACGCAGCGTTAGCTGCGGCATCGGCAGCTTGTAATTCCGTGGCGGCAGGCACGCTGGCCTTGCTATCTTCGCCACCGGTTGCCGAAGCAGCCGATTTTTCACTCAGCGACTGTATCGCGTTCTGCAAACCGGGCACTACATCCATCCGTATCGCCACCGCCAGCAACAATAGCAACACAGCCAGCACCACCAGCCATTTATAAGCAAATTTGCTACGCCCCATCAAATGGAAAGGCGATTCGGAAAAAGGCGTCGACAACTGGCTATGGATCGGGCTGGCCGCCGGTTGCGAAGCAACTGCAGGCGAAATGGTTGCCAGCAAAGCGGCCGCATCCAGGCCCAGCAATTTTGCGTAGGAACGGATAAAACCGCGCGTCATCACCATGGTCGGCAAGGCAGCATAATTATCGGCTTCGATGGCGTCGATCTGACGTGGCGCCAGCTTCAGGTGGCTAGCCACATCCGGCACCGACCAGCCCAGCTGCTCGCGCTTGCTGGCCAGTTGCGCACCGAGCGAGAGCTGGCCGGCACTAGCCGTTCCGGGAGCCGATCCGGGAGCAGTTTCAGGAGCGGCATGCCCCACGTCTGCCGGCTCGACATGTTCGGTTCTCAATTGCCCAGGCTCACTCATCGAATGCTCCGCGCTGGTATGCTGCGAACTCCGAAGAGCTGCCAAACCGACGGCGTAATTGCGTCACCAAACTTGTCTCTGCAGCTGTGTCACCCAACTTTCGCTCCACTTTGATTGCTGTCCATAATGCTTCCGCATTTTGCACATCGGTTTTTAATACGAGACCGATATAAAACCGAGCCCGTTCATAATCGTTGCGGTCATACGCCAGTTGCGCCAGCTTGGCGTTCGTCAGAGGGTTGCCGGCGTCAAACTGGAAGGCTTGCGACAGATAGCGTTGCGCCGCAACGGTATCGTTGAATTTGAGACTGCAGACACCGGCATTCGTCAGCGCTTTTGCCGGCGACTGGTAATTACGGCTTTTCAACGCTGTCTCGAAGTGCGCAATCGACTCCTTCGGCCGTCCGGCCTGACACAGGAACCAGCCATAGTTATTGGCAAAGTCGGGATTGCCCGGGGAAAGCCGCAAGGCACGCTGGAAATTATCGTCCGCCAGCCGGTTCTCGCCCATTTCCATGTAGATCAGCCCGCGCACGCTATAGGCATCGGCCAGATCCGGATCTGCCGCCAGCGCCTGCTTGATTTCATCCAGCGCGACTTCCAGCTGGTGCTGTTCGTAATAACCGACCGCCAGCTGCAAACGAATGCCTGCCCGGCGCTGCGCCTCAGTCTGATCCGAACTGGTGGCCAGTTCGCGACTTGAGCCACCCTCGTCGGCGCGAGTAAGCGGCTGGTTGCCGCAAGCACTCAAGCCGGTTAATAGCGACAAACTCGCTGCGGCGAACAGCAGCCGGCTACGCCAGCTCCCCAGCTTGCTACCTACTTGTTTTATCACTGAGACACCTCGATGATGCGACCAAAATTCTTGCCGAATTTTTGTTGATATTCGGTCATTTTCTGCATGCGCTCCTGCACCTTTGTCCGGTCCTGCACCTCGCCGGCGAGCTGGCCGCAGGCAGCATCGATATCATCGCCGCGCGTCTTGCGCACGGTGGTGACGATGCCGGCATCCATCAGGATCTGGGCAAAGGCTTTGATGCGCGGATTATTAGAGCGCTTCAAACCGGATTCCGGGAACGGATTGAACGGAATCAGATTGAATTTGCAAGGGACCGCAGGCCCGCCTGCATGACCCTGCACCAGGGCGATCAATTCGCGTGCATGGGCGTCGGTATCGTTGACGTCATCCAGCATGCAATATTCGAAGGTAATGAAGTCGCGCGGCGCAAACTCCAGATAGCGCTTGCAGGCAGCCATCAGTTCGCGCAGCGGATACTTCTTGTTCAGCGGCACCAGGCCGTCGCGCAAGGTATCGTTGGAAGCATGCAGCGATACCGCCATCGCCACAGCACAATCCTGCGACAGCTTGTCGATCATCGGCACCACGCCGCTGGTGGACAGAGTCACCCGGCGACGCGACAAACCGTAGGCGTTATCGTCGAGCATCAGCTTGAGCGCTGTCACTGTCGGTTCGTAGTTCAACAAGGGCTCGCCCATGCCCATCATCACCACGTTGGTGATCTGGCGTTCGCCTTTATGGCCCGGCTCGACGCCCTTGGATTTGCGCAATTCAAATTCAGCCATCCACAACTGGCCGATAATTTCACCGACCGTCAGGTTACGGCTGAAGCCTTGCTTGCCGGTAGAGCAAAAACGGCAATTCACCGCGCAGCCGGCCTGCGTCGAAATACACAGAGTGCCGCGGTTCTCTTCAGGAATAAACACCGTCTCCACCGCATTGCCCTGGCCAACATCTAGCAGCCACTTGCGGGTGCCGTCGGTCGAGGTGTGATCGCTGATCACAGCGGGAGCGGCGATCATCGCCCGTGTAGCGAGCTTGTCACGCAATGACTTGGCAAGATCGGTCATTGCATCGAAATCGTGTGCGCCGAATTGATGAATCCAGCGCAGCAGTTGCTTTGCGCGAAACGGCTTCTCACCCAACTCGCCGCAATAGGCGGTCAGTTGTGCGGGATCCAGATCCAGCAGGTTGGTGAGAGCAGTCATGGCATTTCCAATTTAAAATAATTGTGGGACAGAGTTCAAAAGCCGCCTAAGTGCGGCGAATTACCCTGCCCCCAACTAAGCAAAACATTTAAAGCAATTACATCAGTTTGCACGGCAAGCCACAAACAAGTTTTGACTTATTTTGACTTGCCGGCAGCACTTATTTACGACACTTGCTTACAGCACATACTTACAACAATTCTTACAGCAATTAGGCAGCTGGGAAGAAATAAGCGATTTCAACTTTTGCCGCTTCAACTGCGTCCGAACCGTGTACTGCGTTAGCGTCGATCGAATCAGCGAAATCAGCACGGATAGTGCCTTTTTCTGCCTTCTTAGGATCGGTTGCGCCCATCAGGTCGCGGTGCTTCAATACTGCGTTTTCGCCTTCCAGCGCTTGAATCATCACTGGGCCGGAGATCATGAAATCAACCAGGTCCTTGAAGAAAGGACGCTCGCTGTGAACAGCGTAGAAGCCTTCAGCTTCAGCGCGCGACAGTTGTGTCATGCGGGCAGCAACGATTTTCAGGCCAGCGTTTTCAAAACGGGTGTAAATTTGGCCGATTACGTTCTTTGCGACTGCGTCCGGTTTGATAATCGACAGGGTGCGTTCAATTGCCATCTGAAAAACTCCAATAAAAAGAAAGGGTTAAGGTGCTTATTTAAATGATCGCCTAATGACTCAAAAAGAATTCAAGCTAATTCAATCAACCTTTGATTTTAACACGAATCACCTATATAGAATCGTCAAAACCAGCCAAAACGCAAGTTGCCGCTCATTAAGCAGCGTATAGAACCCGCAGAGAACCACTTTGCGGCTTTACTGTCTGATGTAAAGATGTGTCGGTAAATGCTATGATCGCAACAGTTTAATACTTTTGCAATTTTCAAAGGAGTCCCTGATGGATCAAAATCTGCAATCGACCTACTCGCCGGGCAGTACCGCGCTGAGCGTGCAGCACCGCGTACTGCGCAATACGTATTGGCTACTGGCAATATCCATGCTACCGACGATTGCTGGCGCCTGGCTTGGGGTACAGATGGATTTCAGTTTCTTTAGAAACAGTCCGCTGATCGGCTTCATGGCCTTCATGGCCGTGGCGTTTGGTTTCTTTTATGCAATTGAAAAGACCAAAAACAGCGGCTGGGGCGTATTGCTCCTACTCGGGTTCACCTTCTTCATGGGCCTGATGCTGTCACGCCTGATCGGCCATACGCTGGTTGGCTTCTCCAACGGCGCCACACTGATCATGATGGCTTTCGGCGGCACAGCCAGTGTTTTTGTTGTTATGGCAAGTATCGCAACGGTCAGCAAGCGTGATTTCTCGAACATGGGAAAATGGCTGTTTGCCGGCGTAGTGGTGTTGTTGCTGGCTTCCCTGGCGAATGTTTTCCTGCAGATACCAGCGCTTTACCTGGCGGTATCGGTAATTGCCATTGCGATTTTCTCGGCCTATATCTTGTATGACGTGCAACGCATCATCAATGGCGGCGAGACAAATTACATATCAGCCACACTGAGTCTGTATCTGGATGTCTACAACATCTTTGTCAATCTGCTGTCCCTGTTAGGCATTTTCGGCGGTAACCGGAACTGAGTAGAACCTGTTGTTCTTGCAAAAAACCGGCCTTTTGGCCGGTTTTTTATTTATAGCTTCAAGTCCTTGATCAGGGTAAATCAAACACCGCCATCGACTCCACGTGCGCAGTATGCGGAAACATGTTCACCACCCCCGCCTGGCTCAAGCGATAGCCACCAGCCATCAGTAAGCCAGCATCACGCGCCAAGGTTGAAGGGTTGCAAGAGACGTACACAATCCGCTTTGGCATCATCGACGCCTGGCCAATTGCCGCCAGGCCAACGATCGCCTCGCACACTGCCGCTGCGCCATCGCGCGGCGGATCGATCAGCATCCGGTCGAACTTGCCCAGTGCGACAAAATCGTCGGCGCTAGCCTCAAACAGATTGCGGCAATAAAAAGTGGTCTTGTCGCCCAGCTGATTCACTGCGGCATTCTCACCCGCACGATTAATCAGGGCTTGGCTGCCCTCGATACCGACTACTTCCTGCGCCTGGGTAGCCAAGGGCAGAGTGAAATTTCCCAGGCCGCAAAACAGATCGGCCACTCGCTCATGCGGCTGCACATCCAGCAAACGCAAGGCACGCGCCACCATTACCCGGTTGATCTGGTGGTTCACCTGGGTGAAATCGGTGGGCTTGAAAGGCATGCGCACGCCGAATTCCGGCAGGGTGTAATACAACTCGCTCTGCTCGGGATGAAACGGATAGGCGCTGTCCGGGCCAGCGGTTTGCAACCACCAGCTGACTTGATACTGGTCGGCGAACGCTTTCAACTTGACCTCATCGTCGGCCGTCAACGCCGCCATGATACGCAATACCAGTGCCGTAACCTTGCCTTGCGGACCCTCGCCGATCGCCAGTTCGATTTGCGGAATATGGTCGATCAGGCTCAGCGAACCGATCAGGTGGCGCAACGGCACCAGCATCGCCGAGACATTCGCCGGCAAGACTTCGCAGGCTTTCATGTCCGTGATGAACGATGATTTTCTCTCATGGAAACCGACCAGCACCCCGCCCTTTTTAGGTACATTGCGCACCGAAATACGCGCGCGGTAGCGATAACCCCAGGTCGGTCCGTAAATCGGGCGCAACATGGATTCCGCCTTGACCTTGCCGATATGCCACAAATTATCTTCCAGCACCCGTTGCTTGATGGCTACCTGCGCAGTCGGCTCCAAATGCTGCATGGCGCAGCCGCCGCACAGGCCGAATACCGCGCAGCGCGGATTCACCCGCAGTACCGATTCATTGTGCAAGGCGGTCATGGTGGCCGCTTCCCATTTCGGCTTCTTGCGATACGACACGAAACTGACGCGTTCGCCCGGTAAAGCGCCTTCGACAAAAATGACCTTGCCTTGGCTGCCGTCTTCATTTTGCAGATGGCCGATCCCGCGCGCATCCATGTCGAGGGATTTGATATCGATAGTATCTTGTTGCATAGAAATTCTAGAATTGCGGGAAAGTGCTCAAGAGCCACCACGATGTACCTTGTGGCGAATTACGCTGTCCCTAGCTGATCAGATGAAGGGGTGGATTATAAAGAAAAAAAACGAGAAAAAAGTGAGAAAAAAGCAGCGGCGCCATGTTTGCCCGAGCGAGCACCCAATATTTACCCTATGCGCAACCTAAGCCCACCCTACAAAAAGGAGTCCTTGCCGACGCCTTTGGCGCCCAGCAAGCGTTTCAGTTTGATCAATGCCTCTTGCTGAATCTGCCGCACCCGCTCACGCGTAACCCCTATTTCAGCCGCCAGCTCTTCCAGCGTCGAAGGATCGTCATTATCGAGGCCAAAACGGCGCATGATCACGTTACGCTGCTTGTCCGTCAGCTTTTCGAGCCAGACCCGCACCAGGATCGACATTTCCTGCTGCTCGGCACGCGAATCGGGATTTTCCTCAGTCGCGCTCGGCAACAGATCCATCAGGCTGGCGAGCGGATCCTGGTCCAGCGGCGCATCCAGCGATGCCGCATGCTCCGACAGTGCCAGCACGTCCTGCACATCTTCCACCGGACGGTCCACCAAATGGGCGATATCTTCAGCGCTGGCATCCTTGCCGTCGTGGTGCTGCGCTTCCAGATGATATTTGGCGCGCAGGATCTGGTTCAATTCGCGCACCATATGCACCGGCAAGCGGACGGTGCGCGCCTGGTTCATGATGGCGCGTTCGATACTCTGGCGTATCCACCAGGTGGCATAGGTAGAAAACCGGAAGCCGCGCTCAGGCTCGAATTTGTCGATCGCCCGCATCAGGCCGAGATTGCCTTCCTCGATCAAATCGAGCAAGGCTACGCCACGGTTGATATAGTGCTTGGCAATCGACACCACCAGGCGCAGATTGTGCTCGATCATTTTCTGCCGGGCTTCAAAATTGCCTTGTTTCGCCAAGGTCGCGAAATGCACTTCTTCCGTCACCGACAACAGCGGCCGGGTGCCGATCTGATTCAGGTAGTGTTGCGTGGTGTCGGTCGACAGCTCGGCTGCCAACACTTTCTTCAGCTCTTCGACACCATCAACCACAACGACGACGCCATCAACCACGACTTCGTCGTCTGCATCCTGCCCGGCGACGGCAGCATCGATATCCTCTTGATCGTCGTCGGCAAGCTGCTCCGACGATGCATCATGCTCGTCGTCCTGATGATCTGTCGGCCGTTTGCTCATTTATCGATTAGGTAAGAACTTCGATGGATCAACAGGTTTGCCTTGCTGGCGAATCTCGAAATGCAGCTTGACTGAATCGCTGTCCGAATTCCCCATTTCGGCAATCTTCTGGCCCTTGGTCACAGTCTGCCCTTCTTTCACCAAGATAGTCTTATTATGCGCGTAAGCGGACAACAAGTTGCTGGTATGTTTGATGATAACCAAATTACCATAACCGCGAATGCCGCTACCCGCATACATCACCTTACCGCCGGCTGCCGCAACCACGGATTGCCCGGCCTTACCGGAAATATCGATGCCTTTCTTGCCTTGATCGAAAGAGGCGACCTGCTTGCCTTCTGCCGGCCACATCCAGTCCACACGATCCTCATCACCGGACGACGGCGCCGCCGAGGCTGCAGTATTGGCCGCGGCACTGGCTGCAGCGGTAGCAGCAGCCGGGGCGACGGCTGCCGGCGCCGCCTTCGACACCTCGCTGGACGATGACGCGTCCGGCTTTTGCAACTCCGCCAGAGCGCTATCGGAATACGGACGCTTGTCGCCACGCGGCCCGCTCTTGTTGCCGCCATTGCCGGAATTGCCTGCCACTGCGGTGGACGGCGCCGCCGACAGCGACCTTACTTCAACCCCTGAGCCGGACGCCACATTACCAATCTGCGCGCCACCGGCGGATCCTGAGCTGCCATCCGGAGGCTGGACCCGCAAAACCTGGCCGACTTTGATGTCATTGGCGTTTTCCAGCTTGTTCCAGGCCACGATATCGCGATAGCTTTGACCGAATTCAAGTGCAATCCTATACAGGGTATCGCCAGGTTTGACGGTATAAGAACCGCGTCCTTCTGCCGCGCGTGACGTATCGGGTGCTGCCGTGCCAGCTACGTTGCCGGCCGGGCGCCGCTCCACAACCGGAGCGGGAGTACGCGGAGTGGTGCATGCGGCAAGCGTACCCACCATTAATCCCAAAGCTATAAAGCGAGTTTTCTTCATTCTCATTACATTTATTTGTATGTGCGACAAAGTCGCTGATTATTCATCGATATATTCGTCGATATATTCGTCAAGTTGTTCGTTAATTTATTCGTCGATCCATTCCTAAAACCACACCGGCATGACTCAAACCGTCCCGGCACGCAAAGGCACAAAATGACAGTCTTCCAGTGTGGTACTGGTCCAATCAAATTTACTTGTTCGCTGGATGAGCTGCAGTACTTGATGACGGGAACCGACCGGCGCCACCAAACGGCCGCCGATCGTCAATTGGTCCAGTAAAGCTTGCGGTACTTCGAGGCCGGCTGCAGCCAGTATGATACCGTCGAAAGGGGCAACTTGGGGCAGGCCAAGCATACCATCTCCATAATGCAAGCGAATATTGGCGATCCGCAGCGGACGCAAGTTGCTTCTCGCCAGTTCGTGCAAGGGCTTGATCCGTTCTATCGAGTACACTTCCTTCGCAACCAGAGACAGCACCGCCGCCTGATAGCCGCAACCGGTACCGATTTCCAGCACGCGATTCAAGACGCCGCCTTGCTGGTTATCGCGCATGATCTCTATCATGCGCGCCACGATATACGGCTGCGAAATAGTCTGATGATGGCCGATCGGCAGCGAGGCATCTATGTATGCCTGGCTGGACAAGCCCGGCTCCATGAACATATGGCGCGGCACCGCTTCCATGGCTGCCAGCACCCTGGCGTCGTTCACGCCCTGCCTGGCAACCCGATCCACCATGGCCTTGCGCACGCCATCGGACACCATGGAGTCGGAGCGATCGACATGACTTGCCGTTTGCGTGGGACGCGCCATCGACCGGTTTGCCGACGACGTTGGCGCAGCGCCTGACGCGGTCCGGGGCACAGACGCTGGCCGTGAACTCTCCCAGGCCGCATTTTTGGTTGCGGTCTGCGGGGTGGCGACACTACGCTTGCTGTGATCGGTTTTGGATTTCTGGTCGACTACCGACGACAGGGTCAGCGGGAAACGCTTGGCCTTGTCGGTCATGACAAGTCTTTCCTCAGCGCAGCCAATTGTGCCGAATGCGTCAAATCAATCTGCAGTGGCGTGATCGAAACGTGGCCGTTGGCTGTCGCATGGAAATCGGTGCCCTCGCCGGCATCACGCGCGGCACCTGCCGGCCCGATCCAGTAAATATCACGGCCATGCGGATCCTTGTCCTTGATGACAGATTCAGATTCATGCCGCTTGCCCAACCGGGTCGCGACTGCGGTTTTCAGTTGATCGTAAGGCAGGTTGGGAATATTCACATTCAGCAAATAGGGTTGCGGCAGATTGTCAAAGCGGCGCTCGACGATTTCACGCGCCACCGTGGCCGCCGCCTCCAACTCATCCCAGCCTTTGTGCAGTTGCGAAAAAGCGATGGCGGGAATACCAAACAGGAAACCCTCGGTGGCCGCCGCCACGGTGCCCGAATAAAGCGTGTCATCGCCCATGTTCTGGCCTTGATTGATACCGGAAACAATCAGGTCCGGGCGAAAATTGAGCAAACCGGTCAAAGCTATGTGCACGCAATCAGATGGCGTCCCATTCACAAAATAAAAACCGTTGTCAGCGCGCTTCACAGATAAAGGCCTATCCAGCGTCAGCGAGTTGGAAGAGCCGGAACGATTGCTATCAGGAGCTACCACCACGATTTCGGCAATCGGTGTCAGTACATTCGCCAGAGCGATAATGCCCGGCGCCAGGTAACCATCGTCGTTGCTGATCAATATTTTCATGTTTTGATTTTACCCGAAGCAATGTTACTGATTTATGAAGATTTTTGAAATTTATCCGGCTGCATCCTATAGACGCACTAGAGAGCGGTTTGGTTGCCTTTTAAGCATGCGAATCATGCGTTTGTAAAATTATGTTGCAGCGCCGCACAAAATACACAATATACGCGTAAAAACATGTATTGTTAGCGCTATCAAGCTTACATTAGCAATGTGTCTCCCACCGGCACACGGGATAACGCCGTATGCGTTAAAGCTGAACCGCCGCCGGCCTGCATCTGACAGGAACAACGTTCTGCGGCAAGACCGCAGTTCAATCACCTCACCTGTTTAAACGATCAAGGAGCCTCCATGACATCGTACCGAATCCGCAACACATCCCCCATTAGCGCCGTCCCGCTGAACGCCTGGACCGACTTGCTGTTCAAAGCAGGGGAAATGATGAGCGCCTCTGCGCAGGTGATCGGCCACCGCACCGCCCGGATGGCGCTAGCCGGACCGACGCCTAACCAGCGCGACCGTAATGAATTCAATCTGATGAGCCAGGAAAAAATGGAAGTGGCCGCGGAGTCGGCGCACGCCATGGCAATTCGGATAATGAGCTTGCATCAGGAAGCTGCCAGCCTGGCAATACAACACATGCTGGACGGCGCCGCCAACCTGATGTCGGTGGCCAGCAGCAGCACGCTGCATCAATCCGGGCACCGGCAGAGCAAGCTGGCGCATGATGCCATTCGCAACTCTGCCGAAGCGGTATCGCAGTTCAACACTTCACTGGCGAATATCGCCGAAACCGGATTGCATCCGATCCACGCACGGGCGACAGCCAACGCAAAACGCTTGAAGAAACTCTGAGAGACTCAGTGCCAACCCAATTGCTGCGACCAAGCCGACGGCGTAGCACCATGCAGACAAATCCGTGCTACTGATTGCAAACGCTCACGACTGCATAACGTCATCGCCAAACCTTGCGTCGACCAAGTGCGCGCATGCCAATCCGGCCCCGATCGTATACGTACGCCGACGGCTACTTGCTCACGCGGAGGGGTGGCACGCTCCTGAGCCGACATCAGTTTGAACAGCGCCTCTTTGCTGCTCCACATGGTATAAAAGTCCGCCACTTTATCTTCCGCAGGACGGCTGGACAACCAGTTGCTTTCGGCTTCGGAAAAAGCGGCACGACCGATAGCATCGACGTCGCGCTCGGCATCAAGTGTCTCAATATCGAGGCCCAGCGCCGTATCGTTACTTACGGCGCAAGCTACCCAGCCACGGCTGTGGGACAAACTGAAGTGAGGAAGCGTGGCGTTGGTGGCGGGCAGTTGCACCAATGGCGCCAGGTTCTTACGTTCGGTGACGCCCACGGCGTCAGGTGCGACGCCGGCAAGGCGGGCGACCGCAAACCGCAGCAAGATCCGCCCGAGTAAAAATTCACCCTGGCGCACCGGCCGCTGGAACCGCTGGTAACGCAACAGTTCCTCTGTACTTAAACAGGCAAGGAAGCGGTTGCGGTCATCGTCCGTCAACTGATTGGCGTTGTGCAGCAGGATGACCGCGGATAACATGGGAAGCGTTAATCCACGCGCTTGAAAATCAACGATGTATTGATGCCGCCAAACGCAAAATTATTCGACATGAAGTATTCGCATTGCAAATTGCGGCCCTGATCGACTATGTAGTCCAGCTCGGCACACTGCGGGTCGACTTGCGTCAGGTTGATGGTCGGGGCAAACCAGTCGGACCGCATCATTTCGATACCAACCCAGGCTTCCAGGGCGCCGCAAGCGCCTAGTGTATGGCCGGTATAACTCTTGAGCGAGCTGATCGGCGTATGCCGGCCGAATACGGCAGCGGTCGCGTGAGATTCCGCAATATCGCCCTGTTCGGTGCCGGTGCCATGCGCATTGATATAACCGATCGCCTCTGTCGGCAATGCGGCATCGGCCAGTGCCAGCGTCATCGCGACCTGCATGGTTTCCGCGTTCGGATGGGTGACATGGCAGCCATCGCTATTGGTGCCGAAACCGACGATTTCGGCATACATCTTTGCGCCCCTGGCGCGCGCATGGTCGAAATCTTCCAGAATCAGGCTGCCGGCGCCCTCGCCGATCACCAAACCGTCGCGGCGGCTGTCAAATGGCCGCGGCGTCATGGCTGGCGTGTCATTACGCACGCTGGTGGCAAACAGCGTATCGAATACCGCTGCTTCGGTTGCGCATAATTCCTCGGCGCCGCCGGCAATCATGACTTGCTGGCGGCCGCTGCGAATCGTCTCGTAGGCATAACCGATACCCTGGCTGCCGGACGTGCAAGCGCTGGAAGTGGTGATAACCCGGCCGGTAATACCGAAAAACACGCCGATATTGACGGGCGCCGTATGCGCCATCATTTTGATATAGGTGGTGGCGTTGATACCGCGCGTGCTGCGTTCGTCCATCATCCGGCCAAAATCGCCAATCGCCTGCGGCGTACCGGCAGATGAACCATAGGCGATTCCGCAAGCGCCGCTTTTCAGCACAGGATCGTCAATCAAGCCGGCGTCGATCAAGGCAAGCTCGCTCGCCCTGGTCGCCATTAACGCCACCCGTCCCATACTGCGCATACTCTTGCGGTTATAGCGATCGGACAAAGTGAATTCCGCAGCGGGGGCGCCTAACTGGGTGTTCAAACCATCGTAACCGGCCCATTCTTCCATCCGTACTATGGCGTTGCGATAGCTCCCGAGATGCGCCCGGATGCTGCTCCAGTCGTTACCGATCGGGCTGATGCCGGCCATGCCGGTCACCACTACCCGACGTTCTGCCGCGGTCTTGTTCGCGCTCATGCCATGCCTCCGTTGACCGCAATCACCTGGCGCGTGATATACGCGGCGTCGGCATGCATCAGGAATGCCACTGTCGCCGCTACTTCCTCCGGTTTGCCCACCCGACGCGCCGGGATCAGTTTGAGTGCTTCATCCAACGGTACCTCACTGATCATGTCGGTTTCTATCAAGCCGGGTGCGACACAATTGACCGTGATGTTGCGCTTGGCCAGCTCGATCGCCAACGCTTTGGTGGCGCCGATAATCCCCGCCTTGGCGGCGCTGTAGTTGACCTGCCCGCGATTTCCTATCAATCCCGATACCGAAGCCAGCGTCACGATACGGCCAGGCGCGCGACGCTGCACCATTGGCATTACCAATGGATTGAGGACATTGTAGAAACCATCCAGGTTGGTCTTCAGCACCAGATCCCAATCCTCTCCCGGCATGGCAGGGAAAGCGTTGTCGCGCGCGACACCGGCATTGCACACCACTCCGTAGTAACAAGCGTGCTGCTCGACATCTGCCAGCAAGGCGGCGGCGCTGGCCTGGCGATCGCCAATGTCGAATTGCAAGACCCGCGCTTGCACGCCCAGCTCACGCACGCTCTGCGCCACGGCATCGGCAGCCTCTCGCTGTTGATGGCAATGCAAGACGATATCGTAACCGTCGCGCGCCAGCCGCAATGCAATCGCCTTGCCGATCCCGCGGCTGGAGCCGGTAACCAGCACGCTCTTGTTCAATTCCAACGTCATTCAGTACTTCCCTCAAGAAAAATAGCCGCATCAGCTGGCTGAAACACGGTAATGGTGGCGCTAGCCAGTTGCTCACTGCCCGCATGAATCCGGCATTCGAACGATCCTATCCCATTGTCTGCCTGCAGTATTCTATGCACATGTATTGTCAGCAGGCTGCCGACAGCAAAATAGGGGCAGCTGGCTTCATAGCGGCGGGTACCCAGCAAGAAACCGATTTTAACTGCCTCGCCACGCAACTGTGCGGTATAACCGGCGTAGACGGCAATTGCCTGCGCCATATATTCAACGCCGACCCAGCCTGGCACGCCGCAGCCGTCGCAGAACAGGCTGTCCGGGCGGATTGCCACTTCGGCCAGCAACTCTTCCGGTCCGACTTCCAGCAACCGGTCCAGCAAGACCATGACGCCGGAGTGCGGTAGAAAGCGTCGTATATCCAGGGTCTCGACCGGGTTCGACTGATCCATGCCTGATTGACTCATCATTCACGCCCCAGCAGCAAACTTGCATTGGCGCCGCCAAATGCAAAAGAATTACTCAACGCCAGACGCAATGGCCGCCCGAGGCGAGCGCCGACAGGCTGCAAGTTGAGTTGCGGCAAACCAGGATCGCCAACGCCATCCCATAAATGCGGCGGCAGCTGGCCCTGCGGGTTACTGTCTTGCATTGCCATCCAACATAAGCCCGCCTCGATTGCACCCGCCGCTCCCAGCGCATGACCGGTAAAAGGCTTGGTCGAGCTGAGCGCCACGTGATCAGCGAATACGGCGGCAATCGCCCGTCCCTCCATCGCATCGTTTTGCACGGTAGCGGTGCCATGCAGGTTGATATAGTCGATTTGTTTCGGCGCCACGCCCGCGCGCGCCAGAGCTTGTTCCATTGCACTGCGAGCACCCGCGCCTGATGGATCCGGCGCTGAAATATGATACCCGTCCGAAGACTCGCCCCAGCCGCGCAAGTTCACGGTTGCCTCAGCCTTGCTCATCAAGAACAAGGCCGCACCTTCGCCGATATTGATGCCGTTACGATTGGCGCTGAACGGATTGCAGCGCGCTGCACTGACCGACTCCAGTGCCGCAAAGCCGGCCACGGTGAAGGCGCACAGAGAATCAACCCCGCCGGTCAGCACCGCATCGCATAACCCCATGTTAATCAACCGGGCAGCGCTGGCCATAGCCTTGCTGCTCGACGCGCAAGCACTGGAATGTACATAAGCGGGCCCGGTCACGCCCAGCACCGATGCCAGTGTCGCCGCCGGCGAGGCCATTTCCTGTTGCTCATAGGCAAAGTCAGCCGGGAACTCGCCATTTTCCAGGCGATAGCGGAACGCCGCTTCACTTTGAGCGATGCCCGAGGTGCTGGTGCCGAGCACGATCGCCACCCGATCCGCGCCGAACTTCTGGATGGCCGCGTCCACTTGCGGCCGGATCTGCGCCAGCGCCGCCAAAGCGAGCTGGTTATTACGGCTGCGCTGGCCTGGCGGCAGCATGCTGATATCGGGCAGAATAGCATCCACGCAACCCAGCGCCAGTTCACGCTCTGGTTGTGACTCCGCCCCCTGCGACAGCGAATGACGCGACGTCATGGCAACCCCGCTATCGCCGGCGAACAGGCGTCGGCTGATCTCCGCGTGGCTTTCACCAAACGGACAAATAATGCCGAGTTGGTTGAGATAAAGCATGATTATGGCGCCGCAACAGGTACGCCGTCAGCAGCTGTATCGCTGACCGATTCAATCGTCAGGCGATAGTGATAGCGCAAGTTATTCAGTTCCACCTTGCCATCCCATGGCGTCGGCGTGCTGTAGTTGATCACCATTACCGGCTCTCCTTGCAGCAGCAGCGTGCGCTGCAATCCATGTTGCTCGATCGTCCAGCCTACGGGCAGCGCCTGGCGGATTGCCGCCAGTGGCCATAATGTCAATTGCGTGTCTTCCAGCACATCTTCAGCGCGTACCTGCGACGGCAACATGGGATGACGCCAGGACTGCAAAGTCTGCCCATCATACTGCAGGCTCAGGACCCGCTGGCCAAACGCCAGCCCGACCATATTGAAGTGCTGCTGATCGATTTCCACTGCTGCATCGAGCTGGTCGATGCGGCCGTTTCTCTCGACCGTCAAATGCTGTTGCAGACTGATATTGGCGCCCAGGCTCGCGGGCGCCAGCTTCAATCCCAACCGTGCCGGCGCTTGCGATGCCGGCGCAGTTGTACAAGCGGCCAATGCAAGCGCCGCCAATAGCACGCAGGCCCGCAAGCCAACGCTCTGCCAACGGCGGCGACCGGGCAAATTCAACTGCATATCTCCTCCAGGGTACT
>FTFY01000998.1_pt1 | contig 38142 bp, 28 predicted proteins | sample 1640561 | NCBI WGS metagenome assembly FTFY01 (sample SAMEA3914789, study PRJEB12502) | metagenome | biome: forest; material: soil | place: Canada | collected 2011-07-03 | depth 0.3 m | reverse complement strand
GAGATTCCAGACGTCATTGACGATGAACAGGTTTTTACCGAATTTGATCGAACCGGCGCTACCGTTCAGGCCGACATAAGAACGCCGATTGAACAAGGCACTACCGTTGGTGCTGCCGTTGGTGGCGTCAAAACCGGATTCCAGCAAGAAGAAGGCGCCCAATCCGCCACCCAGATCTTCAGTGCCCTTGAAGCCGATCATGCTGGTACCCCACTGGTTGCCGGATGCCCCCAGCTTGCTGCCAGTTTGGCCGGTCAGATTGCCGTTGGCATCTTTCAGCGCAACATTGGTTTGATAATCGACGCCGGCGTCAACCCGGCCATAGATAGTGACATTGGTCTGTGCTTGTGCAACACCGGCGGCCAGGCCGAACAGGCCGACTACTGCGATAGTTGCCAGCGACCGCGAAGGCGCACCGAGAGTTTGGGAAAGAATCATGTTTACGTCTCCTTGAAATTATTATGGATTCACCCACTGCAGGACTGTCTCCCTTGGCTAAGCAAGCTTGACGGCGCCAGGCCAGCGTGAATGTGGCCTCATAGTAAGGATTGCAGTGATATCGATCCAATGAATTTTTACGCCACATCAATACTGTATTTGGTATCATTTTAATGAGCTTCACCACGGTGGCGAAATTAGCGAGGCCAGCAAGCGGCGTATAAAAAAATCAACTATCGAGACAACAATGCCTACCAACGACACCAACTGGTTTCTGCGCGCGCGCCTGAAAACCCGTCAGCTGCTCTTGCTGATAGCACTGGATGAGGAACGTAATATCCACCGGGCGGCGGAAGCGCTCAACATGACGCAACCGGCCGCCTCCAAGCAACTCAAGGATCTGGAAGACATGCTCGATGTGCAGCTGTTCGAGCGGCTGCCGCGCGGCATGCGGCCGACCATCTACGGCGAAGCCATGATCCGCCATTCGCGCATGGCGCTAACCAGTTTGTCGCACGCGCACGACGACATCACCGCGCTGAAATCCGGCCTGTCGGGACAAGTCAATGTCGGTGCGATCCTGTCGCCCGGCATGGTGCTGCTGCCGCCGGCGATCGCACGGCTCAAGCAGCAAGCGCCGATGCTGCGGATCGGAGTCGAGGTCGAGAGCAGCAATATCCTGCTGGAACGCTTGCAGCGCGGCTCGCTGGATTTCCTGGTGGCGCGCATCATGGATCAGGACGACAACCGCAATCTCGAATATGAGGAGTTATCGGACGAACCGGTATGCGCAGTGGCGCGCGTCGATCATCCCCTGCGCCATGTCACGAACCTGCAATTGAAGGATATCGCCGATGCCGGCTGGATCCTGCCGCCGAAGGGCAGCATCTTGCGCCATCGGGTCGACATGATGTTTCACAAGGACGGCCTGGCGCCGCCAGCCAACGTGGTCGACACCACTGCGATCCTGGTCATCAGCAGCCTGCTGCAGCAGACCGATTTCCTGCACGTGATGCCGGCTGAAGTGGCGCGCTTCTATGCCCAGGTGAATGTGTTGGCGATATTGCCGATCGAGCTGCCGTGCAAGATGGATGGCTTCGGCATCATCACCCGGCGTTTGCAGATACTTTCGCCGGGCGCAAAAATCCTGCAGCAAACGATTCGTGACGTCGCCGCGCAAATCTACTAAAGTACAGACGTTAGTCCCATGGAGACGGCAAACATCGTGATCCGGTGCAGTCAATAAAAAATCAGAAAAAAGGGGATGGTCAATGTTAACCAAATTAACAAAATACCGATTTTCGGCTTTTATCGCAGCCGCATTCTTTGCATGTGATGCGGGCGCACAGACGGCCGCGACCGAGGTGCAGGCACCACCGGAATCAAGCATTCCAGCCGGCCCCAGGGGAGTCGCGATTCAGGAAGGCCGGAAACTGATGACCGAGACCCATCAGCGCCTGCCCAAAAATGTCGGGAACGGCCTCAATTGCACCAATTGCCATCTGGCTGGCGGCGCCACGGCGAATGCCTCGCCCTGGGTTGGCATCTGGGGCGTTTTTCCGGAGTACCGTTCGCGCAGCGGCAAGCTGATCTCCTTGCAGGAACGGATCAACGATTGCTTTGAACGTTCGATGAATGGCAAGCCGCTGCCATATACGTCGGCGGAGATGACGAATATCCTGGCATACATGCAGTGGTTGTCGACCGGCGTGCCAACTGGCGTCAGCGTGAAGGGACGAGGTTTCGGACCGATCGACCAGAAGCTCAAGGCGGATGCAAACCACGGCAAACAAGTGTATGCGGACAAATGCGCCAGCTGTCATGCTGCAGACGGCTCCGGCATGAAAAATGGCGAACAGGGCTATACCTTCCCGCCGCTATGGGGAGCGAACTCCTTCAACGACGGCGCCGGCATGGCCCGTACTTACACTGCTGCCGCGTTCGTCAAGCACAACATGCCGCTGGGCCAAGGTGGCACCCTGACGGACCAGGAAGCGGTGGATGTGGCGGAATTTTTCACTCATCAGCCGCGACCGGTCTATCCCGGAAAATCACATGACTGGCCGCTAGGCGACAAGCCTAAAGATGCGCGTAGCTAAATGCTCAGGCCCAACCTGCATCGACGATGAATTCCTGCGCAGTGCACATCGCGCTGTCATCCGCTGCCAGGAACAAGACCATGCGCGCCAGATGCCACGGTTGCAATTTGCCGGGCAGGCACTGGTTGCGCTTGATGTCTTCCTCACCTGCGGCATCCAGCCATAAAGCGATCTGCCTTTCGGTCATCACCCATCCCGGCGACACGGTATTGACGCGTATGTTATGCGGCCCCAGGTCGCGCGCCAGGCCGCGTGTCAGGCCGACTACAGCAGCCTTGGCTGTGGTGTACACCGGATAACCGCCGTTCGACAGATGCCAGCTGATCGAGCTGAGATTGATGATCGATCCGCCGCCCTTTTTTTGCATGCCCGGTGCGATTGCCTGGCAGGTAAAGAACATCGGGCGCTGATTGATGGCGATCCGGTCGTCCCAGTACTCGACAGTCACTTCCGCCAGTTGATGACGCTGGTCGTTGGCGGCATTGTTGACCAATACATCGAATGTCCCCAGCTCTTGCGCCAATCCCTGAATGGTTGCCTGCAATGCCGCGATGTCGCGGATGTCGCAATGGCGGAATAGCGGCTTGACCAGGCCAGCTTCGGCCAGGCTTTCACATAAAGCCTCGCTGGCTTCCTTTTCGATATCGACGAAAGCCACGCGCGCGCCCTGCTCCGCAAATGCGCTGACAATCGCCGCGCCGATACCGCTGCCGCCGCCGGTGATGAATACGTTCTTGTCTTTCAGGCTGGGGAAACGCGCCAGCTGTGCTTCTGCCATATCGTTTACTACCGGCATATCAACTCCTGTTCAATGTGATGCGTAGAAAATTCGCTTACCTTATTTGCCACTCAGTTACCGGTCAGCTGACCATTGATCCGCTGCCGGATCGCCAGCGGATTGCTGTCTTGAATCGCTGCCGGCAACAGATCCTGCGGTATGTTTTGATACGAAACCGGCCGTAAGAAGCGCTGGATCGCAGCCGTGCCCACAGACGTCGCGCGGCTGTCCGATGTGGCCGGGAACGGTCCGCCGTGAACCATGGAATAGGATACCTCGACCCCGGTCGGAAAGCCGTTCGCCAGAATCCGTCCGACCTTGCGTTCCAGGATCGGCAGCAGGCCGAGCACGGCCTGGTGATCACCATCGGCCATCTGCAAGGTTGCGGTCAGTTGCCCTTCCAGATGTTCTGCAACCGCAAGCATTTCAGCCATATCGCGGCAAGCGACCAACAACGATGCCGGTCCGAAAATTTCTTCCGACAACTGCGGATCGGTCAGGAAATCCTTGGCACTGGTGCTGAACAATGCCGGTACGCCGCTACCCGCTGCGTCGCTGGCAACGCCGTGACTGAGTTGGTGCACTCTGGAATTGGCGGCAAGACGGCCGACACCTTTTTGATACGCATGATGAATGCCAGCCGTCAGCATGGTCGCGGCGTTGCGCTGCGCCAGTTGCGCCGCGGCGGCCGTACTGAAGCGCTCCAGATCCGGTCCTTGCAATGCCAGCACAAGGCCGGGATTGGTGCAGAACTGGCCGACGCCCAGCACTAGCGAATCGACAAAGGCGGTGGCCAGTGCATCGGCCTTGTCGGCCAGCGCCTGCGGCAACAGGAATACCGGATTGATGCTGCTCATTTCGGCATACACCGGGATCGGTTGCGGGCGCGCGGCGGCGGCCGCCATCAATGCCAGGCCGCCCTGGCGCGAGCCGGTGAAGCCTACCGCCTGTATCGAAGGATGTTGCACCAGTTCGATGCCAAGATCGTTGCCGATACCGGTCAGCAGCGAAAATACGCCTTCCGGAAAACCTGCTGCCGATACCGCTTTCTGGACCGCTCGCCCGACTAGCTCCGAGGTTCCAGGGTGGGCTGGATGGGCTTTCACCACAACCGGGCAACCCGCCGCCAGCGCCGCAGCGGTGTCACCGCCGGCGACTGAAAACGCCAAAGGAAAATTACTGGCGCCGAACACCGCGACCGGTCCCAATGCGATCATGCGCAGGCGTAAATCGACGCGCGGAAAAGGTTGGCGATCCGGCAGTGCCGGGTCGATCCGTGCGTCTTGCCATGAACCTTCGCGCAGCACCTCGGCAAATAACCTGAGCTGGCCCACGGTGCGGCCGCGTTCACCTTCCAGCCTGGCGCGCGGCAAACCGCTTTCACTCATCGCACGCTCTATCAGTGGATCGCCGAGAGCCAGGATATTTTCAGCGATGCTTTCCAGGAAGCGGGCGCGCGTCTCCGGATCGGTATTCCGATAAGGATCGAAAGCGATCCGAGCCAATTCGCAAGCGCAGTCGACTTCGGCTTTACCTGCGGTATGGAATGCCGGTTGCAGTTCGCCGCCGGTGGCGGGATTGAATGCAAAAAAGGCGGTTCCTCCGCCTTCGATATGAGAAGCGCCGATCAGCGATTCGCCTGTAATGTCCATGTTCTTCCTAACAATAATATAGCTGCAGTTATATAGCTGCAGTTCAGAAATTCCGAATCACAGCGGACGAATCTGCGGCGCCGCCAAAGTCTCGACTGCGAGCCGGTTACGCAACGGTGGCCCGAACGCTGCCACGTCAATCTCGAATGTTTCCCCGGGTGCTACCTGGATACCGTCCGAGCAACTCAAGGTCGCAGTACCGAAGAAATGGATATGCACATCGCCAGGGCGGCGGAACAACGGGTATTTGAAATGGTGATACTCCAGGTTGGCTACAGTATGCGACATATTATCCTCACCGCTGACAAACGGTTTTTCCCAGCGCACCTGGCCATTGACGCCGCGAATACGCGACATGCCTTCCACGTGCGGCGGCAAATCGCCTAGCAGCAACGCCGGGCCGACAGCACAAACCCGTAGCTTGGAGTGGGCCAGATACAGATAGTTCTGACGCTCGGTGACATGATCGGAAAACTCGTTGCCAATCGCAAAGCCGAGCCGGCATGGCGTACCGTCTGCAGCAATCACATACAGCGCCGCAATCTCGGGTTCTTCACCGCCATCGAGCGCAAATTGCGGCATGGTCAACGGCTGCTCGCCGGCGCAGACGATACTGCCGTCGCCTTTGTAAAACCATTCCGGCTGCACCCCGGTTTGGCCTGGCTGCGGTTTGCCGCTTTCCAGCCCCATGCGAAACATTTTCATGCTGTCGGTCAGGGTATCGACATCGCTGATTTTCTTATGCATGGCATCACGGCCATCGGCGCTGCCCAGATGGGTAAGGCCGGTGCCGGTGACGTAGCAATGGGCGCTGTCGCTGTGATCCAGAGGCGGCAGCAAGCGGCCGGCCTTCGCAACTTCAGCATAATCCAGCACGACAGTACCCAGCCCGGCGCTAGCCAGGCTTTGCAACGAACCGCGACCCGCGATCGCTGCTTGCGCCAGCTCGTAGGTTGAAGTGTAGCCTTCCACTACATGGATTTTCCGGCCTTCATCTTCCAGTACCCCGATCCGACGCTGTCCGTCGGCTTGCTTGAATTGAACTAACAGCATGTGTTTCTCCGTTTTTCCAGCGTGGGCACAAAAGCGTGCCCACCCTACGATTGCAATTAGTGAGAATGTTTTGGCACTGCCGAACCACGGCAACCAACCAGGAAATCGAAATCGCAACCTTCGTCGGCTTGCAATACGCGGTCGATATACAAGCGCTGGTAGCCGCTGTGTGCGGTCACGGTTTCCGCGTTCACTATTGCTCTTGCTGTCTGGCGCTGCGCCATTTCGGCATCGCTGATATCGAGATGCAAGCGCCCTGCTTCGCAATCCAGTTCGATCCAGTCGCCGTCCCGCACAATTCCCAGCGGTCCGCCGGCAGCCGCTTCCGGTGCCACGTGCAGGACCACAGTACCGTAAGCGGTACCGCTCATGCGGGCATCGGATATCCGCACCATGTCTTTGATGCCCTGCGCCAGCAACTTCGGTGGCAAGCCCATGTTGCCGACTTCTGCCATGCCGGGGTAACCCTTCGGCCCGCAATTCTTCATCACCAGCACCGAGCTGGCATCGACGTCCAGTTCCGGATCGTTGATACGTTCCTTGTAATGCGCGAAATCTTCGAACACCACCGCCTTGCCGCGATGCTTCATCAGTTCCGGCGAGGCGGCGGATGGTTTGAGTACCGCACCGCGCGGCGCCAGGTTGCCGCGCAAGATGCAAATACCACCATCGGCGATCAGGGGCTTGTCGATGACACGGATCACTTCGTCGTTGTAGATAGGTGCATCCTGGTTATTTTCCCAGAGCGATTTACCGTTCACCGTCAAGGCGTCCTTGTGCGGCAACAATCCGGCTTCGCCCAGGCGGCGCAGTACGCCGGGCAAACCACCGGCGTAGTAAAACTCTTCCATCAGGAAGCGGCCGGACGGTTGCAAATCAACCAGTGTCGGTGTACCGCGGCCGATTTTTGTCCAGTCCTCCAATTCAAGCGGCACCCCGATACGGGCCGCGATCGCCTTCAAATGGATCACGGCATTAGTCGAACCGCCGATGGCAGCGTTGACCCGGATCGCATTTTCGAATGCAGCGCGTGTCAGGATTTTCGACAACCGCAAATCTTCCCACACCATGTCGACAATCCGCATGCCCGACATGTGCGCCAACACATAACGGCGTGCATCGACTGCCGGAATCGCGGCGTTGTGCGGCAAGGAAGTGCCCAGCGCCTCGGCCATGCAAGCCATGGTGGAAGCCGTTCCCATGGTGTTGCAGGTACCGGCCGAGCGTGACATGCCGGATTCGGCCGCCAGGAACTGGTGCATGGTAATCTGGCCGCCTTTGACGGCCTCGCTCAATTGCCAGACAGCGGTGCCGGAACCGAGATCCTTGCCTTCGTGCTTACCGTTCAGCATCGGGCCGCCGGTGACTACGATCGCCGGGATGTCGCAGCTGGCCGCACCCATCAGCAACGCCGGCGTGGTCTTGTCGCAGCCGACCAGCAGCACTACCGCGTCCATCGGATTACCGCGTATCGACTCTTCCACATCCATGCTGGCCAGATTGCGGGTCAGCATGGCGGTTGGCCGCAAATTCGATTCGCCGTTGGAGAACACCGGAAATTCCACCGGGAATCCGCCCGCTTCATAAATGCCGCGTTTGACGTGTTCGGCAATCTTGCGGAAGTGCGCATTGCACGGCGTCAGCTCGGACCAGGTATTGCAGATGCCGATGATCGGCTTGCCCTGGAATTCATGATCGGGAATTCCCTGGTTCTTCATCCAGCTGCGGTACATCATGCCGTTCTTGTCGTTGCTGCCAAACCATTCGGCGGAACGGAGCGGGCGTTTTTTATCGACAGTCATCTTTGGCTTCCTTTTGAATTGTCTGGGCGGCATCCTTCCGCACCGGGGCAGATGCCGCTAAAAATATGAAATCCGGAAAATCGCCAGCTGCGGATCAATCATCCGCAGCAGCATTGCAGTGGTTCTATTTGTTCTTGTTGTAGACGTCGACAAATACTGCGGCCAGCAACACCAGGCCCTTGATCACCTGCTGATAATCGATACCGATACCCATGATCGACATGCCGTTGTTCATCACACCCATCACGAAAGCGCCGATCACCGCGCCCATCACCTTGCCGACGCCGCCGGACGCCGAGGCGCCACCGATGAAACAAGCTGCAATGACATCCAGTTCAAAGCCGGTACCGGCTTTAGGTGTGGCGGTATTGAGACGGGCTGCAAAAATCAAACCCGCCAGCGCTGCCAGCATGCCCATGTTGATGAAGGTGTAAAACGATACCCGCGAAGTCTTGATACCGGACAGCTTGGCCGCCTTCTCGTTACCGCCGACTGCATAAATGCGGCGTCCGATCGTGGTGCGGTTGGCGATAAAGGTGTACACCACCATCAGCAGGAACATGATGATCAGTACGTTCGGCATGCCTTTATAGGACGCCAGCAGATAACTGAAGAAAATGATGACGGCAGCAAACACCGCGTTCTTCAAGATGAAGAACACATAAGGTTCGTCTTCCATGCCGTGCTTGGTTTGCTTGTTGCGGGCGCGGACTTTGACGAAAATCATGATGGCGGCGACTACGACGCCTACCAGCAAGGAAGTGATGCGCAAATCGGCTGCACTGAAAATATCGGGGATGAAGCCCGAGCTCAGCATCTGGAAATCGTCAGGGAACGGCCCTATCGATTGCCCTTGCAGCAGCGCCAGCGTCAATCCCTTGAACACCAGCATGCCGGCTAGCGTGACGATGAATGAAGGAATCTTGAAAAACGCCACCCAATATCCCTGTGCCGCGCCGATTACGCCGCCAGCCAGGATGCAAAGGATGCTGGCCAGTACAAAATTCATGTGCAGGTTGACGATCAGCACTGCCGCCAATGCACCGATGAAGCCGACCACCGACCCCACCGACAAGTCGATATGGCCGGCCACGATCACCATCAGCATGCCCAGCGCCATGATGACAATGTAGCTGTTCTGCAGCACCAGGTTGGTCAGGTTCAGCGGCTCCATCAGGGTACCGTTGGTCATATACTGGAAAAAAGCCATGATCGCGATCAGCGACATGAGCATGCCGTATTCGCGCATGTTGTTTTTCAGGAAGCCGCTGTATTCTTTTTGTTCGGCAGCGGGCTGGGGCCGGTTTTCGCTGGCCGCCGGCGCGATGATATCGTTGTTCATTTCAGTTCTCTCCGTTCTTCACATTCCGTACTATTGCGCGCATGATTTTTTCCTGGGATGCTTCTGCGGCCGTCAGTTCGCCGACAAATTTTCCCTCGTTCATGACATAGATACGGTCGCACATGCCCAGCAGCTCTGGCATTTCCGATGAAATCATGATGATGCACTTCCCTTCCCTGGCCAGCTGGTCGATGATGGTATAAATCTCGTACTTGGCGCCGACGTCGATGCCGCGCGTCGGTTCGTCCAGGATCAGCACATCGGGGTTGGAAAACAGCCACTTGCTGAGCACCACTTTCTGCTGGTTGCCGCCGGACAGGTTCAGCACTTTCTGGAACACGTTCGAGCAGCGGATCTTCAGCTGGCGCCGGTAATCTGCGGCGACCGAATACTCGCGCCCTTCGTCGATCACGCTCCTGTCGGCCACGCCGTCGAGGTTGGCCAGCGTAATATTCTTCTTGATGTCCTGGTCCAGGATCAGGCCGTAGCCTTTGCGGTCTTCGGTGACATAGGCGATGCCGTTGTCGATGGCTTTTTGCACCGTGGCGACGTCGATTTCCTTACCGCGCAAAAATACCTTGCCGCTGATGCGCTGGCCATAGGAACGACCGAAAATGCTCATCGCCAGTTCGGTTCGGCCGGCGCCCATCAAGCCGGCGATGCCGACGATTTCGCCTTTCCTGACATGGAAATCAACGTCCTTGATGACCTGGCGTTCCGGATGTATCGGGTGATGTACTTGCCATTGCCTGACTTCGAAAATGGTCTCGCCGATATCCGGCGTTCGCTTGGGATAACGATCCGCCATTTCGCGTCCGACCATGTTCTGGATGATGCGGTCTTCACTGATCACTTCTTTGTGGCAGTCCAGCGTATCGACCGTGGAGCCGTCGCGCAGGATCGTGATCGAATCCGCGACCTTGGAAATTTCATTGAGTTTGTGCGAAATCAGGATCGAGGAAATACCCTGTGCCTTGAGCTCCAGCAGCAAATCCAGCAAGGCGTCGCTGTCGCTTTCATTCAGGCTGGCGGTGGGTTCGTCGAGGATCAACAGCTTGACCTGTTTCGATAGCGCCTTGGCGATTTCAATCAGTTGCTGCTTGCCGACTCCCAGGTTGGTGATCAGCGTGCTGGGCGATTCCTTCAGGCCCACTTTCGCCAGCAGTTCCTTGGTCTTGGCGTATGAAAGCTCCCAGTCGATCACGCCGTTCACGGCTTGCTCGTTGCCGAGGAAAATATTTTCTGTAATCGACAGCAGCGGCACCAGCGCCAGTTCCTGATGGATGATGATGATGCCGATTTCTTCGCTGTCGGCGATGCCGTCGAATTGCCGTTCCTTCCCTTCGAAATGGATCTCGCCGGTGTAGGACCCGTGCGGATAGACACCGCTCAGCACTTTCATCAAGGTGGATTTTCCGGCGCCGTTTTCGCCGACCACGGCGTGGATTTCGCCGTTACGGACCGCCAGGTTGACATTGTCTAATGCTTTTACTCCCGGGAATGTCTTCCCGATCCCGCGCATTTCCAGGATGGTTTCCATCTGTTGTTACCTCGCTTACCTCAAACCTTCGCCAGCGCCTGACTCCGGGACCCTGCAATGCGCTCGCGCACATTGCAAGGTCCGGCCAAACAAGACTCTTTATCGCTACGTATCACTACAAGGTGCTACGTATTGCCAGGTATTGCTACATCCCAGCCGACACTTATTTGATCTGGGCTTCGGTGTAATAGCCGCTGCCGATCAGTACTGGCTTCCAGTTGGAGACATCGACGCTGACTGGCTTCAACAGGTAGGAAGGCACGATCTTGACGCCATTGTTATAGGTCTTGGTATCGTTGATGGCAGGCGCTTTTCCGCTCAGCATGGCGTCAACCATACCGACCGTTACCTTGGCCAGTTCACGTGTGTCCTTGAACACAGTCTGGCGCTGTTCGCCGCGCACGATGGATTTCACGGAAGGGACTTCTGCATCCTGGCCGGTCACCACTGGCATCGGCGACTTCGGTGTGCCGTAGCCTACGCCTTTGAGCGACGACAGGATGCCGATGCTGATGCCGTCATATGGCGACAGCACTGCGTCTACATGGGCGTTGCCGTAGTAAGCGCTAAGCAGGTTATCCATGCGCGCCTGGGCTACCGCGCCATCCCAGCGCAAGGTCGAAACCTTGTCCATGCCGATCTGCTTGCTGCGCACTACCAGCTTGCCTTTATCGATGTACGGCTGCAGTACCGACATCGCGCCGTTGTAGAAGAAGAAAGCATTGTTATCGTCAGCCGAACCGCCGAACAGTTCGATATTGAATGGACCCTTGCCACCCTTCAGGTCCAGCGCTTTTTCGATATAGCCGGCTTGCAGGACACCGACCTGGAAATTGTCGAAGGTAGCGTAGTAGTCGACGTTCTTGGAGTTGCGGATCAAGCGATCGTAGGCAATGACCTTGACGCCTTTGTCGGCGGCTTTTTGCAGGGCATTCGACAATGTGGTGCCGTCAATCGCGGCGATCACCAAGACCTTGACGCCTTTAGTAATCATGTTTTCGATCTGCGCCAGCTGGTTCGGGATGTCATCCTCGGCATACTGCAGATCGGTCTTGTAACCTTTTTCCTTGAATACCTTGACCATGTTGTCGCCGTCGGCAATCCAGCGCGCGGATGATTTAGTCGGCATCGAAATGCCGATCGGGCCCTTCTCCTGCGCACCCGCCTGCGATACCAGGCCGAACACGCCAATCATCAATCCAACAATCGTCGTTTTAATCATTCTCACAGCTTGTCTCCTTTAGTTATTTTGATCTTGGGTCAGAACATTGTGAAGCGCTTGCTTTAATTGACTTAACTAATTAGTACTCATGTGACTGGTTACCGAATGGCTGGTGACTGCATATTATTCATATTGCAGACATGCAACCATCAATATAGACCGAATGTAGACCTTCTACCGCTGAATCTCCTCGCCATCTTACGAACATCAGTGATATCAAACAAATGAATTTTTTCGTGATTTCGATATCTTTTTCAGTATCAAAATAGCGAATGGGAAAATTCTATGGAAGCCTTCCCACCATCAATCACAAGAGAATAAATACCGATGCCAGTGTAAAAACACTTGGCTGGTCTTACTAATCACTTTTTTATCGCAATCGATATCCATTTCGATATCAGTCGTTTGGAGGTGAGATGGTGTACACGGTGAATTTGACTGACTTGGCGGATATTTCAGGACCAGCTGCGGCAGTAATCGTCGCTGCGTACTGCAGGGATCAAACCGTTGATGTTTGCGGCAGTATTGTTTGGCTGGCTGATCGTCGGCGGCGCGTTGATCAATGCGCTGGTGTTGCGCGTACTCGCCTGACGTGACTTGCGGACGGGGCAACGCAGCCCCGCCCGTACTGCTTACTATATATAACTAATATAACTACTTACTTGCCAATCTTTGCCACAATCAGAACTTGTGACGCAAGCCTACGCGCAATACGTTTTGGCTGCTGTCGTCCGCCGGCGAGTTGGCGTATGCACCGTTGATCACGCCTGGATTAATGACTTCGTTAGCGCGTTGATTGCTGTACATCGCGTACACGTCAGTGCGTTTCGACAGGTAGTAATCCCCCCCGAGGTTCAACTGAGTCGTCTTGCCCTTGGTCGGGCCGAGTGTTTTACGGCTGATATCGGCACGGTCGTAAATTACGCTTGCCAGCAGATGCAGGTTACCCGACAGCGCATAATCCACGCCCAGATCGAAGATATTGGCTTTGGTCGCGGTAGTGATATTGACCAGGCCGGTAGCTGCCAATGCAGTCGCCAATGGACGTTTTGTTTGCGACCATGCGCCGTAGATCTTGGCCGGGCCGGCTTGGTAGCTGGCGCCGAGGGTGAAGGTTTTCAGGTCGGTATCGCCAGCCTTGGTCGGCAGTGCGTCAGCCGCCAGTTTGGTCTGGAAGTAACCCAGGCCGATACCGAACGGACCGTTCGCATAGTTCGCGCCCAGGCCGAAAGCCTGGCCGGCGGAGGTTTGACCTGCAACTTCGCCGAAACCGTAGAACAAGCTACCGTTGAAGCCGCTGTAATTGGCGCTGTCGTAGCGGATCGAATTATTGGTGCGGGTACCGGAAATGCGGTCCAGATTGTTGAAGTGGCCGCCTTTGACGCCGTTGCCGCCGAATGTCTGCACCGACGTGTACTTGTTACCGATATCTTCCAGATAATCGGTTTGACGACCGATGGTGACAATACCGAAGCTGCCGGACAGGCCGACTACCGATTTACGATCAAACAATGTGTTGGCAGTAGCCAGGGAGCCGTCGTCAGCATTGAAACCGTTTTCCAGTTGGAAAATCGCTTTCAAGCCGCCGCCCAGATCTTCCGATCCCTTGAAGCCGATACGGGAAGTCGACAAATCGCCTGAATCGACGCTGAAACGGCTATTGTTCTTCGGGCCGACTTTGCTGGTGTACGTCAGGCTGGCATCAACCACGCCATAGATGGTGACGTTGGTTTGTGCTTGTGCATTAGCGCCGATCAGGCCGAGGGCGGCTAGTGCGAATACGGTCTTTTTCATTTCTACCCTTTGTTAATGTATAAACAATCTTATCCAGATGTCCCGCCTGAGGATTTTCACAACCGCTGTTACAGGTGTTACTGATTGTTACAGGCGAACGGCGTGAATAATACCCATTCGCAAGAAAATTGCATTGATTTTTGATGTTTTATTGAAAATAAATAAAAATTTAATGGATGTTGATGATTTATGTTGTTTTTTAACAGTCGTTTATGACATTTATGACTTGGCATATGCATTATTCAACTAAGCGTATAGTGAAAGGCATCGGCAGCATGCATTGATCGGGCATCGCCGAATAACATTCCATCACAGCATCAACAACGATCACTTAGTCAATCAATCAATTGATACCAGTTTGTCGTTCCATCTCACAAGAAGGGAAATGCCATGCTTAAAGCCGTCGGATATGCCGCGCAATCTGCGCAAACACCTCTTGCCCCGTTCAGTTTCGATCGCCGCCAACCGGGGCCCCACGACGTCCAGATCGAGATACTGTTTTGCGGGGTATGCCATTCCGATTTGCATACCGTACGTAACGAGTGGCACAACACCGTATACCCGGCGCTGCCGGGGCATGAAATAGTCGGCCGGGTGACCAAGGTCGGCGAGCACGTCAAACACTTCAAGGCAGGCGATCTGGCCGGCGTCGGCTGCATGGTCGACTCCTGCCAACACTGTCCTAGTTGCGCCGAAGGGCTGGAGCAGTATTGCGAAAATGGCTTCACCGGCACTTATAACGCTCCGGATAAGCATAATGGTGGCGTGACTTATGGTGGTTATGCCAACAATATCGTAGTCGACGAAAAATTTGTCTTGCGCATTTCCGACAAACTTGATCCAGCTGGCGCGGCGCCGCTGCTGTGTGCCGGCATCACCACTTATTCACCATTGCGGCATTGGAAAGTCGGCAAAGGACATAAGGTCGGCATCGTCGGTTTGGGTGGCCTGGGCCATATGGGCGTCAAGATCGCCCACGCGATGGGTGCGCATGTGGTGTTGTTTACTACGTCGCCAAACAAGATCGACGATGCGTTGCGCCTGGGTGCCGACGAAGTCGTGATTTCCAAGGATCCTAAGCAGATGGAGGCACACGCCAACAGTTTTGACTTCATCCTCAATACCGTGGCGGCTCCGCACAACCTGGATGCGTTCTTGAATCTGCTGAAGCGCGACGGCGCCATGACGCTGGTAGGTGCGCCGGCCGAATCGCATCCGTCGCCCAACGTGTTCAACCTGATCATGAAACGGCGCACCCTGGCCGGATCGCTGATCGGCGGCATCAAGGAAACCCAGGAAATGCTGGATTTCTGCGCAGAGCATGGGATCGTCTCGGATATTGAAATGATCGCGATCCAGGATATCAACCAGGCTTACGAGCGGATGTTGAAGAGCGATGTCAAATATCGCTTTGTGATTGATATGGCGTCATTGCAGCCAGACACCGCTGCTGCCTGAGCTTTAGCGTAGGGTGGGCACAACTTTGTGCCCACCCTACGGACAATCAGAAGGTCAGGGTCTTCACGCCGTCTGGCGTTCCCAGCAGACAAATGTCAGCGCCCTTTTCGGCAAACAAACCGACCGTCACCACGCCGGTGATCTGGTTGATTTGCCGTTCCATTTCCACCGGATCGGTGATTCTCAGGTCGACCATATCGATAATCACGCAACCATTGTCGGTAATCAGCGGCTTGCCATCCTTGAAGCGCAAACGCGGCTCGCCGCCCAGTTTGATCAGCTTGCGCGCCACCACCGCCTGCGCCATCGGGATCACTTCGACCGGCAACGGGAACTTGCCGAGTACTTTGACCAGCTTGGAACCGTCGGCGATGCAGATGAATTTCTCGGCTACCGAGGCGACGATCTTTTCGCGCGTCAGGGCTGCGCCGCCGCCTTTGATCATCGCGCCCTGCTCCGTGATTTCGTCGGCGCCGTCGATGTAGACCGGCATGGTCGCGACCTGGTTCAGGTCGTAGACTTCGATGTCATGCGCCCGCAGACGCGCGGCAGTCGCTTCCGATGAAGCCACGGCGCCCTTGATCCGGTGCTTGATCTTGGCCAGTTCGTCGATGAAGAAATTGGCGGTAGAGCCGGTGCCGACGCCGACAATCTGGCCATCCACCACGTATTTGATTGCTTCACGGGCAACAGCTTGTTTGAGTTCGTCCTGGGTCATGGCAGTCATGGCTTTGTCTTGATAAAGAGGTAAAGACGCTATTTTAACCAAACGGCGCGACGAATTCGAAAAACAACGCGGTCACTCATGCATCTACTCAAGCATTTTAGTGGTTTTCATCAGGTTGCTGCTCCATCGTTTCACGCAGCGCGATTTGCAACTTCGAATGCAATTTCACAAAACGTTGCCATAACAGCAGCACCAGCGCCGCCGCGCCAACCAGCACCAGGATCAGCAGATTGGTCGGTGGCAGGATCCGGCTGCTGAGCGCGGCTATCATCAACATGATGCCGATGATGGACACCACTGGAATCACCTCGGCAATCACGCGTCGCACCGCATGGCTATGGGAACCGGCCCATTCCGGCCTGACGCTGATCTCGGCCAGCAACATGCTTAGCGCATGCAACTTGCGATAAGTTGCGATCAGGAAAGGCAATGAAATCAGCAAGGCTCCGCCCCACACTATTGCATTCTGAGTTTGTTCGTCCGCCACCCACGCCGACATGCTGTTGCCGAGCGCCTTGGCAAAATAGCCGCCGATGATGAAAATCGCCACCACCAGCGCCAGGTTCACCACCACCTGCATCAGGATGCGGCGGATAATGCGCGACAACTCAGCGCGGTCGCCTTGCGGTTGCAAGCTATCGAGCCAGGTTGAATACATGCCGAATACCGACGCCACTTTCTCCGGCATGGCCTTCGCCAGGCGGTTTGATAGTGGATCGGCCAGCTTGATCAGGTACGGTGTCAGCAAAGTGGTCACGGCGGATACCGCTACCACGGTCGGGTACAGGAAATCGCTGGTGACTTTCAAGCTGACGCCCAGCGCCGCAATGATGAAAGAGAATTCGCCGATCTGCGACAGGCCCATGCCGACCCGCATCGAAGTGCGGCCGTCATGGCCGGACAGGAAGGTCGCCAGGCCGCAGCTGATGACCTTGCCCAGCACTACCGCCACCGTAATCACACCGATCGGCAGCCAGTATTGAGCCAGTATGGAAGGATTGAACAACAGGCCGATAGCCACGAAAAAGATGGCGCTGAACATGTCGCGCACCGGTTCGATCAAACGTTCGATCTGATGCAGGTGACGCGACTCGGCCATCACGGCGCCGATAATGAAGGCGCCTAATGCAACGCTGTATTGCAGTTTCATGACCAGCAAACAGAAACCGAAGCACAGGCCCAGCACAGTCACCAGCAACATCTCCTTGCTCTTGAATTTGGCGACATAGTCGAGCAGGCGCGGGATGATCAGGATGCCTGCCACCAGCGAAACAATCATGAACAACACCAGCTTGCCGATGGTAACCGCTGCATCGCCGGCGTCCACCGAACCGCTGGTCGCCACACCAGACAGCAAAGCGATCATGCCGATCGCCAGCACATCCTCGACAATCAGGATGCCGAAAATCAGCTGCGCGAATTTCTCGCGCTTCATGCCCAGCTCGTTGAGCGCCTTGACGATGATGGTGGTGGACGATACCGACAGCATGGCGCCGAGGAATACCGCATCCATCTGCTTCCAGCCGAAATAAATACCGATCTCGTAACCGACCCACAGCATCAGCGTAATTTCCGCCAGGGCCGCCACAAAGGCGGTGGCGCCAACCTTGCCGAGTTTCTTCAGGCTGAATTCCAGGCCAAGTGAAAACAGCAGGAAGATCACGCCCAGTTCCGCCAGGATCTGGATCGTGCGTTCATCCGTGATTAACGAAAATGGTGGCGTATGCGGTCCGATGATGACGCCGGCAACGATATAACCAAGCACCACCGGCTGCTTGAAACGGTTGAACAGCACCGTGACGACACCGGCGATCAACATGATCACGGCCAGATCCTGGATAAACATTTCTACCGCATGGTGCATTGGCAAGTTTCCGAAGTAAGCAAATGGGAGAGATTACCGTAGGGTGGGCACGCCTTTGTGCCCACGCGTGACCGCGATAACCGGAGTACAGGCAGGTCCGGCGCGGGATTGAACATGCCCACGAGCGAGTTCACGCGCGGGCACAAAAGCGTGCCCACCCTACGCAGCTTGTTATTTTGCAATTATATAGTGGCCGACCCGTGCCAGCCCGTTAGCCTGCCCACACCACGTCACTCAATCGTCGTGATTGGGATCCAGCTCAGGGAACAGCACTTCGGTAAAACCGAAGCGGGTGAAATCCTTGATCCGCATCGGATACAGGATGCCATTCAAGTGATCGGTTTCATGCTGCACCACGCGCGCATGGAAATCATCGACGTCGCGACTGATGCGCGCACCAGACTGATCGAAGCCTTCGTAATGCAAGCGCGTCCAGCGCGGCACCACGCCGCGCATGCCAGGCACAGACAGGCAACCTTCCCAGCCATCTTCAACTTCGTCCGATAACGGCGTCAACACCGGATTGATCAGCACGGTCTCCGGCACCGCCGGTGCATCCGGATAGCGCACGTTATTCTTGAAACCGAAGATCACCACCTGCAGGTTGACGCCGATCTGCGGCGCCGCCAGACCGGCGCCGTTAGCTGCATGCATCGTATCGAACATGTCAGCGATTAGCGTTTCCATCTCCGGCGTGTTGAACGCGGTGACAGGTTCTGCTTGGCGCAACAGGCGGGGGTCACCCATTTTCAGGATTTCACGAACGGTCATGGCGTCGGCTTTACGGTGTGATTATTTGAATTGTTTCAGATACTCGGCAAATTCGGGGCCGGTTTCCGGATGCTTCAGGCCCATTGCCAGCGTCGCTTTCAGATAGCCCAGCTTGGAACCGCAATCATAGCGCTGTCCGGCGTAACGATAGGCTAGCACGCGCTCGCTTTTCATCAAGGCGGCGATGCCGTCGGTCAGCTGGATTTCGCCGCCGGCGCCCTTGCCCAGGCCTTCCAGGCAATCGAAAATACCATTGGTCAGCACATAACGTCCGACCACGGCGAGAGTTGAAGGCGCCTCTTCAGGCCGCGGTTTCTCGACGATGCTGTTGACCTTTTCCAGATCGGTCTTGTACGGGTCGATGCTGACGATCCCGTATTGCTTGGTATCGGCACGCGGCACATCTTGCACTGCCAGCATGCTGGATTGTTCGGTGGCGAAGATATCGGTCATCTGCGCCAGCACCGGCTTCTGTCCAGCCGCAACATCCATGAAATCGTCCGCCAGCAGAACCGCAAAGGGATCATCGCCGACCACCGGACGCGCGCACAGCACGGCATGCCCGAGACCGAGCATTTCGGACTGGCGGATAAAAATGCAGTTGATATGTTTCGGAATGACGTTTTGCACCAGCTCCAGCAAGCGATCCTTGCCGGCCGCTTCCAATTCGGTTTCCAGCTCATAGGCCTTGTCGAAGTGATCTTCGATCGCCCGTTTGTTGCGGCCGGTAATGAACACCATATCGGTGATGCCGGCGGCGACCGCCTCTTCCACTGCATACTGGATCAACGGTTTGTCGACGATTGGCAGCATTTCTTTCGGCTGCGCCTTGGTGGCAGGCAAAAATCGGCTGCCCAGGCCGGCAACGGGAAATACTGCTTTTCTAATTTTGCTCATGTTCGCTTTCTAAAAGAGTGCGAAGTGCATCTTCATCCAGGATCGGGATGTTCAACTCTTCCGCTTTAGTGAGTTTGCTGCCGGCCTCGGCGCCCGCGACCACATAACTGGTCTTCTTGGAAACCGAGCCCGTCACCTTGCCGCCGGCCGCCTCAATCATGGCAGCGGCGGCGTCGCGGGTCAGGGTCGGCAGGCTGCCGGTCAGCACGAAGGTCTTACCTAACAAGAACTTTGACGCCGTTTCGGCCGGCAAGTTCTCCGGCCAGTGAATTCCGGCTGCCCGCAATTGTTCAACCAACTCTCGATTCAGCGGATCGGCAAAGAAGTCGAGCAATGATCGTGCCACCACCGGGCCGATATCGGCGACTTCCAACAGTTGCTCTTCAGAAGCCTGCAGCAACCCATCTATGCTGCCGAAATGCGTCGCCAGCTCTTTCGCTGTTGCCTCGCCGACATGGCGGATGCCGAGCGCATAAATGAAACGGCCCAAGGTAGTCGATTTGGATTTTTCGAGCGCCGACAATACATTTTGGGCGGATTTGTCGGCCATGCGCTCCAGCGCGGCCAGTTTCACCAATCCTAATTTATACAGATCGGCCGCGGTATAAATGAGTTGGCGATCGACCAGTTGCTCGATCAGTTGATCGCCCAGGCCTTCAATATCCATCGCCCGGCGCGATGCAAAATGCTGCAAGCCGCCCTTACGTTGTGCTGCACACTTCACCCAGCCACCGGAGCAACGTGCGATAGCTTCATCTTCCAGCTTGACGATGGCTGAGCCGCAAATCGGGCACTCGGTTGGCATGACAAACGGCTGTGCATTCGCCGGCCGCAACTCCGGCACAAACGACACCACTTCCGGAATCACATCGCCGGCACGCCGCACAATCACGGTATCGCCGATGTGAATATCCTTGCGCCGTACTTCATCCTCATTATGCAAGGTGGCATTGGTTACCGTAACACCGCCGACAAACACCGGCGCCAGACGCGCCACCGGAGTGACAGCGCCAGTGCGGCCGATCTGCACTTCGATATCCAGCACCTGGGTAGTGGCTTCTTCGGCCGGAAATTTATGCGCCAGCGCAAAGCGCGGCGCGCGCGATACGAATCCCAAAGTCTGCTGTTGCAGCAGGCGGTTCACCTTATAGACCACGCCATCGATTTCGTATGGTAGTTGCGGCCGCTTGCTACCGATGCCACGGAAAAATTCCAGCAGACCGGCAGCACCTTTGACTACGTCGCGTTCCTTGCACACCGGCAATCCGAGCTGACTATACCAATCCAGCAGGGCCGAGTGCGATGGCGGCATCTCGGCGCCTTCCAGCGCGCCGATGCCGTAAGCGAAAAAGCGCAAGGTGCGTTGTGCCGTAATACGTGAATCGAGTTGCCGCAAACTGCCCGCCGCGGCATTGCGCGGATTGGCGAATTCTTTCATGTCGGCCTCGCGCTGGCGGGCGTTGAGTCTGGCGAAATCTTCCTTGAACATCAGCACTTCGCCACGCACGTCCAGCACCGTCGGCGGCTGGTCGGTATGCAGCCGTAATGGAATTGCGCGCACGGTGCGGATATTGGCGGTGACATTTTCACCGGTAGTGCCGTCACCGCGGGTGGCGGCCTGCACCAGCACGCCATCCTCGTAACGCAAATTGATGGCCAGCCCGTCAAACTTCAACTCGGCGGCGTATTCAATCTCGGTGTCAGTCTGGGTATCGAGGCCATCCCTGACGCGGCGGTCGAACTCGACGATATCGTTGTCTTCAAAGCCGTTACCCAGAGACAGCATCGGTATCGAGTGCGTGACCTGCTCGAATAACGGCAGCGGTGCAGCGCCGACCCGCTGGGTCGGTGAATCCGGCGTATTGAGTTCTGGATGCGCTTGTTCCAGCGCTTGCAATTCGCGGAACAGCTGATCGTACTCGGCATCAGGAATCGACGGATTATCGAGTACGTAATAAGAATGGTTATGGCGGTTTAATTCAGCCGCCAGCCAGGCGGCGCGCAGGCGCCATTCGGCGGCATCGGGAGCAGTTCCCGGACCACCTGCTTGAGATAAAGGAGAAGACATAATTAACTGAATAGACGCAAAGCCCGAATCGAACCGGCTGGAATTTCAGCGGCATCCATTTCACGGTAAAAGGCATCGACCTGACCGGCAATCTCGGCCAGCTGCACATCCGCCAGCGGCTGGTTGCTGTCATCGACCAGCCCCCCGCCAAGACGCGCAGCCAGCGAACGCGCGCAAGCCACCATCGCGCCATAACCGTCGCGGTCAGGAGCAACCCGCGGCACGTCAAGCAGCAAGGTCAGGCGGCTGGTGGTTTCCGCCACAGCGCTGGCATTGGTGGAGAGCGAGAACAGCAAACCACCCTCGCCATCCGACATCACCATGCGGCCTTCCGGCCGGGCATCGAAACCTTGACGGGTCAGTGCCGCCAGCAAGGTGCTGATCGCCCAAGGCGCACCGTTGGACTGGATATTCACGCCCAGCTGCGCATCATGCTCGATCACGAACTGATGCAAACCACGTGCCGTGTGCATTACTTCCGACATATCCGGCAGATCCGGTTCGGCGCCCAGGTCATCGGCGATCTGGCGTAAACGGGTCACCAGTTCGGAATATTCGATTTCATTCAGGGGATTGGTGCGATTGGCCAACTGCACGCCGGCCAGCAAGGTGGTGTAGATGCCGCCGTGCGCCACCGGCTCCCATTCGCCGTTGGCGTCTTCGCCGATAAAATGGATAGGCTTGTTGCCGACGTGACGCAAGGTTTGCAATGCCGGCAATGCCTTGTCGCCGCGTACAGGTGCTTCCAACGCCAGCGGAATGGCGCAATCGATCAGCTCGTCTACCGGCAAATCCTTGCGCGCGGCCGGAGCTGCGGCTGGTGCCGACACAGGATTGCCGAGTTGCGGTTCAATCGCCTGCTGTTCAGCGCTCTGCTCCAAATCGTCATGCGGCAATGCCGACATATCGTCCGTATCAAGCTCGGGCTCAAACAGCTTTGGCTCATGCCGCGCCGGAGCCTCGCCGTTTTCCTTGGCAGGAGCCTTCCCGGGAGTCATCAGAACATCGTCATGCGATCCGGAAAACGCCCGTTCAACACTCTTCTTGGCTTTGTATTCCTGCCATTTGTTGTAGGAAATGACGCCAACAAGAAACGCGCCTCCAATGATAAACAGGCTGGTTTGTAGATCTGTCATTCTGCTGATGCCTTAATAAGGAAAAAACACTTCTAAATTTGCGTAGGGTGGGCACCCGTGCCCACGCGTGACCTTCGATTCACCTTTGGCGCCTGTTGCCGGCGCCGCGTGGGCAAAAAACACTGCCCCACCCTACAACTGCACATGCGGCTAACGTAAATTACCGGGCCAATTCCTACAATATATTGTAATAAAACCAGAAAATCAGCTTAGTGTCACCATAAAAAGTTATCAAGCTGGAATTAAAGCGGGTTAAAGCCGATTCCAGCTAATCAAACTGCCGTTTTAGCATTAAGCCGGCACCGGGTCGCTGGCAAAACTTCTAGCCGCTTCCATATCGACCGCCACAATCCGCGATACGCCCTGCTCCTGCATCGTCACCCCGATCAGCTGCTGCGCCATTTCCATCGCAATCTTGTTGTGCGAAATGAACAGGAACTGGGTATGGGCCGACATCCGCTTCACCATATTGCAGAAACGTTCGGTATTGGCATCGTCGAGCGGCGCGTCAACCTCGTCCAGCAAACAGAACGGCGCCGGATTCAGCTGGAACATCGAAAACACCAAGGCAGTCGCAGTGAGTGCTTTTTCACCGCCTGACAGCAAGTGAATCGTGGCATTTTTCTTGCCCGGCGGTTGCGCCATGACTTGCACGCCGGAATCGAGGATTTCGTCGCCGGTCATGATCAGCTTGGCCTGGCCGCCGCCGAACAGGATCGGGAACAGTTCGGCAAAATGCAGGTTGACCTTGTCGAAAGTGTCTTGCAACAGGTCGCGGGTTTCCTTGTCGATCTTGTGAATCGCATCCTGCAAGGTATTGATGGCCTCGGTCAGGTCGGCGTTTTGCGCATCCAGGAAATTCTTGCGTTCGGACGCTTGCGCCAGTTCATCCAGCGCCGCCAGATTGACTGCGCCCAGCGCGCCGATAGCGTTGGTCAGGCGCGTCACTTCGCCTTGCAGATAGGATGGCCGCATGTCGGCAGTCAGCTTCTCGCTCAGGGCCGCTTCGTCAGCCTGCGCTTCGAGCAACTGCTGCACGTATTGTTCCTGGTTCAGACGCGCCGCCTGCTCCTTCAACTGCAATTCCATGATGCGGTCGCGCTGGGGTTGCAGGCTGCGCTCGGCTTGCAGGCGGGTTTCTTCATGCTGGCGCAAATTCTGCGATACCTGGTCCAGTTCGTGGCGGGTATCGGCCAGCGCGCGTTCTTGCTCGCTGCGCTTGTCCAGCAAATCTTGCAAACCGGCTTGCGCAGCCTGGTCGTCCAGGCTTTCCAGCTCGAGATGGCCCTGCTGCATATTGGCGAACAACTGTGCCGCCTGCTCCAGCGCGGTGGCGATGCTGCGCTTGAGTTCTTCGATCTTGTTGCGATGGGATTTCTCGGCAAATTCCGCCTCTTGCGCAGCGCGCTCCATCTCCCGCAGACGCTGGCGGGCATCGTTGAGCTGTTGTTCCTTGCCCAGGTAATCGGTTTGCCCGTCTTCGTGCTTCTCCTGCAGTTCGGCCAACTCCATGTCGAGTTGCTCGAACTTGGCTTCCGATTCCATCTTGACTTGCTGCTGCTCGCTTTCCTGCGCGGCGATTTCAGCCAGGTCGGCAGAAATTTGCGAACTGCGCTGATTGAAACGCTCTTGCAGCTCGGACAATTTCATGACGTCGATCTGCAAACCATGCACCGCCTGCGTCAGGCCGGTGTGGCGTTGGCGCATTTCCTGCAGGCGCTGGGTTGCCTGCGACAGCGCCGCATCGGCACGCACCGAACGCGAACGCGCTTCGTCAGCCAGCATCTGCTGGGCACGCAACTGCTTGGTGATGTTTTCGATTTCCTGCTGGCGCGCCAGCATGCCGTCCTGCTCCGAATCGGACGCATAGAAACGCACGCCGGTCTTGCTGATCACATGGCCCTGGCGCGTGACAAAGCTGGCGCCCAGCGGCAGTTTACTGCGCTCGGCGAATGCCGTTACCGTGTCGTCGGCAGCGTAGAAATTGTGCAGCCAATCCTGCATCAGCACGCGCAAACCCGGCTCGTTCAGTTGCAATAAACTCAGGAACGGCTTGAGGCCAGCAGGTGTTTCGCTGTTGTCTGCAGGCGCCACGCCGTTCGGTGAAAACAAGGCCAGCTTTGCCGGTGGCGCATCGTTGAAAAATGCTTTGGCCCAATCCAGGTTCGACATTTCCAAGGCCGAAGTACGCTCGCGCAGCACCGATTCCAGCGCCGTTTCCCAGCCGCCGTCGATATGCAGCTTCTGCCACAAGCGCGGCAATCCTGCCAGTTCGTGTTTTTGCAGCCACGGCTGTACCTTACCTTCGGTCTGTACGCTTTCCTGCAATTGCTTGAGCGCCGTCAGGCGTGCTTCCAGCTGGGCGTTGTTGGCGCTTTCGGTATTGACTTGCTGCTGCGCGTTACGCCGTTCTTCTTCGAGGCGCGGCTGTTGCTCCTGCGCCTCTTCCAGTTGCATGCCGATCTCTTCCAGGCCGGCCTGTTTCTCTTCCAGTTGCATGCGCAAATTGGTGAGATGGGCGTTGTCCGGCAGGTTCAAACCATTCTTTTCCTGTGCCAGCCGTTCGCGCCGGCTGCTTAGGCCGTTCAGGATATTCGAGGCATTGCGCTGGTGGGTGGATTCCAGTTCGATCTGCTGCTGGATCTGCATGATCTTGCCGCGCGATTCAGTGCTCTTCAGTTGTGCTTCGCGCCAGCTCTGCTCCAACGCCGGCAACTGGTCGTTGTGCTGCTGCGACGCCACTTGCGATTGTTCGACCCGCGCCGCCAACTCTTCCAGATGCATCTCGGCCTCGACCAGGTCGTCCTGGAATTGTGTTCCCTGGCGTTGCCACTGATCGCGCTGCGCGGTCAATGAATTGAGTTGCGATTGCAACCGGTTACGCGATTCGATAACAAATTTGATCTGCGCTTCCAGGCTGCCGATTTCTGAATTTGTCTGGTACAGATGGCCTTGCGCCTGATGCATGCGGTCGCCGGCGGCATAATGCGCCTGGCGCATATGCTCCAGCTCGGTCTCGACATGGCGCAGCTTGGCGGTTTGCTCTTCCAGATCGGTCTGGGCTTTTTCAATCTCGCGGAAATATTTTTCCTGCTCGGTCTTGGCTTCGTTCTTGCGCAACAGCCACAGCAGTTTTTGCTTTTCTTCCTGGTCGCCCTGCAACTCATGGAATTTTTGGGCGACCGCCGCCTGCGACTGCAGTTTCGCCAGATTCGCGTTAAGTTCGCGCAGGATATCTTCAACCCGCACCAGGTTTTCGCGCGTGTCGTTCAGGCGATTCTCGGTTTCGCGGCGGCGTTCCTTGTACTTGGAAACGCCGGCGGCCTCTTCCAGGAAAACCCGCAGTTCTTCGGGACGCGCCTCGATGATGCGCGAAATCATGCCCTGGCCGATGATCGCGTAAGCGCGCGGACCAAGGCCGGTGCCCATGAAAATATCCTGGATGTCGCGCCGCCGTACCGCCTGGTTGTTGATGTAATACGTCGACGTGCCGTCGCGCGTCAAAGTGCGCTTGACGGCGATTTCAGCATACTGGCTCCACTGCCCGGCCGCTTTGCCGAGACCGTTGTCGAATACCAGTTCAACCGATGAACGGCCGGCCGGCTTGCGATGTGAAGAGCCGTTGAAAATGACGTCCTGCATCGATTCGCCGCGCAACTCGGAAGCCTTGGACTCACCCAAAACCCAACGCACAGCGTCGATGATGTTGGACTTGCCGCAACCATTTGGCCCGACCACACCGACCAGCTGGCCGGGGACCTGGAAATTGGTGGGATCAACGAAAGACTTGAATCCTGATAATTTAATGGAGGTTAAACGCACGTTATCGACAATTCTTATCAAAGTCGGCGAAAAAGCGGCCGTCACACTTAACACTGTAAAAACGAGGAAAAACCTCGCAGGAGGTCGACATCATAACATTCCGTCCTGCCATATATACGATCTGATGACTGTCACTAACGGGAAAGATTGACCTCCGGTTTGGGGCCAAAGCATCAAAAAAGTTCAAGAAGACAATGGAAAGCTGAAAAAATCACATCGAATCGGCATTTTTCGCTCTCTCTCACTCTCAAAACCGGGCAACGGCGGCGATCAAAGTCCCGCTTCTGTATATAATGCAAACAGCGTAGCTCAGGCTATAAATCCCGCTTTGCGTGACTTATTTATAGCCGCTTCTCCTTATTTCATTTTGTTACTCATTCGTCATCAACATCATCATCAATAATTAGCCACGTGAATCCATTACTAGACCGGCTGCAGCCGTATCCGTTTGAAAAACTGCGCGTGTTATTCGCAGACGTCACGCCCAACCCGGCGTACAAGCCGATCAGCCTGGGAATCGGCGAGCCTAAGCATCCGACTCCAAAATTTATCCAGCAAGCGCTGAGCGACAATCTGAACGGCCTGGCCAGCTATCCAAGCACCATCGGCGCGGAACCATTGCGGGCCGCGATCGCCGGCTGGCTGGAGCGCCGCTACGGTTTGCCGCCACTCGATCCGGCGACCCAGATCCTGCCGGTCAACGGTTCGCGCGAAGCGTTGTTTGCGCTGGCGCAGACGGTGGTCGATCCTAGCCAGGCAGATGCACTGGTGATGTGCCCCAATCCGTTTTACCAAATTTACGAAGGTGCAGCCTACCTGTCCGGCGCCCAGCCGTATTTCGTCAATTCCGACCCTGCCCGCAATTTCGCCCCGGATTACCGCAGCGTGCCGGACGATGTCTGGCCGCGCGTCAAGCTGCTGTACCTGTGCTCGCCCGGCAATCCGACCGGCGCGGTATTGTCGCTGGAAGACTGGAAAGAATTGTTTGCATTGTCGGATCGTCACGGTTTCGTGATTGCCGCCGATGAATGCTATTCCGAGATTTATTTCAAGCCGGAAGCGCCTTTGGGTGGACTGCAAGCGGCAAATATTCTGGGCCGTACCGGCTACCCGCGCCTGATCGCCTTCTCCAGCTTGTCGAAGCGTTCCAACGTGCCGGGTATGCGTTCAGGTTTTGTGGCCGGTGATGCCGCCATCCTGAAGAAATTCCTGCTGTACCGTACCTATCACGGCGGCGCCATGAGCCCGCCAGTGCAAGCGGCTTCGGTCGCCGCCTGGAACGACGAAACCCACGTCGTCGAAAACCGCGCCAAATACATGGCTAAATTTCAACAAGTCACGCCGGTATTGCAAACCGTGCTGGATGTGGCTCTGCCCGACGCCGGCTTTTATCTATGGGCCAAGGTAGATAAATTAGCAAGCATCTCCGATACCGACTTCGCCAAGCGGCTGTATGCCGAATATAATGTAACGGTATTACCTGGCAGCTATCTGGCGCGCGACGCCCATGGCAGCAACCCGGGCCGGCAACGCATCCGTATGGCGCTGGTGGCAGAGGTGGAAGAGTGCCTCGAAGCAGCGCAGCGAATTGCCGCTTTCTGCCGCGGCCTATAGAGCTACGCCCTGATCTTACTTATTTCATCGTGACGACCTATTTCAATCGTCGTCATGATGAAATTCACGTTTTTAAACTTTCAATCTGCGAACCATCATGACTCAATCTCTGCAAGCATTTATCGACCAAGCCTGGGAACAGCGTACCGAATTCTCACCTAAGACTGCACCGGCCGATGTCCGTGAAGCGGTCGCCAAGGTCATCGCCGAACTGAACCAGGGTACCTTGCGCGTTGCCGAAAAAACCGACGGCAACTGGGTAGTCAATCAGTGGATCAAAAAGGCGGTACTGCTGTCGTTCCGCCTGGAAGATAACCTGCCTATGCCGGCCGGCGACAACATGCAGTTCTACGACAAAGTCCCTACCAAGTTCGCCAACTACACAGCAGAAGATTTCGCCAAGGGCGGCTTCCGCGTGGTGCCGCCGGCAGTTGCCCGTCACGGCAGCTTCATCGGCAAGAACGTGGTCCTGATGCCGTCCTACGTCAACATCGGCGCGTATGTCGATGAAGGCACCATGGTCGATACCTGGGCCACTGTCGGTTCCTGCGCGCAGATCGGCAAGAACGTCCACTTGTCCGGCGGCGTCGGCATCGGCGGCGTACTGGAACCGATGCAAGCCAACCCGACCATCATCGAAGACAATTGCTTCATCGGCGCCCGTTCGGAAATCGTCGAAGGCGTAATCGTTGAAGAAAACTCGGTGATTTCGATGGGCGTCTACATCGGCCAGTCGACCAAGATTTACGACCGTGCTACCGGTGAAGTAACTTACGGCCGCATCCCTTCGGGTTCGGTGGTGGTTTCCGGCAGCTTGCCTTCGCCAGATGGCAAATACAGCTTGTATTGCGCGGTCATCGTCAAGCGTGTCGATGCCAAGACCCGCGCCAAGACCGGTATCAACGAACTGCTGCGCGAAGCCTGATTTCAGACTACCGCCTTTAGCCCGACACGCAGGGTTGGCAAACTCTTTGCCCGCCCTGCGCCTGATCAGATAAAACAGTTAGATTGCAAAGAAAAATAATTTAAGGAGCTTTTTGATGGCAATGGATCGCTTGTTTCATCTGATGCAGGAAAAAAGTGCGTCGGACATGTTCCTGGCGCCCGGTTCGCCGATTCATCTGAAGATCAAGGGCCAGATGGTCCCGGTCAATCAGCAGAACATGGATGAACACACGATCCAGATGCTGTTGAATGAGGTGCTGTCTGCCGAGCGCTTGCAAGAGCTGGAACGGAACAATGAATTGAATCTCGGTCTGCCGATAGCTGGCGTCGGCAGTTTCCGGCTGTCGGCGTTCCGCCAGCGCGGCAGTATTTCCGCCGTGATCCGTTATATTCCCTTCGAAATTCCTGCGTTTGAAGAATTGCGCCTGCCGCCTGCGTTAGTCGAACTGATCGGCCGCAAGCGCGGTTTGCTGTTAGTGGTGGGCGCCACCGGCTCCGGCAAATCGACGACTATCGCCTCGATGCTGGACTATCGCAATAAAACCCAGGCAGGCCATATCCTGACCCTGGAAGACCCTATCGAATTCCTGTTCCATAATCACCGTTCCATCGTCAACCAGCGCGAAATCGGTAGCGATACCACCGACCTCAACGGCGCCTTGAAGAACGCATTGCGGCAAGCACCTGATTGCATCCTGATCGGCGAAATCCGCGACAAGGAAACCATGTCGGCCGCCATGGCCTATGCCCAATCCGGCCATCTGGTGGTATCGACGCTGCATGCCAACAATACCTACCGTGCGCTGAACCGCATCATCAGTTTTTATCCGATAGAAAACCGGCCGGCACTGCTGGAAGACCTGGCCTCGACCCTGGCCGCGATTGTGTCGCAACGACTGGTCACTACCGTCGATGGTGAACGCACCCCCGCGGTCGAAATCATGCTGAACACCCGTCACGTCTCTGAACTGATTGAAGAAGACAATATCAGCCAGATCAAGGAAGCGATGGAGAAGAGCCTGGCGCCCGGTTCGCAAACCTTCGAGCAGGCGCTGATGCAATTGATCGACGATGGCGTCATCACCCAGGACGAAGCGCTGGCGCACGCCGATTCACCAAGCAACCTGTACTGGCTGATCAACAACCACACGCCGAGTTCCAAGAAGAATTCGACACCTGTGGCGCCGGAACCTGAACGTGTCGAAGGCGCGACCTTCACCGAATTCACTTTAGACTTATAAACCGCATTCAATCTATGGCAATTACTCTTTACGGCATTCCCAATTGCGACACAGTCAAGAAAGCCCGCACCTGGCTGGAAGACCAAGAGATCGCATACACGTTTCACAATTTCAAGAAAGACGGCGTCACGGCGCAACTGATCACGACCTGGCTGGCGGATGTGCCCTGGGATACGCTGGTGAACCGCAAGGGCACGACATGGCGCGGCTTATCGGAACAACGCCGTAACGGCATCACCGACGGCATCAGCGCTACGCCACTGATGATGGAGCTGCCTTCCATCATCAAGCGGCCGGTGCTGTTCACCGGCAAGAATACATATGTCGGCTTTTCGGACGCACTGTACCAAGAAATATTCAGCCAATAATTCAGACGAATTCAGACAATAAGCGCAACAGATTTCATGACAAACCAAACCGAGAGCAAAACCCTGGCGCTGGCCGAAGAGTTGATTGCACTATCCTCCGTCACGCCGCAAGACAAAGGCTGCCAGGCGCTCCTGATCGAACTGCTGGCGCCGCTCGGCTTTGCCTGCGAAACCATCCAGTCCGGCGACGTCACCAATTTATGGGCGCGCAAAGGCACAACACGGCCTCTGCTGGTATTCGCCGGCCACACCGACGTGGTGCCGACCGGCCCGCGCGAACAATGGCAATCCGATCCGTTCCTGCCTAGCCACCGCGACGGCAAGCTCTACGGCCGTGGCGCAGCAGACATGAAAACCTCGATTGCCGCGATGGTGGTTGCGGTAGAAGAATTCACACAAGCCCGTCCGGACCATTCCGGCTCCATCGCCTTTCTTATTACCAGCGATGAAGAAGGCCCGGCTACCGACGGCACCGTGGTGGTCTGCGAAAAACTCAAGGCGCGCGGCGAGCAGCTCGATTACTGCATCGTCGGCGAACCGACTTCCAGCTCGACCCTGGGCGACATGATCAAGAACGGCCGCCGCGGCACCATGTCCGGCAAGCTCACAGTCAAAGGTATCCAGGGCCACATCGCCTATCCACAGCTGGCAAAAAACCCTATCCACCTGGCTGCTCCGGCGCTGGCGGAACTGGCTGCCGAAAAATGGGATGAGGCGAATGAATACTACCTGCCGACTTCCTGGCAGATGTCGAATATCCATGGCGGCACCGGCGCCTCCAATGTGATCCCCGGCGAAGTGGTGATCGACTTCAATTTCCGTTTTTCAACCGCCAGCACCGTCGAAGGTTTGCAGCAACGGGTGCACGCGATCCTGGACAAGCATGGCCTGGAATACACACTGGCCTGGACCGTAGGCGGCCGGCCGTTCCTGACGCCGCGCGGCACGCTGAGCGAAGCCATTTCCTCTGCGATCAAGGAGGAAACCGGCATCAACACTGAATTATCGACCACCGGCGGCACCTCGGACGGACGTTTCATTGCGCAGATTTGCCCGCAAGTAATCGAATTCGGGCCATCCAACGCCAGCATCCACAAGATCGACGAGCACGTGGAAGTCCAGTTTATCGATCCGCTGAAAAACATTTATCGCCGTACCCTGGAAAATTTGCTGCCTCCCGCATCCGTTTAATGTTGCTCAAACGGTGCACCGCCACAGATGGCCGCACATTGTTGCGGCCTTATTTGCTCTAATTTGAACAAATAACAACAAAATCAAGGTCTTAGCGCGGTTCTTGTCTCGCTAAGACCCATTCGGACTGGCATTTCCGATAAAATCCGCCTGACACTTTTGCGATCTCAGCAACCAAGTCGCCGCACACCCGCCCTACCTTTATAATTTGCACCATGACACCACAATCCTTTACCTCCATCCGCGACTTGCTGCGCTATGCAGTTACCCGCTTCAATACCGCCGGCCTGTTCTTCGGCCACGGCAGCAGCAACGCGCTGGATGAGGCGGCCTACCTGATCCTGCATACGCTGAAGCTGCCGCTGGACAAGATCGAGCCGTTTTTCGACGCGCGCCTGCTGCCGCATGAAATCGACGCCGTACTGCAGGTGATTGAAAAACGCAGCACCGATCGCGTTCCTGCCGCTTACATTACCAATGAAGCCTGGCTGGGCGAATACCGCTTTTACGTCGACCAGCGCGTGATCGTGCCGCGTTCGTTCATCGCCGAACTGATTCCCGACCACTTCTCCCCATGGCTGCAAGATCCTGAAGCTGTCAGCAATATCCTGGAACTGTGCACCGGCTCCGGCTGCCTGCCTATCATGCTGGCCGATGCTTTCCCGCAGGCCCATGTCGATACCGCGGATATTTCTGCCGATGCGCTGGCCGTGGCGCGTCGCAACGTCGATGACTATGAATTGCAGGATCGCATTACGCTGATCGAATCCGATCTGTACAGCAAGGTCCCGGCAAAAAAATACGACCTGATCGTTACCAACCCGCCGTATGTCAATTCCGGTTCGATGGACAAGTTACCGCCGGAATATCTGCGTGAGCCGCAAATCGCCCTGGCCGGCGGTAGCGACGGCATGGATCTGGTGCGCAAGATTGTTGCCGGCGCCAAGCAGCGCCTGACACCCAACGGCGTACTCGTGGTCGAAATCGGCAACGAGCGCGCCTTCGCCGAAGCCGCGTTCCCCGACCTGGAAATGACCTGGGTATCGACCAGCGCCGGCGACGACATGGTGTTCCTGCTGACCGCAGACCAATTGCCTTAATTAAACCACAAGCTGCTTGCATGGGCCGTGCGCTCATGCAGCAACAAATAAGCAGCAAGCAAGACCATCACAACCTGCATGTGGTTTTAAACACATGCATGGCCACTCATTTAGCAAGATAGTTAGCAGATAGTAGACATGATACGTTTTCAACAAGTTTCCCTGATGCGCGGCGTCAAGCCTTTGCTCGACAATGTCGACGTCACCCTCAACCCGGGCGACAAGATCGGCCTGATCGGCGCTAACGGCGCCGGCAAGTCCAGCCTGTTCGGGCTGCTGCGCGGGGAGCTGCATGCCGACCTCGGCGAGATCGATTTCCCGACGAAATGGCGCATGGCCTACGTCGCTCAGGAAACCCCGGCGCTGGATCGTCCTGCAATTGAATACGCTATCGATGGCGACGTTACCCTGCGCCGCCTGGAAGAAGAACTGGCGTTCCTCGAAAGCGAGCCGGAAACCACTTCCAACGGCATTTTGATCGGCGAACTGTATAGCGCCCTGGCCGATGCCGATGCCTACACGGTGCGTTCGCGCGCTGAGCAATTGCTGACCGGCCTCGGCTTCTCGCTGGCGCAAATGGATCAGCCGGTGGCCAGCTTCTCCGGTGGCTGGCGCATGCGCCTGAACCTGGCGCAAGCGCTGATGTGCCCGTCCGACCTGCTGCTACTCGATGAACCGACCAATCACTTGGACCTGGACGCCATCATCTGGCTGGAAGACTGGCTCAAGCGCTATCCCGGCACCCTGATCATCATTTCCCATGACCGCGACTTCCTCGACGGTGTGGTGAATGTCATCGTGCATATCGATGAACGCAAGCTGAAGCGTTACTCAGGTAACTACTCTTCGTTCGAGCGCCAGCGTTCGGCGCAGCTGGAACTGGCTGCAGGTACTTTGGAAAAGCAGATGCGCCAGCGTGCGCACTTGGAATCGTTCATCAACCGCTTCAAGGCCCAGGCCAGCAAAGCGCGTCAGGCTCAAAGCCGGATGAAGGCGCTGGCCAAGATGGAGGAGTTGGCGCCGCTGCGTGCAGCAGCTGAATTCTCTTTCGAATTCCGGGTGCCGCTGAGCGCACCTAATCCCTTGCTGGTGATGGAAGATGTGAGCGCCGGCTACCGCACCGAAAGCGAAACCAGCCATGACGTCACCGAAAAGGTGATCATCGCCGGCATCAATTTCTCTTTGCAGATCGGTCAGCGTATCGGCCTGCTGGGCGTCAACGGCGCCGGTAAATCGACCTTCATCAAGACCATTGCGGAAGAACTCAAGCCATTGCACGGCGACGCCCAGTTCGGCAAGGGCTTGTCGATCGGTTACTTCGCCCAGCATCAGGTTGAAATGCTGCGTCATGACGAATCGCCGCTGTGGCATATGGGCAAGATCGCGCCAACCGTGCGCGAGCAGGAGTTGCGCAACTTCCTCGGCAGCTTCAATTTCAACGGCCCGATGGTGACCAGCTCGATCGCACCGTTTTCCGGCGGCGAAAAGGCACGCCTGGCGCTGGCCCTGATCGTCTGGCAGCGCCCTAACCTGCTGCTGCTGGATGAACCGACCAACCATCTGGACCTGGAAACCCGTGAAGCGCTGACCATGGCGTTGGCACAGTTCGAAGGCACATTGGTGCTGGTGTCACATGATCGCCATCTGTTGCGCGCCACTACCGATCAATTCATCATCGTCGCCGACGGCAAGGTAGCGCCATTCGACGGCGACCTGGACGATTACAAGGACTGGCTGTTCAAGACCAAGCTGGCGGCTAAAAACAGTGCGACCGATGCGGCGCTGCCAAAAGCCAGCAGCAAGGCAAAAATCGCTAGCGCAGTCGCTCCGGCAGCTGCTCCCGTGGTCGACAATGCCGACCGCCGCGAACAAAAGCGTGCGGAAGCCGAAGCGCGGCAAAAGCTGGCGGCGCAAAAGAAACCGATCGAATCGCGCATCAAGCGTCTGGATGAACAGATCGCCAAACGTAGCGCGCAGAAGCATACTGTCGATACGCGCCTGGCCGATCCGGAAATCTACGATAAAGACAAGAAAAAGGAATTGGCGACACTACTGGCTGATCAGGCGTTTTATGCCAAGGAACTGACGCAACTGGAGGCGGAATGGCTGGAGCAACAGGAAGCGCTGGAGCTGCTGGGCAATTAACTCGGCAACCAAGCACAATGCCGGACGGCGGCCAACGCCGTCCTCCCACCTTGAGCATCATCGGTTGCGGCAAAGTCGGCCAGACTCTGGGCCGGCTTTGGCATGATCGCCAGACATTTGTCTTGCTCGACATCCTGAACCGTTCGACCGCCAGCGCACAACAGGCCTGCGCCTTCATCGGCGCCGGCAGCGTAGCGGCAGACCATGCCGCTCTGCGCAACGCTGACATCTATCTGATTGCAACAAGCGACGACCAGATCGCCGCTTGTTGCAACGCCCTCGCCGCCGCCGGCAAACTGCAGCCGGGCAGCATTGTGTTTCATTGCAGCGGCGCGCTGTCGTCACTTGAACTGGCTGCCGCTACCGCGCAAGGCGCGGCCGTCGCCAGCATCCATCCCATTCGCAGCTTTGCCGATCCACAACAGGTAGCAGGCCATTTCGACGGTACCTGGTGCGGCAGTGAAGGCGATGCTGCTGCCTTGGCAGTTCTCGGCCCAGCATTCAGCGCCATCGGCGCGCAATCGGTTGAAATCCGGCGCGAACAAAAAACCCTGTACCACGCTGCGGCAGTATTCGCCTCCAACTATCAGGTGACGCTGATCGACGTCGCGCAACAGGCTTACGTTGCGGCCGGCATTCCCCCTGAACTTGCTTTGAAATTGATCGAACCGCTGCTGTCTGAAAGCGCGGCCAACGCTTTTCGGCTTGGCCCGGCAACCGCCCTCACCGGCCCGATCGCCCGCGGCGACCTGGCGACTGTCGCCAGGCAATATCAGGCAGTCCAGCAATGGCAACCGCAGATCGCGGAGCTATATCAGCAGTTTGCGGTACTGACTACCGATCTGGCCATGCGCAAGAAAATAAGCAAACCCGGCAAACCGTAAATTGCCTAGATCGGCGATAGCTGATATTTTCCTGAAATGCAAAGACATTAAGTGCATATACAGTCGCAAAACCATCATTTCACATTTGCAGGGAAAAACGCTTAACATAGTGCTACCAATCGCTACCAACCAAAGGAAAAAAATGGCCACCACAATGTCAAAACTGAGCAAGATTGCAGCCGCGATACTGATCACCGGCGTTACGCTCAACGCATTCGCAGCAGACCTGCTGGACACCGTCAAAGCCCGAGGCACCCTGAGAGTGGCGATGGAAGGCAACTATCCTCCATTCAATTTCAAAGATCCGAAAAGCGGCCAGCTGGACGGCTTTGAGGTTGACGTCGCCAAATTGCTGGCGGCCAAGCTTGGCGTGAAGCCGGAATTCACAACTACCGAATGGAGCGGCATCCTGGCGGGCCTCGGCGCCGGCAAATACGATGTCATCATCAACCAGGTCGGGATTACCGAAGCGCGTCAAAAAGCCTTCGACTTTTCTCAACCGTACACCCTGTCCACGGCGCAATTGATCATCAGGAAAGACGAGAAGCGCAGCTTCCCGACCCTGGAATCGCTGAAGGGTTACAAACTCGGCCTGGGCCAAGGCACCAATTTCGAACAAAAGGCTAAGGCAGTCCTTGGGATTGATGTCAAAACCTATCCTGGCTCGCCTGAATACCTGGCTGACCTGGCCAGCGGCCGTATCGATGCGGCCTTGAATGACCGGCTGCTGGTGGGTTATCTGCTGAAAAGCTCGAATCTGCCATTGAAGGCAGGCGCCACTTTCGGCGATGTCGATAAAATCGGCATTCCTTTCCAAAAAGGCAACCCTAAATTTGAAGCGGCTTTGAATAAGGCACTGGATGAAATCCTGAAAGACGGCAGTTTCAAGCAAGTCTCGTTCAAGTGGTTCGGCTTTGACGTTAGCAAAGCGCCATCGGCGCAGTAACGGAATTCACGTTACACTTCAGTCAGACCAGACATCCCCGCCCACTGCGGGGATGTTTTTTTAAGCAAGAAAATCTAGATACAACAAAGACAATATGGAATTACTAGATTTGCTGCAGCAAGCGGGGCCGACCTTGTTCCGCGGCGTGGGCTACACACTGGTGTTTGCTGTGGCCTCAATGCTGGGCGGACTGCTGCTCGGCTTCCCATTGGCGATTGCCCGCATTTTGCCGTCACGCCTGGCGCGCTGGCCAGCCAGCACTTATGTCAGCCTGATGCGCGGCACCCCGCTGCTGGTGCAGATCTTCGTGATTTATTACGGCCTGCCGAGCATAGGCATCAGCTTTTCGCCGTTGACCGCGGGCGTCCTGGCGTTGAGCCTGAATGCCGGCGCCTATCTGTCGGAAAGCCTGCGCGGCGCCATTCTCGGTGTGCACACAGGACAATGGTCCGCCAGTTACAGCATCGGTTTGAATTACTGGCAAACGCTGCGCTACATCATCATTCCCCAGGCGATCCGGATTGCGGTGCCGTCGATGAGCAATACCTTGATCAGCCTGATCAAGGACACCTCGCTGGTGTCGGTCATCACCGTGACGGAGTTGATGTTGGCCACCAAGGAAATCATTGCGATAACCTTCCGTCCGCTGCCACTGTACCTGGCAGCAGCGGCGATTTACTGGTGCCTGAGCCTGTGCTTTGAACGCTTGCAAAGCCGCCTGGAAACCAAGCTGGGGCAAGCCCACAAATCAAATTAAGAGCGCAAATTTTTGTCCGTAGAGTGGGCACATCGTGCCCACGCGTGAATTCACTCCATGCGCATACCTATTCGATGCCGCATGAGTATTCCTTACAATTAAAGTCGAAAACATTGACACGCGCATTTCGACGATGTCTATCTCGCTGGATCTGTGAGGTGGTGCTTGGTTTCAATACGAGGTTATGTCGTGGATAGGTACGCGGCCATTCATAGCAAAGACTGCTGTCGGCCAATTGCAGACGCTCGACTGTGCCTGCCAAACTGATGGCGACTCAGGCACCAGGTGGTGACGATTCGGCGATCACTCGCTAGTGCACTTCCATCAACAACACCTAGTTGAGGTTCATCTCAATTCATCAGTAAAAAGATTACATTTCAGGGGCGGTTCATTCCAATTTCCAGACGTACTGCATTTTCAACCAAGAATCTACGGGGATTCCATCTATTGTTTGAGGCTTGAACGGACACTTGCTTAATGCACTGATT
>FTFY01000685.1_pt1 | contig 38579 bp, 31 predicted proteins | sample 1640561 | NCBI WGS metagenome assembly FTFY01 (sample SAMEA3914789, study PRJEB12502) | metagenome | biome: forest; material: soil | place: Canada | collected 2011-07-03 | depth 0.3 m | reverse complement strand
TTTCATCGCCCGCATCTCGCGTGGCCGCACCATCCGCGAGTTTGTTACCGGTGTGCTGCTGGTGCCGTCGCTGATCAGTTTCTTGTGGTTCGCCACATTTGGCGGCGCCGCACTGCATGGCATCATGTTCGAGCACTTGCCACTGGTCGAGATCGTCAAGCAGGATAGTTCGCTGGCGTTGTTCGCACTGCTCCAGCATCTGCCGTGGAGTACGCTGACTTCGTTGATCGCAATTATCCTGGTCTCGGTGTTTTTCGTTACCTCAGCCGACTCCGCCACCTTCGTGCTCGGTATGATGACCAGCAACGGTAACCCGGCGCCGTCAGCCAGGATCAAGCTGGCATGGGGCGTGTTGACGGCACTGATTGCAGCGGTGTTGCTAATGGCTGGAGGCTTGAAGGGTTTGCAGACGACCTCGATCGTGATCGCCTTGCCGTTCATGATCATCATGCTGATCATGTGCGCCAGCCTGTTCCGGGCCTTGGGCGATGAGGCTGACAGGCTGGAGCGCCGGCGCAACGCGCGTGACCGGTTGTTGGAGCGGCTGTTGCGCGAGCGCGAACAAACGCCTTCCTGATGTCTTTCTGATGTTTTCCTGATTATCCGGCAAGGCCGAGGGTCTCGTCAGATCCTATTCTTATCCTGATTTCTGATCAGTTCTTTGCCGGCGCTGCCGGGCAGCCGCGCCAGTTGGTTGCCGCGGGAATCGATTCACCTTTCATGACCAGCGTCAGTGCGCCCAGTTTGGCGTTGTCGTTGACCACCGCGCCATACAGCACAAAGCTGCGCGGTCCCATGTAGACCCGGCTGCCGATGTTGACGTGGTCGATCTTCATGACCCGGTCTTCGAAGAGATGGGTTTGCGGGCAAGCCTGCGCATTCAGTTCGCTGTAATCGCCGATGGTGACGCAATCGAACTCGGTGATGTCGGTGGTGTTCATGTATACCCCGCGGCCGATACGGCAGCCTAGCAGATTCAGGGCCATTGGCAGCCACGGCGTGCCGCGCAGGTAATTCATGAAATTCGGTATCGCAATCCCTTCATACAGATTGGTAACACCCTCCGAGAGCCAGACGAATGGCGTCCACATCGGGATGCTGCATTTCTTGTAGCGCCCGATCAGCAGCCATTTCAGGGCGGCGATAAAGATGAAGGTGCCGATGCCGTACAACAGTCCGGCAGTGGTGAGCAGGGAGATAACTTCACCCCACTGGCCGGCGCCGGCCAACGGCATCAGGTTCAGCACCACGGTGTAACCGACTGCGATCACGATCGCATGCGGCGAAACGATGCGGAAACCTTCCACTAATGCACGGCCCAGGCGGCGCCGGCGCGATGGCCGGAAGGTCAAATGTTCGGGGAAGCCGCTGGTTTGTTCACGTGCCGGCAGGTTGATCGGCGGCGAGCCGAGCCAGGTATCGCCTGGCTGCATGCGGTGATTGTCAGGCGTGCGGGAATGGACGCCGATCAATACGTTTTCCGGCAGGATGCTGCCGTCAGGCACATAGGCGCCGTTGCCGACGAAACTGCGGCGCGAGATGATGGTTGGCTTCATGGTCATCCAGCCACCGTCGATTTGCTCGTCGCCCAGCAGGACGGCGTCGGCGATGAAGGTGTCTTCGCCCAGTGTCAGCATGTCAGGTACCACGCCGAGTGCAGTCGAGATCTCGGCATGGCGGCCGACTTTCGCGCCCAGCAGGCGGTACCAGATCGGCGCGTAGACGGTCGCATACACACCATGCAATACGCTCAGGCTGGATTCCTGGATCTGGTTGACCAGCCATTTGCTGCAATAGATATTGCTGCGCACCGGCCAACTGCCGGCCCGCATGCGCGGCAGCAGGCTCCAGCGAATCCCGGCCGAGAGCAACGCTGTACATACGATCAACACGGCCGTGGCAGGGAAAGCCATGACGAAATATTTGGACAGCTGAAACGCCACGTTGCCGTTACTTGACAGCCAAGGGAAGCGATCGGTGTCGTCGAGCCAGTCGATCAGGATGAAGCTAGGGAACACCGGCATGAAGAACAGGGTGGTGATCAGGAAGGCGCCGAACAGGAAAAATATCGACTCACCCAGCTGGCGCCTGTACGTGACTGGCGGCCGTGGCGGTTTGGATGCCTGGTCGAAAGCGCCTGCGTCGCGTGCCGGCGAGCCTGTCCAGATGCGGCCGGCCGGTACGGTCTGGCCTTCGCTGATAGCGCTCTGGCCCTCCACATGGCCGAACGCGCCGACGCCAGTGTTGCCCTCCATGACGACGTAAGAGCCGATGCAGCTTTCGCGCTGCAACGTGATCGGTCCGAGCCACAACTCGCCATGTTCGACACGGGCATTTTCAAAATTGACGGCATTGCCGATGCTCACGCCATCCTCAATGGTGAGCAAATCGTGCGCGCGCAAAGTCATGGAGCCGATGATAACTTCCGAGCCGATACGCGCACCGAGCGCCCTCAGCCACCAGCTATACAAGGTCGAGCCGCTCAGCAGGTAGGCCGGCGCTGCCTCGATCAGGCGGTCGGCAAGCCACCAGCGGTAATAGGTAAGGCCCCAAAGAGGGTAGCGGCCGGCTTTCAGGCGTCCTGCAATCAGCCATTTTGCGGCAATCGCAATCGCGAATTCAAACAAGGTAGCCAGCAGGAACACACCGACCGACACCACGATCGCCAAGGCGATGGAGTCACCCGGATCGCCTGTGAAGAAGTGATAAGTAAAAAACGGCGCCAGCCATTGCATCATGCGCATCGCCACCAGCCACGGCACGGCAGCTGCTTGCGCCGCGCCGCAGACCCAGCGCTTCAGATCCGACGGTGCAGTCCAGCTGGTATCGACCGCGATACCGGCGACCGGCGCTACCGCCAGTACCTGAGCGATACGGCCGACGGTGCGGTTCATGTAAATGTCGCGCACGGTCACATGGGCGAAATCGGGATTGGCGCGCAATGCAGAGGCGAGTTTTGCCGCGAACAGCGAATGGCCGCCGAGATCGTTGAAAAAATCTGCGCTACGCTGGATAGGCTGACCGGGGAACAGTTTGTTCAGCGCGCCGAATAGTGCGATTTCGGCCGGCGTTTCGGGTGTATCCGAATCAAGGCCGGTGTTGCCTGCACTAATTGCGGCCAAAGGTCGCGCTTTCAGCGCCTTGCGGTCGATTTTGCCGGAAGTCAGGCGCGGCATCTCCTGCATCGGCTCAAAGAAACCTGGCACCATATAGGGCGGCAGACGCTCGGCCAAAGCACTCCGCAGGACTGCGGGCGCAAGCTCAGATCCACTCTCCGGTACGATGAAAGCAATCAGCTGGTCGATGCCGTCTTCCTGGCGCAACACTACCGCTACCGTGCCAACGCCCGGCTGACGCGCCAGCACTTCTTCGATTTCACCCAGTTCGACCCGAAAGCCGCGAATCTTCACCTGGTCGTCGGTACGGCCCAGGCATTGGACCCGGCCGTCGGCCTCGATCCGTGCCAGGTCGCCAGTACGGTACAGGCGGCGGTCATGGTGGCCGCTCGACCACGGATTTGCCAGGAATTTCTCGGCGGTCAGCTCGGGGCGTCCCAGATAACCTTCGGCAACGCCGGGGCCGGTAATACATAATTCGCCCACTTCGCCGCGCGGCAGCAGGATCAGGCCATTTTCTACGGCAGGATTAATCACCAGCAGGCCGTAATTGGGCAACGGCCTGCCGATGGTTACCGGTTCATTGGCGTGCAGTTCGGCAAGGCTGGCCGATACAGTTGCTTCGGTCGGGCCGTAGGTATTGAATATATGGCGGCCGGATGCAGGTTTTGCCCAGCGCGCGACCAGCGCTTCGGGACACATTTCGCCGCCGAGATTGATGATGCGCAAGCTCGGCACGTCCTGATTGAACAGCGCCAGCAGGGTTGGCACGGCATGCAATACGGTGACGCCGTTTGCGGCGAGTGCCAGCGGCAAGGCTTCGGGATCGGACGCCAGTTCCTTGGGGGCGATCCAAAGCGTGGCGCCAACCAGGTAACTGATCCAGATTTCTTCGAACGACATGTCGAACGCTACCGAAAACCCCTGATAGACGCGATCGTTGCCGGTGACGCCCAGCACGGCGTTTTCACTGCGCAGGAAATGGCAGATAGCGCCTTGCGTGATGGCGATGCCTTTCGGCTTGCCGGTTGAACCTGAGGTATAGATGACATACGCGGGGTCGCTGCGCTTGGCATTTTTGCGGTGTTGCAGCGGTGCGTCGGCTGGCGCCAGCAACTGCTCGGCGGTCCACACCTGGCAGCTGAGCTGCCCCGGCTCCAGGCGCGCGGCGAATTGCTGGCAACTGACAATCCCGGGCGCTTGCGCATCTTCCAGGCAGACTGCAATGCGTTCTACAGGTGTATCGGCATCCAGCGGCAGCCAGGCGGCGCCGGTTTTGGCGATGCCGGCTTGCATGATCAGCAGGTCGATGCCGCGCGGCAGCCACAGTCCGACAATCTGGCCTGGCCCCACACCGGCAGCGATCAGGCGTGAAGCCACCTGGTCGGCACGTTGGCTGAGTTCCTGATAGCTCAGCCGGCGCTCGCCAAAAATCAAGGCGATCTGGTCTGGTACGCGCGCAGCGGTAGCCTCCAGCAGATCGGCCAATACCTCATCGCGTATCAAATCAGCCTGAACTGCCCCGTGCAAAATGTCCGGGTTGGTGGAAAAACTGCTGGCAACTGCGCTATCAACGTGCAAAGACTGGGTCATGGATGAGGCAAGTGAAAATAATCAGAAAAAAGAAGGCAAGCCAACGATGGTAGCACGGCCCATATAGGTAGCGTTCAGACAATTTTATGCTGTTGCATTTACCGATGCGTGATAGCGACAGGGTATTTACAAGGATGTAAAGATGGCATTATTTTATTCCTTGCGGATGACTTGCTACTTAGAAACTATTGGTCGTATGATGGGGCATTCGGTACCTGGACTCAAGTAGTGTCGTTTTTTCGCAATTTCCAGCGAGGGCGCTTAAGCTTTCTGACTGTGCAAATTCATCAGCGAGGTTTTGTGAAACAGCGATTGAAGAAATTTTGGACTGAAGACGGCGGCATGCGCTGGATCAAGGTGACTTTGCCTTTTCTGGCGATTGTGCTGTCGATGGTAGGGCTGCTGATGTTCAGCATGAGTATCCTGTCTTCCGTGCGGGCGTTTGTCGGTGGCGAAAGCTTGTGGTCGAAGGCGCAGAAGGAGGCGGTATCCTATCTGAATCAATATGCGGTTACGCAAGCCGAGGCTGACTACCAGAAGGCGCTGCGGGCGCTGGAGGTGCCGCTGGGCGACCGCCGCGCCAGGGATGAGCTGGACAAACCCGTTCCAGATCTGCAAGTAGTGCGCCAGGGATTTCTGGACGGCGGCAATCATCCCGACGATATCGATGGCATCATTTTCCTGTATCGTAATTTCAAGAACTTCAACCTGCTGGCAGAGCCGCTCGCCGACTGGCAGATTGGCAACAGGCTGATTGAGGAGTTGGCTGCGGAGGCGACGCGTTTGCATGCGGCGATCGCTGCCGGCAACCCGGATTCATCGACGCTGACGGCCAGTATCGCCCGTATTCGTGACATAGACGCTCGTCTGACGCCTTTAGAGTTACGCTTTTCGGTCAGCTTGGGAGAGTCTTCGCGGCAGGTCCAGCGCTTGTTGCTGTTTGCGACATTGGCGATTGCCATTGCCCTGACGATATTCGGCAGCTGGATTTCACGTTTTCTCCTGCACAAGAGCGATGAGTTCGAAAAAGCGTTGAAGATCAGCCAGGAGCGCCTGCATCTGGCGCTGGTCGGGAGTAATGATGGTTTGTGGGATTGGGATATCCAGGCAGATAACATCTACTATTCGCCACGCCTGACGGAATTGCTGGGTTACACACTCGACGATGGCGAGCCGACCCCGGTGCAATTCCTTAACTGTATTTATCCCTCGGATCTGGCTTCGGTCCGGGCGAAACTGACTTCCCATCTGTACGATAATTCGCCGTGTGACATCGAATTCAGGATCGTCACCAAGTCGGGCGAATTGCGCTGGGTGCGCTCTTGTGCGCAGTCCACCAGTAATTCCGCTGGCCAGCCGGTGCGTATGGCCGGTTCGTTTACCGATATCACCGCCCGCAAACGGTCCGAAGAGCAGCTGTATGCCGCAAAGGAACGGGCTCAGGTCACGCTGGAATCGATAGGCGAGGCGGTAATTACCCTGGGCACCGACGGTTTGGTCGAATATCTGAATCCAACTGCGGAAGTATTAACCCGATGGACACTGGCGTCGGCGCGCGGCCTGCCGCTGACAAAAATTCTGAGCGTGGTGGGCGAGACGTCCGGCAAGCGGAATCATGACCTGATCAACCAGATTCTCGAGAATGGCAATCCGGTCGACCGTGCAACCAATTTGTTGCTTATATGCAACGATGGTAGCGAGGTGGCGGTCAATCTGTCTGCCGAACCGATACGTAACCTGAGTGGCGAAACCATTGGCACCGTGCTGGTTTTACATGATGTCAGCAAAGAGCGCGAATACGCGGCGCAGTTGTCGTATCAGGCCAGTCACGACGAATTGACCGGGCTCATCAATCGGCGCGAGTTCGAGCGCCGCCTGACGGTGGCGATGATTACTTCGCGCGATCAGCAGCGCCAGCACGCGGTACTGTACCTCGATCTGGACCAGTTCAAGGTGGTCAACGACACTTGCGGCCATGCCGCCGGCGACGAACTGATCCGGCAAATAAGTGTGCTGCTGAAACAGCATTTGCGAGACACCGACACCATCGCGCGTCTGGGGGGCGATGAATTCGGCGTATTGCTGGAGAACTGTCCGGTCGAATATTCGCAGCGGGTTGCGGAAAAGCTGCGGCAGACGGTCGCCGATTTCCAGTTCCTCTGGGCCAATAAGCCGTTCACCATCGGGGTTAGCATCGGCCTGATTAACCTGGCGGGAGAAATGCATACGCTGGGCCAGATCATGAGTGCCGTCGACGCCGCCTGTTACCTGGCCAAGGAAAAGGGCCGTAACCGGGTGCACGAGTACCGCCTGGATGACAGTGAATTGTCAACACGGCACGGCGAGATGGAGTGGATAACCCGTATCAATGAAGCGCTTGTCAAAGATAGATTCTGCCTGTTCGCACAAGATATAGTCGCCTTGGGCAAACCTTCCAGCCACGGCGTACATTTTGAAATTCTGCTGCGCATGCTGGACAAAGACAACAACCTGGTGCTGCCGATGGCATTCATTCCTGCCGCGGAACGTTACAACCTGATGCCGGCTATCGATCGCTGGGTGGTCTCTACGGTATTTGCCACGCTCGCGAAAATGCATCAGCAATGGGGTGGCCAGGATATTGAGAGCTGCGCCATCAATTTGTCCGGCGCCAGTGTCGGGGATAACGATTTTCTCAATTTTGTGCGGGAACAGCATGTGAAATACAACATAGCGCCGCAAAGTATCTGTTTTGAAATTACCGAGACCAGCGCCATCGCGAATTTTGCCAAGGCTGCGCACTTTATCCAGGAATTAAGAAGTATCGGTTATCGTTTTGCGCTGGATGATTTTGGCGCAGGCATGTCTTCGTTTGCCTATCTGAAGAATTTGCCGGTTGATTTCATCAAGATTGACGGTTGTTTTGTAAAGGATATGTTGAATAGTCCGACCGACTACGCGATGGTCGAGGCGATCAACAAAATCGGCCATCTGATGGGGAAAAAGACGATTGCCGAATTTGCCGTCAATGAACGGATTATCGGTACGCTGACTGAGATTGGCGTGGATTTCGCTCAGGGATACGGTATCGGGCGGCCTCGCGCTTTTGGCGTCGAAACCAGTAAAATTTTGCAAAATGTCGTTTAGGTAGCTCAAGTCGAGCAACCGAAACTAAGCCAGCGCTGCTTTCAACATGCTTCTAAAGGCGCGTGGCGTGCATTGATCTATCACTACGCGCGGCGTGCCGTGCCATGCGGCAAGACGCTGTAATGCTGCGGCCAGCTCCGTTACGAGTCGTTGGCTGGTGCGCGTCCCCGGTTCCAGATACAACGCCTTTACTTGAAACACACCTTCGCTGCGGTGTGCCTTGGCATCCAGTCGTCCTGCCAGTGCGCCGCGATGCAGGATTGGCAGCGTGAAATAGCCATAGCTGCGTTTGGCTTCCGGCGTATAGCATTCAAGCCGGTAATCGAAATCGAATAATTCCAATGCGCGCTTGCGGTCCCATACCAGTGGATCGAAGGGCGAGAGCAGGCTGGTGGTGGTCGGTTTCAACAAGCCGCCGGCGGCTGCCAGCGCCAGTTCGCGGTGGGCCGGGTGAATATATACCGGCTGCTGCCAACCTTCGACCGTCGCCCTGAGCAGGCTGCCGTCGTCGACCAGGGTTTCGGGGTCGGGTTTGGGGCGACTCTTGGCGGTGCGGAAATAATCGCCGATCCAGCTGGCTTTCGCCACTCCCAATGCTTGCACCGCCTTGAGCAGCAGGGTGCGCTGCGTATCCGCGGTGGATGGCATGTCGGCATCGTCCCAGTCCGGCAAGATGCGTTCGGCGAGATCGTAGATCCGATGAAAATTATGGCGCTTGGCGATCATCAGGCGGCCGGCGGTAAACAATACTTCCAGCGAGCGTTTTTCCGGTTTCCATTCCCACCAGCCGCCGCCTTTACCGTCGGTACGCTTGAAATCGGCCGAGCGCACCGGGCCGTGCTGGTGGATATGCTGCAGCAGCAGTTCTATGGTCGCGCGATGTTCATCCATCCATTTGGCGGAATATTTCCAGCCCATCGAGCCGGGATCGATCATGCGGTGGCGGTACAAACCGTAATCTTCGATCGGCAGGAAACTGGCTTCATGCGCCCAGTACTCGAACAACTGGCGCTCCTCCAGCAACTCATCCAGCCACTGCTGCGGATAGCTGCCGAGCCGGCTCCATAGCACCAGATAGGGGCTGCGCGCCACCACATGGATGGTGTCGATTTGCAGTACGCCCATTTGCCGGATAGCGGCCAATACGTCTTGCTTGACGGCTTTCTTGCGCACCGGATTGAGCAAGCCTTGCGCTGCCAGTTGCAGGGCGCGCGCGGCAGGCAAGGAAAGCTGGATGGAGGTCACGTAGAACTTTTGCTCAGATGCCGATGCTGGTCAGGTCGAGACGGTTGTCACTAATTGGCGGGCACCAGTAGTAGCCGCCGGTAACCGGCCGTGAAAAGCTGAACAGGGCGTCGACGATATTGTCTTCGTGGCCCAGCATGCGGCGCAGGACGTTTTCGAAGCGGTCGCTGGACTCGCCGTAAGCGATGAATTCGGTGCCTTGTTGCAGGCCGTTATCCCACGGCATGGAGTGACGCACCATGTAAGCTTCGGGTGTAAAACTTTCCTGCGCCGTACGTTTGGCATGGGCCGATTCGGGAGCGTCCTCGATTTCCTCGTTGTCGCTAATCTGGCGGCCGATGGTGGCATCGCGCTGCGCTGCCGGGAATCCGCGGAAACGCGTCAAATCATGGATCCAGCGTTGTACTGCGACAAAGCTTGAACCTTGACGTCCGGTGCCTTCCGCCACCAGCGCAGCGGCAATGGCGGCCACATCTTTGGGGTTTTCAGTACCATCCTCATAACCGGTCAGGTCGCGGTTGTCGCGATAACGGAAGGTGTCCAGCGCGTCTTCCAGCACCAGCGCATCGCCCAGGAGTTCGACCAGCTGCGCGGTACGCTCGAACAGGCTGCTGCGCTCGCTGCCGCGCAATAGAATCCACATGGCTTGCTGGGTGGACGGTGCAGCGCAGCCCTGTCCTTCAAGCGCCGGGAACGGACGCAGGCCAGCGACATGCTGATCCAACGCGTCGACCAGGGGCAGGCCCAGGCCAACGACGCCCCAGTCAGCCGCGAACGCTTCACGCAATCTGGTCAGGGCCGCTTGCAGATTGTGAGCGTTGTTGTGGCCATTACTGTGGTCATTCAGGCGAAAGGTGAGCGAACGGCCGAGTGGCGCGAGTGCGTCGAGAATTCCTGGTTGGGTTTGAGCGGCGGTTGCGGGCATTACTTATCCTTTGATGCTGAAACGATGGAAGGGATGAGGGGTGATATTAGCGGATTTTGACAACTTTTTCCGATGCCAGCAAATTTGCATGAACCTACGTCAGGTTTCAGGGTTTAGTTGCAAGCCTGGCCTGCCGCTTGCGCAAGCCCGCGATGATGTCGCGTCCCATGAAATATTCAGTCAGCCTGGTTTTCTGATGCGGCAGCAACTGGCTGGCGGCAATCAACTCCGGCCATGCTGACAAGGCTCTCTTGCAGACATCGGAAATAACCTGGCGCAGCGGCGGTTCCAGCATGCCGCTGCGATTGGCGAACGCGCGCAGGGTCTGCGGCGACAGGAAAGACCTTTTGGCTTGGCCGTCGGCAAATTTGAGAGCGTGGCCGCTGCCGTTCAGGTACACGCTATATGCCACCACATCGTAGGCCGGTGAGAATTCAATCTGGCCGTCGGCCAGATAGCGGATGCCGAAATTTTTCAGATGGGCGTCGTAGTTGCCTATCAGTTCGTTGACCGTGACACGGCGCAGCAGTTCATGGCAGGCCGTTTCGCCCAGCCCCGGCACAGCTTGCATCACCAGCGCCATGTCGGCGTAGGTGGCGCCGGTATATTTTTTATCGGGATCGACACCTAGGATCTGGCAAAAATCTTCCACGTGCAGCCGGCCCGGCTGATCCCGGTCGAATCTTTGCACGGCCAGGAACTGCTGGTTTTCTCGTGTGGCATATGGGTGCTCGGCCATGATCGCCGCCAACGGTTGCAAGCTGGCGCTGCACACGGTAACGCCGGCAGTCTGGGCCAGTTGCAACGATAGATGCTCGACTTCCGGCAGGTGGTCGTATTGCGCTGTTGGCAGCTTGCCGATGATATGGGCGTCTTTATGGCGGGTGCGGCTGACATATCTGCCGCCTTCCCGGATCAGGGCCAGCTTCGGTTGCATGCCGGAAATCGAGACGCCGTCCACCAGCGGCGCCGCTATCACGCTTTCTTCTATGGCTTCCTGGCCTTGGGTCACCAGGCGCGTCATCATGGAGCGCGTCAATTTGGTCGGGATAGCCTTGACTGCGCCCGGCAAGTCGCGGCCGCAGGCAGCCAGTAGTTCGAAATGATCGTCTTCCGCGCATTGGCGCTCGATGGCAATTTGCTTGCGCAATACGCCTTCCGGCAGCAAGTTCTGGAAAAAGGCAGGCAGCCGCATCTGGCCAGGCGAATTGAAAATCGCCGCCAGTGGATTAAGCAGTAAAGCCATATCCTGTTGCGGCGTGGCTGCGCGCATCGATAGCGACAAGGTCGGCCGCTGCGGATCCTGGGCATAGGCGGGGTCGACCTGGAAGCGCACCATGTCGCCATACTGGAACAGGATGCCGACCTGGCGATCTGCCACGAAAATATCCAGTGCGCTGAGGTTCATCGATCGTTCCTTTCGTTCCTTTCGTCCCTTTTCCGGGCCAGCGCCGCCGCCACCACGCTTAGTACCTCTTCTTCAGCTGGCGGGTTTGCCGCAATCGAGGAAGCCATGGCTTTAGGCAGCAGCATCACCTCCAGTCCCAATTGGTCGGCAATCGTCATCAGGGTGCTGAGGCGAGGATCGTTCTTGCCAGCAAGAACACCGCGTATTGTTACTGCCGTCAATCCGCTGTCGCGGGTCATGGTAATGACCGGTAGCGCCAATCGGTCTTTGGCTTGCCGCAGGATCGCGGATAGCTCGCTTAAGGTTTTCATGGGATCAATAAACTATCTTTTATGAACTTAAGGACAGTATAGTATCTTTTTTTGAAAAAGATATTTAAATATCTTTATTTGTATTAAAGATGTTTAACTATCTTTTTGTGAGTGTTTATGTCAGGCAAAAACCATATAAGCATTGCTGAAAACCTTCGTTTTAGAAGTGGCTTGAATCGATTAACTTGGCGCAAAGGCCGAATAGCTTCGCTATCAGTTCGGTCACCCGGTTTTATCACTTAGCCAATTCAATCACCAGGAGGGTTTGCATGATCGCTCGTCTTTTTAAACATTTGCCAGTCTTAGCGGCGGCTTCAGTCATCGCGGTGCTGGCCAATCAGGCTTGGGCCGCCGACCAGGAAGTCAATGTCGCCTACCAGACGGTGGTCGAGCCAGCCAAGGTCGCTCAGGCGGACGGCGCATATGAAAAGGCCAGCGGCTGGAAAATAAACTGGAAAAAATTCGATAGCGGCGCTGACGTCATTACCGCAGTAGCCTCCGGCGATATCCAGGTGGGATATGTCGGCAGCAGCCCGCTGGCAGCAGCGGCGACGCGCGAACTGCCGATCGAAACCATCCTGATTGCGGCGCAGATCGGCCAGGCCGAGGCGTTGGTGGTCCGCAACGGCAGCGGCATTAACACGGCGCAGGACCTGATCGGTAAAAAGATTGCAGTGCCATTTGTTTCAACTACTCACTATAGCTTGCTGGCGGCCCTCAAACACTGGGGCGTTCCTGCATCCAAGGTGCAGATCCTGAATCTGCGGCCGCAGGAAATTACGGCGGCATGGCAGCGCGGCGATATCGATGCCGCTTACGTGTGGGATCCGGCGCTGGGCAAGGTCAAGGAAACCGGTAAAGTGCTGACCGACTCGGCCGAGGTGGCCAAGTGGGGCGCGCCGACTTTCGACGCCTGGATCGTGCGCAAGGATTTTGCGCAAAAGCATCCTGATTTTGTGACTGCCTTCGTCAAAGTCACCGGTAAAGCCTATGCCGATTACCGCAGCCACGGTGCGGACTGGAAGGCGGGCTCATCGCAATTCGAGAAGATCGCACGACTGACTGCGGCCAAGCAGAGCGATATTGCCGAGCTGCTGGCCGGCAGCGGCTTTCCTACGCTGGCCGAGCAAGGGCAGCTGCTGAGCGGTTCCACCGTCAAGGCGCTGGCCGCAACTGCCGGCTTCTTGCAAGAGCAAAAGAAAGTAGAGCGCGTATTGCCGGACTATCAACCCTATGTCAATCCGGCATTCGTCAAGCAAGCCGCGCTTCAGTAAGGAATCAACATGATTCGTCTGCAATCGGTAAGCGTGGCGTATCCGGGCGCCGGCGTTGCATGGCCGCAACAAGTCTTGCGCGATATTTCGCTGGATCTGCACGATGGCCGGTTTACCGTAGTGATCGGCGAATCGGGCTGTGGCAAGACAACTTTGCTCAATCTGATTGCGGGCTTTTTAAAGCCAAGTTCGGGTTTGGCCAGTATCGATAACGTGCCGATTACCGGACCCGGCGCCGAGCGCGGCGTAGTGTTCCAGAGCGATACTTTGCTGCCCTGGCAAACGGTGCAGGAAAATGTGGCGTTCGGACTGCGGCTAGCCGGGCAATCGCCGCCACAACGGCAAGCCAAGGCGCACGAATACCTGGCGCTGACAGGCCTACAGGATTATGCCGATGCGGCCATTTGGGAATTATCAGGTGGCATGCGCCAGCGCGTCAGCCTGGCGCGTGCATTGGCGGTAGATCCGCGTTTCCTGCTGCTGGATGAGCCGCTGGGTGCACTCGATGCCCTGACGCGCGAACAGATGCAGGAACATTTGCTGCAGGTTTGGAAGGCATCCGGCAAGGGCATCTTCATGATTACCCATAGCGTCGAAGAAGCCTTGTTCCTGGCAACCGACCTGGTATTGCTGCGGGCACGGCCGGGAAGAGTGGATAGCGTGCGCCAGCTTGAGTTCGGCGCCCGCTTTGCCGCCGGTGAGCCGGCCCGCAGCATCAAGTCAGATCCGGGTTTCGTTCGTTTGCGCGAGGAAATCCTGGAGCAACTGCTGCATCCGCAAGCACAGCACCATTCCCGCAGTGACGCTGTATTGGAGGACGTCTTAGCATGAGTGAATTATCTGTCACGTTTTCGCCGCTGGAATATGAGTTGCAACCGACGCCGCCGGACTATGCAACGCCACTATCGCCAGCCCGGAAAATCAAAGCCGGGCACGTTATTTCCGAGCGCAGCATCACCTTGCTCACAGTGGCAGCGTTACTTGGCCTGTGGTGGCTGGGCACCGCCCTTGCACTGGTGCCGCCACTGTTCCTGCCGTCGCCGGTGGCGGTTTTGCAAAAATTCAAGGCAGTCGCCATCGACGGTTTTGTCGACGCTACATTGTGGCAGCATGCCTTTACCAGTGTCGCCCGGGTATTTGCGGCGCTGCTGCTGGCCATCGCCAGCGCCATTCCGGTGGGCATCCTGATTGGCTTGAGCCCTCGTGCTCGCGCCATATTCGATCCCCTGATCGAGTTTTACCGGCCGATCCCGCCATTGGCCTATTTGCCACTGATCGTGATCTGGTTTGGCATCGGCGAGCTATCCAAGGTGCTGCTGATCTACCTGGCGATTTTCGCGCCGCTGGCGATTGCTACCTTGCATGGTGTGCGCCGCGTCGATCAAAACCGCTTGCGGGCGGCGCAGACTCTGGGCGCTTCGCGCTGGCAGCTGATTCGTTTTGTCATTTTGCCATCGGCAGTGCCCGATGTGCTTACCGGGATCCGGATTGGCCTGGGCGTCGGCTGGTCGACCCTGGTGGCGGCCGAACTGATTGCCGCAACGCGTGGGCTGGGTTTCATGATCCAGTCTGCTGCGCAGTTCCTGGTAACCGATGTCGTGATCATGGGAATTCTAGTGATTGCATTGATTGCATCGGGGTTTGAATACGGGCTGCGCCGGCTGCAACACAAATACGTGCCATGGGAAGGGCGCGCATGAATTTGTGGCCAAAATAGCCACGGTAGTAACGGATAGCTGGCTGGCGAGAGATGGTCGTTTAGTCCCGACTTCTTGCACAATCCTCCAAAGTTGTCATTGGCCCACGCCGCGTCGGATCGAAAAATAGTAGACTCGATCAAACGCTGTGAAAGGCTGAACATGAATAATTCAGGATCAATGCAAGGGGCAACCCAAGAGGCAGCCGCCGAGCAAGCGGCATCGCTGCAGCAAATCGAGCTGGCGCGCCTGATTGCGCAATACGCCACCGAAGGCGTACACCAGACGGCGATTGCACCACTCCACCTGGCGCGCCTGTCGCAACCGTCGGCGCCTGCGCATGCCTTGCATAAGCCGGCCTTGTGCATCATTGCCCAGGGACAGAAGCAAACCATGCTGGCCGACGAAGTCTATATTTACAACCCCACCCAATATCTGGTGGTCTCGGTTGACTTGCCGGTGACGGGGCATGTGACGCAAGCGACGCCGGAGCAGCCTTATCTGAGCCTGCGGCTGGATCTTGATCCGAAGGAGATCGGCGACCTGATCATGGCGGGCGAGGGACACGTAAAAAAAACCGATCTGCCGGCACGCGGCATGTTTGTCAGCAAGGCTAATTCCAGTCTGCTGGATGCGGTGCTACGCCTGATGCAGCTGCTGGCGACTCCGAAGGATATCGCGGTGCTGGCGCCGCTGGCGATACGGGAAATCCTGTATCGGCTGCTGCAGGACGAGCAGGGCGGCATGTTGCAACAGATCGCCATGTCCGACAGCCAGGCGCAGCATGTGGTCAAAGCGATCGACTTGATCAAGCGCGACTACCGGTTGCCGCTGCGGATAGAAAACCTGGCGCGCGAAGCGAACATGAGTTCATCCTCGCTGCACCATCATTTCAAGGCGGTGACGGCGATGACGCCTTTGCAATACCAGAAACAACTCAGGCTGCAGGAAGCACGTCGGCTTTTGTTCGCGCAGGTTGGCGACGCCGCCACGGCAGGGCATCTGGTCGGCTATGAAAGCCCGTCGCAATTCAGCCGCGAGTACAACCGCTTGTTCGGTTCGCCGCCGGCGCGCGATGTTGCACGCTTGCGTGCTGCTGGTGCTACCGGCAACGCTGCGGTCGGCAGCCCCGCTTAAGCCGGGCTGTTGCCGGACTGGCGTTCACGTGCCTATAAAATGCCGAGCCTGACCGCCTTGACGGCTGCTGCGGTTTTGTTGGTTGCGTTGAGTTTTTTCAGGGCGTTCGAAATATGAAAATTTACCGTGCGATCGGAAATGTACATGATCTCGCTGATTTCGCCCGAGGTCTTGCCGTCGGCAGTCCAGCGCAAGACGTCGATTTCCCGCGAGGTTAACTGGGCGCCTGCTTCGGGCATGTGTTCTTTGATCAGCAACAGCGACAAGCCTTCATGGGCAACGTTGACCAGCCATGATAATTTCATCGAAATTTCACGCAGCTCTGCATGTGAAATATTGTCATCCGAGCGCGATAGATTGAGCAATCCGCTGACGCCTTTTGCGTCATGGCATGACTGCGCCCAGCCCGTATGCAAGCCATGTGCATGCGCGTCTTCCCAGAACGAGCGGTTGCTGGCGACTTGCGCGTCAGCCCAGACCAGCGGCAAGTTGGATTGCCTGCCGTGCGCCACGGTAGGGTCGATGTTCTGGTAGCTTTCTTGAGCGTAGCGTTGCTGCCACTTGGTCGGATAGTTGTTGATGCTGACTATCTTGGGCTCGGCTACCGGCCAGGGCAGGCGCATGTCGTAAGCGCAGTAATCGAAGCCCAGTTGCCTGGTCACGCCGGACAAGGTGTCGAAAAGGGTGGGCGCGGATTCCGCGCTCAACATGGACTGCATTTGTTGTTCTTGCCAGCTAAGCATGTCTGCACGCCCGTAAAGCTCGGATTTTAAATAAACCGCATCTTGAAAGTCTTGCCCTTGATATTGCCGCTGCTAAGCCGGCCAAATGCCTGCTTGGCAATGCGCTTGTCCAATGCCACGTAGGTGACGAAATCAAAGACGCTGATCTTGCCGACTTGTTCCTTCTTCAAGCCGACATCGCCGGTCAGCGCGCCCAGCAAATCGCCCGGGCGCAGCTTGTCTCTTTTGCCGCCCATGATGCATAGCGTCACCATCGGCGCCGTCAACGGTTCGCCATAGGCCGGTTCCAGCTCAGCCAGGTCGAACCAGTTGACCGGCCCTTGCTGATAGTCCTCGATCAGCTTGACCCATTTTTTTTCATTCGGCGCGCACAAACTCAGCGCCAGCCCGCGTTCCTGGCCGCGGCCGGTGCGGCCGATGCGATGGATGTGGACTTCGGTATCCTTGGAAACGTCGACATTGATGACCGCACCCAGGGTCTGGATATCGAGGCCGCGCGCGGCGACGTCGGTGGCTACCAGCACTGAACAGCTTTGATTGGCGAAAAGCACCAGAATCTCGTCACGTTCGCGTTGTTCCAGTTCGCCATACAGCGCCAATGCGCTGAAACCCTGTGCACGCAGTTCGTCGGCCAGTTCACGGCAATGAATCTTGGTGTTGCAAAAAGCAATGGTCGACACCGGTTTGTAGTGGTTCAGCAGCTGCGCTACAGCGGCGTTGCGGCCTTCGTAAGAGACTTCATAAAAGCGTTGTTCGATGCGGCCGGTATCGTGTTGCGCCTCGACTTTGACCTCGACCGCATCGCGCAGGAATTCCGCACTGGCCTTGCGGATATCGTCCGGATAGGTGGCGGAAAACAGCAGGGTCTGGCGTCGCGCAGGACAAGCGCTGACGATGCCCGAGATTTCTTCGTAAAAGCCCATGTCGACCATGCGGTCGGCTTCATCCAGCACTAGTGTCTGGACCGTGCCGAGGTTGATGCTGCCGCGGCCGATGTGGTCGCGGATACGTCCCGGCGTGCCGACAATGATATGGGCGCCATGCTCCAGCGAGCCGATTTGCGGCCCCATCGGCGTGCCGCCGGTCAGCGTCAGGATCTTGACGTTGTCGGCAAAGCGCGCCAGCCGGCGCAGTTCCTTGGCGACCTGGTCTGCCAGTTCACGCGTAGGGCACAGCACCAGCGCCTGGATCGCGAAGTAGCTTGGGTTGAGTTTGTGCAGGATGCCGATGCCGAAGGCGGCAGTCTTGCCGCTGCCGGTCTTGGCCTGGGCGATCAGGTCGCGCCGTTCGAGGATGACCGGCAGGCTCTGGGCCTGGATCGGGGTCATTTCGTGATAACCGAGGCTATCCAGGTTGCTGAGTAATGCCGGCGCCAGCGGGAGATTGGAGAATGAGGATGTTTTCACGATGATGTCGTCGCCAGCTTAAAAGGGAGGGAAGTCTAACAGGTGGGCGGACTTAGGGCCACCACGGCGTGCTTGTCAAAATCGCTACTGTGGCGATTGTTGCTTATCTTACTGCCTGGTTTATTGCTCATACAGCTCCAGCGGCAAGGCGTCGGGATCGGCGAAAAAAGTGAAGCGCTTGCCGGTGAATTCATCGATCCGGATGTCTTCCACGGCGATACCCTGAGCGCGCAGTTCTTGTACGGCAGCAGCCACGTCGGGCACACGAAACGCCAGGTGGCGCAAGCCGCAGGCTTCGGGCCGGCTCACGCGCGGCGGCGGCGACGGGAACGAAAACAGTTCTATCTGCACACCGTCCGGAGTGCGCAGGTCGAGTTTGTAGGAGTCGCGCTGTTCCCTATAGGTTTCGGCAACAATGGCCAGGCCCAGCAACTCGGTGTAAAACCGCTTGGAACGCTGGTAGTCCGAAGCGATGATGGCTACATGGTGGATGCCGGAAATTTGCATAGATGCTTGAGAGTGAACTTGATAGATGGCAATAGCGTGTAGCCACGACTATACCTGACCTATCCCGCTCAAGCCTAGCAATGCCCCGGCAGCCAGAATCCATAGTGGATGCACTTTGCTTTTGTAGGCAATCAGTGCGCAAACCGCGGCGATGACCGCCAGCCCCCAAGTGTGGGCCGAGGCTTCGGTGATCAGGGCTGCGCTGGCGCCTACCAGGCCCACAGTCATCGGCACCATGCCAACCTGTATCGTGGCGCGCCAGGGTTTGTCCTTGAACCGTTGCCAGAGATGCAGGATCACCCCGGTAAGTATCGACGAGGGGCCGAATTTTGCGAGGCTGGTGACCAGCACGCCGGGCCAGCCGGCAACATGCCAGCCGACCAGCGTCACCACCATCATGTTCGGCCCCGGCGCGGCTTGTGCCAGGGCGAACATGGCGCTGAATTCCTGTGGCGACATCCACTGATGGATATCGACCACCTGGCGTTGCATTTCCGGCAAGATGGTGTTGCCGCCGCCAAACGCCAGCAACGACAATTGACTGAAAATCGTGGCAAGGGCAAGCAGGGTATCGCTCATGATGGCAACTTCCAGATAGCGATGATGCTAAGCGGCGCCAGTATTAGCATGGTCGGCAGCAAAGGCAGGCGCAGCAAACCGATCGAGACAAAGAACAGGCATGCTATCAGCAGTGGCAGCGGTTTTTTCAAGATCGGCATCAGCATTTTCAACGCCATCGCGATCAACAGGCCGGAAGCCGCAGCGGCGAGGCCTGCAAACAGGTGTTGTACCGAAAGATTGTCCTGGAAGCGCTGATAGATGACGCCGAGTGCGATCACAACGGCCGAAGGCGCCGCAATCAATCCCAGCAGCGACGCAAGGGCGCCGGCCACGCCGCGGAAATGCAGGCCTATCGCTACCGATAGATTGATGATGTTGCCGCCCGGCAGGCACTGGCACAGGCCAAGCATGTCGGTGAATTGGGCGGGGGTCAGCCAGCGGCGCTGCTCGACGATCATGCGGCGCGCCAGCGGCAGTACGCCACCGAAGCCGATCATTCCCAGGGTCAGGAAGCCGACGAACAATTCACGGGTGGACGGCACCTTGCTAGCACTATTTTCGAGGGTGGCGATGGATTCTGTAGTCATAGAGCGGTCATAGCTTAAACATTGGCGATGATAAACAATCTTTTGAACGGCAACAGTGTGACGCCGTTCTCACGTTGTGGATATGCCTCACGCATCGCTTCCGCGTAGGCGGCGCGGAAGGCTGGCCGTTTATCCTCAGGCAGCGCATCCAGGTAAGGCCGCAAACTGGTGCCTGCGGCCCACTCCACGACGGCGTCCTCGCCGCGCAAGGTATGCAGATAGGTGGTTTCCCAGATATCGAGCTTGCGGGTGCGCGGATACAGCAGGTCGTAATAGTTTTCAGCTGTCAGGATCGACGGTTGCTGCGGTACACCGCGCAGATAGGGTGCAAACGATGGCGATCTGGCTATTTCAGCCTGCATCTGCCGCAAGGGAGCTTCGTGCATGGCCGGCATCTGCAGCGCCAGCCAGGCGTCTGGACGCAAGAACGACAGTAGCCGCGGCAACAGGGTGGGGTGGTCTGACAGCCATTGCAGCGTCGCATTGGAATAAATCACGTCCAGCAATCCATCGGGCTGCCAATGCGCAAGATCGGCACGCTCAAAGCGGCAGTTCCGGACGGCTGCTGCAGCAGCGGCCAGCATGTTTTCCGAACTATCGACGCCAAGCACGTCGGCGTCTGGCCAGCGCGCCTTTAACAAAGCCGACACGTTGCCGGTGCCGCAACCGAGATCGACCACCCGCTGTGGTTCCTGCTCAGGGACGTAAGCCAGCAAATCGAGGGCGGGGCGCAAACGCTCATTGCCAAAATGCATATATTGTTTGGCATCCCAAATATCTGTAGTTGTATCCATGTTATCTCCTAGGATTTGTCACAAAGTTGCACGTTCGGGCAATTTCCTGGCAATTTCCTGGCAATTGCCGATGAAATCTGACGTTGCGCGGGAAAAGTAGATGAATGTTGATTCGATAAACGCATGTTACAGAAATTCGGAGGCCATACAAATCGACTTTTTTACGCCACCGTTGTGATTTATAATCACAAGCATGTCTCGTAAACTCCCGCCTTTGCAAGCGTTGCGCGCATTTGAAGTTGCAGCGCGTTTTGAAAATTTTTCGGCAGCAGCTGAAGAATTGCATGTGACGCATGGTGCGGTGAGCCGCCAGGTGGCGGTGCTGGAAGCCTGGCTCGGCATGCAGGTGTTCCATCGTCTTGGCAAGCGCGTGCAGTTGACTGACGATGGCCGGCGCTATCTGCTCACGGTGCAGGCGGCTTTCGACAATATCGCAACAGCCACCAAACTGCTGCGGGAATCCGGCACGGTGCGGGTGTTGCACATCAACGCTTTGTCGACCTTCGCCATGCGTTGGCTGCTACCGCGCCTGAGCGGATTCCAGCGTTTGTATCCGGGAGTTGAACTGAAATTGTCTACCTCCACCTCGCTACAGCCTTTGGGCGAAGCTGGTGAACTGTTCGACGTTGCGATTCGGCGCGGCCCCGGCCATTGGCCGAATTGCGTGAGCGGCGAATTCCTGGACGAAAGCGAGTTGCCGGTTTGCAGTCCGGCGCTACTGGCGCGCGCGCCTATCCGCGTAGCCAGCGATCTCGCTACGCACACCTTGCTGCATTCGGATACCCGGCCCGAGGCTTGGTCGAAATGGTTGACGGAAGCCGATGTGGCGCCGGCCTTATGCAAGAAAAAGCAATCGTTCGACCACTTTTATCTCGCCCTGCAGGCAGCCATTGACGGGCTTGGCGTTGTACTGGGGCCGTTACCGCTGATTGCCGATGAACTGGCCAGCGGCCGTCTGGTAATCCCATTAGCCGAGCCGGTTATTCGCGCCAGGAGTTATTGGTGGATAGTGGCGCGCCATCAGGCCGATGTGCCCCTGATTAAACATTTTTGCGACTGGCTGCAGCAGGAGTCGCTGCGCTAATCCGGATTCGGTAAAGTAATCCAGGCAAATATTGCTGTATTACTGATGCATAATGGCAACTGTACCTTTGAACTCAGATCAATTTACATAAAAAATAAATGAGGAGACAAAAGTCATGCGCCTTACCCAGTTCAGCCGTCTTTCGACAATTTTTGCTTTCACATTATCTGGTTTGGCGCTTAGCGCCTGCGGTGGCGGTAGCGATGGCAGCCTGACGTCGCAACCGAAAATGTTTACCGCCGATGGCGGCGTCTCGTCGTTCTACCTGTGGAGCCAGGAGATTCCCGCGACGCCAGGTATTTTGCTGCGGCAGGAAGCGCTGCCGGCCAACCTGGTGCTGCCCAACGCCGCGCAAGGCATTCGCATCCTGTATAGCTCGACCGACGGCGACGACGGTAAAACCGCGATCTATGTTTCCGGCGATTTGCAACTGCCTAAGGGCACGCCCCCGGCTGGCGGCTGGCCGTTGATTGCCTGGGCCCATGGCACCGTCGGCGTGGCGGATATCTGCGCACCTTCGTGGACCGTGCGTGATCCGCGCGATGTCGATTATCTTGATGCCTGGCTGGCGCAAGGTTATGCAGTGGTATCTACCGATTATCAAGGATTAGGGACACCCGGCCTGCACCCATACCTGCATGCGCGGCCCGAAGCCTACAGTGTTCTGGACAGCATCCGGGCGGTGTCGAAAGCGTTCCCGCAACTTTCCAGTTCCGTGGTGATCGTCGGCCAGTCTCAAGGTGCACAGGGGGCGATTGCAACGGCAGCCTACGCGCCAAACTATGCGCCGGAAATCAAGTTGCTGGGAACCGTGGCGACTGGCGTTCCTTATCAGTTGCAAAGTGTGCTGGCCTACCTGAGCGCGCTGACGGCGCAAGTGCCTACCAGCGGTTTTACGTCAGTGTTGGCGACGCTGGAGTCTTACGCCTGGCTGGGTTACGCAACGGCAGAGAGAGTGGTGCCGAATTTCGTGCTGTCCGATAACCTGACCGCCAAGGGCAAGGCGTTTTATTCGGTGGTGGCGACGCAATGCCTGGGACCGATTGAGGATTACATCACGCAGAACAAGCTGGTCACTTCCGATGTGTTCAACGGCGACGTTACCAGTTGGGCCACGCAAACCTTGCAGTCGTCCAATTATCCGACGGTCAAGTTCGCGGCGCCGATGTTTGTCGGTACCGGGACCCTGGATACCGATATTCCAACCGTGGTTCAGTATCTGTTCGCCAAGGACGCTTGCGCTGCCGGAAGCACCATTGAGCAGCACTATTATGCCGGCCAGAATCACGATGGTACGGTGCTGGCGTCGCTGGTGGATTCAAAACCGTTCGTGCAGAAACTGTTTGCAGGCCAGCCGATCACCTCGAATTGTGCGGCGTTGACGCCACCGCCGTAATTTGAGAGATTCAGGGCAGCGGTTTAAGATTGCGGCTTAACCACCAGATCCATGCGGCGTTGAATCCGGGTCTGCGCCTCGCTGTCGTTGGCGGCTCGGGCACGCTGCAGTTGCACTCCTAGCCAGGCTAGCAGCGGCCGGCGCCAGCCTTGGGCGGAAGCGGTTTCGGTGGCGTTGCCGATATCGGCCGGCGTCAGGCGTCCGCTCTGCAACAGTGCGGACGCTGCTACCAGGCGCGCCAGCGGGTCTTGGATATCGCCGATGCTGCCGCTACTGATTACTGCTCTATGTTGAGGTGGCAGCAAACCGGCATCCAGGCCTTGCCAGCGGCCATTCAGGTAAGCGGCATAAGCGCGCTCGCCGGCATCGGCATCCTCCGCCAACGGCTGAAACCCGGCGCAGTTGTCAAACTCCAGGCTGGCCGCACGCGTGGCGCAGCGCGTCAGTTCAACCCGCGCCACGAGATCGGCACGGCCGGTACTGGCGACGGCATCGCGGGCGCGCGCAAATTCCAGATCGGCGACACGCGTATTGCCGCTGAGATAGGCTGACGAAAAACTTTGCATGGAACCAAAGGCGTTGCCTTGCCATTCGGGCGCCGGCGGTTTGCTGCTGCAGGCAACCAGAAGTACGGCCGGCAACACGGATAATATGGCTGATGATGCGACGGTCGATATCTTCATGGCAGTTTGAGCTCCGTATTGCGGGCGAAGGGCCATTTGCGGTTGATCTCGTCGACCAGTTGCGTCACTTTACGCAGACTGGCATCTACTTCGGCACGCAGTGCGCCCAGGTCGTTGCTGGCGATATGGGCATTGCTGCCCACCGCTTGCGCCTCGGCCAGCACCGCATCGACTTTCTTGAGACTGTTGCGGGCGTCGCTCAATACGCCATTGAGCTGGACGATGGCAGCTTGCGCGTCGTCCATCACGCCGCGCTGGCCGGGTTGGCCGAATACGCGTTGGTCGGCCTTGGCCAGCAGTGCATTGACGCGATCCAGCGTGGCGATGATTTTTTTAGCGTTCTCGTCGCTGCCCAAGGCGCCACCCAGGACCCCATATTGTCCAGTCAGGCGGCCCGTCATGGTTTGCATGTTCGCCAGGCTGTTGTTGAGACTTGAATCGGCGGCTGTGATGGCTTGCAGGTTGCTCAGCAATTCCCTGGCGGTCGCCACCAGGCGTGGAATTTCCGCCGCAGTATCACCGCGCAGCACCGCGCGCTCCGAGTCGGGCGGCAACAACGGATCGTCGAGCACGCCGGTAAAGGCGCGGATACGGGTATCGCCTACCAGCCCGCGCTCCAGCGTGAAGACACTGGTGGTGCGCAGCCAGTTGGCATCCTTGCGCGGGACATCGATCAAGATGCGGGCCTTGCCGTCAGGCGCCAGATCTATGCGTTGCACGCGGCCGATGGGAAAGCCGGAGAAGGTCAGGTCCATGCCCACCAGCACGCCCTCGGAATCGTCCGATATCAATACCAGGCGCTGCGTGCTTTCGAACACGCCGCGCGCATACATCACATACAACACAAAACTGCATACCAGCGCAGCCATCAGGACCAGCAGCAGCAACGCCTTGAATTCAACATGCGCGGGCGGCGGCGGGACGGACGGAGAAGGGACAAGCGGGGAGTCAGGGGCGGTTGTCATAGTCGTTTTCCGGATTAGATATATTTCACTGCCAGCCCGCCGACCTCGATCAGCACCAGCACAAACAGCAGCCGTGTGGCGCCCGGTTGCAGCGTGGATGACAGCGTGATATTCCGTCGCGCTGCGTCAATGACTGCAGCAGTAGGGATTACCGCCACTGCCAATCCGAACAGTAAGGTTTTCAGTGCGAAGCCCAGTGTCACTGCGGGATCAAACACGCGCCCCACGGTGCGTGTGTAGTCAGGCAGGCCCCATGGACTGATGCCGTAGACATTGATATAAGCCAGCAGCAAGACAATCACGCCGCTCACCGTAGCCAGGCTCAGCACGGAAAAGGCGCAGGCGATCGTACGCGGCACCAGATCCTGTTGCAAGCGGGCGATATCCGGAGCGGCAGTGCTTTGGCTGGTGAGCAATTGCGCACTGTTGAACGCTGCGCCGGCGCGCAGCGCCACAAACAGGGCTGCCGACAGCGGTATCAATTCCAGCACCAGTACCCGCACCATCATTTCCAGTGCGTAGCGCGACAGGCCATAGCTCAGCGCGGTGACGAGCACGATCCGGATCAGCACCAGGCTGAGCAAGGTAGACAACAAGGTGAACCACGGCAGGATTTGCCAGGTGCTGCTGTAAATGTAGCGATAAGTCGTGTTGCGGTTAGCCCGGTGATAGGTGGACGGAGAGAATCCCATGACCAGTGCGATGCCGGCCAGATGAAGCATGCGCCACCAGCTGCTCGCGGCGCGTAAGACAGTCACGGCCCATTGCTCTGGTTTCAGGTAGCTGGATGAGGTTGGGTGCATGGCTAGATGATAACGCAGCAATGCTGGCAACGGCTTCGCTTAAGGTGTTTTTTCGGCGAGCCCCCCCAATTCAAGGCCAGGGGGCGGGTGTAACCGGCAGATATTGCGGTTCGAAGTCTTCTGGCGCTCGCGCTTCGAGCTGGGTGTGCAAGCGGGCGCCGAGCAGCAATTGGATTTCATGTTCGCTGGCGCTGAAGTCGGCAGTGTGCAATGGCTGGTCGGGCACGGGCCAGTTGTCCATGGCCCATTTCCTGAATTGCTCGAAACGTGTAGTCAGTTCCCTGCGGTAGTCGTCGCGTACTTTGTCTTGCGAAGTCTGGTTCATGGCTTTCTCCGTCTAATCGTACCGTGCCATATTTCATGGTCGAGACCCGGTAAGTCCGGCGAACTATCGGACGGCAGCCGGACTGTACCCGATTGTGATATAGGATATCACGCTCGCCTGTCCCACCCGTTCCACCTGTTTTACCGCTTGTGGGAGCGCGGCTAAAGCGACTTCTCCGCAATGAGGGCTAGCAGGTCATGCCAGGACTTGCGGAACGATTGCGCTCCTTCCAGCTGCAGTTGAGCCGCAAGCGCGACAATATCCACGTCAGACTGGGCGAACGCGGCAAGCACTGTCTCGGCATCGCCGCCATCCTCATGCATGACGCCGTTCAAGCCGCTGAGCCGGGCCAAGGCTTGCAAGGTTTTCTCCGGCATGGTGTTGACGGTATGGGGAGCCGCGAGCGCTTCGATGTAATAGGTTTCCGAAATCTGCGGATCTTTGCTGCCGGTGCTGGCCCACAGCAGGCGCTGAGATAGGGCGCCGGCCAGGGCGAATCCATGTGCATTCTCGGAAGCGAGGCGCTCCCGATAGGTTTTGTAGATCTGTCCGGAAATTGCCAGGCCAAGGCGATTATTCAATTCGCTCGGAATTTTGCCTGCCACCGCTTTGTCCCATCGACTGACGAAAATCGACGCCACCGAATTGACCTTTGGATCAAGGCCGGCGTCCATCCTGCGCTGAATGCCGCGCCAATAAGCGTCGGCTGCGGCAATATATTGCTCGCGCGAAAATAGCAAGGTGACATTGACCGGTACACCGGCGAAGATGGCTTCTTCGATGGCCGGCACGCCAGCCTCGTTACCGGGAATCTTGATGAATAGATTGGGGCAATCCGCCATGGCATGCAGTCGCTTGGCCGCTTCGATGGTGCCAGCCGTATCGTTGGCGAGCAGCGGCGATACCTCCAGGGAAACCCAGCCGTCGACGCCGCCGCTGGCTTCAAAAGAAGGGAGAAACAGGGCCGCGGCGCGCTTCAAGTCTTCTATGGCCAGTTCAAAAAACAGCGCCTCGCCGGATTTCCCTTCTTTGGTTTTTGCGTGGATGGCCTGGTCATAGGCGGTGGTATTGCGAATCGCCTGTTCAAAGATGGTGGGATTGGAGGTCAATCCGGTCACGGAAAAATCAGAACAATAGCGCTGCAGCGTGCCGCTGTCCAATAGTTCGCGCGTAATATTATCCAGCCACAAACTCTGGCCGAATGCATGCAATTGGGTAGTTGCGTTCATGGAAACCTCTACAGTTTGGAAAAATCGTGGGTGACCAGGTCGGCAAAATGTTCGACGATAATGTCAGCCGGCTGATAGGCAGCAATAATTTGCGGGTCGCGTGCGTAATGGCCTTGACGCGGAAATACCGTAGTGAGCTTCGGGCCCCAACTGTGCTTCATGGCGGCCAGTACGCTAAGCTTGTCGTCGATCATTACATAGTGACGCGCCGGATATTGGCTGGCAACAGCATCCAGCATTTCTTCCTTGTGGACATAGATCAGCACCCGGCCATCCACGACTTGCCACAGGCCGGAACGCTGGATTTTACGTGGCTGGAAAATCACGTCGCCATCCGACAAAATCACCGTGCGGCCCCATTGGCGCAGATGGGCGATAGCGTCCAGCACTCCCGGATATATCAGGTCGGCGAATGGATAGTCGATGAGAAAGGCCGACATCAGCAGTAAGCGGGCATCGTCCATGTGGGCCAGTCGATAGCGTTGCATCGCACCCAGATAATCGACATAGCCAAGTTCTATGCGCAGTTGCTCGAGAATGGTGCGATAGCGATCCCGGTTGTCGGTGCCGAATTCCTGTTCCAGATGCAGCATGAGCTCGTCGCGCAGCCGGTCGTTGTCGAGCAACGTATTGTCGACATCGAGCAAGAAAACTATTTCATCCGATGTTGCCATTGGGATCCTTGGTCGGTGCAGGGTCATGCCAGCCGCCGTCACCTGAAGCGATGTCAGCGGCTTGCTGCGGTCCCCAGGTTTGAGTTTCATATGTCTCCAGGGGAACCGTGTTGCCCAGAATCGGCGCCACGGTGCGCCAGGCAGCTTCGATGCTGTCATAGCGCGCGAACAGCGAGGCGTCTCCCTGGATGGCGTCGCCGAACAGGCGTTCATAGGGTGACATTTCAACGCTGTCGTGATGCTGGGCCAACAATTCCACGGCTTCGCCACGCATCGCCTCACCCGCCAGCTTGACGCGCGCACCTAAAGAAATCTGGACTTCGGGGCTGATCCGGAAACGGAAATAGTTGGCATGCCCGGTTTCGGCAGCATCGAAGATGGGGTGGTACGGCGATTTGAGCGTTACCATGACCTCAGTTGCAGTCAGTGGCAACTGTTTGCCTGCGCGGATATAAAACGGTACGCCTGCCCAGCGCTGATTGTCGATACCCAGGCGCAGGGCGACGAAAGTCTCTACTGTGGAATCGGCCTGCACACCGGGTTCTGCCCGGTATCCGCGAAACTGCCCGCGCACTGCCTGAGCAGGGGCAATCGGCCGCATGGCACGGAACACTTGCAATTTCGCATCGCGTATGGCGTCTGCATGGTGATCGGCCGGAGCATCGGTCGCCAGCAGTGCCACCACCTGCAGCAAATGATTTTGCACTACGTCGCGAATTGCCCCCACGCTTTCATAAAATCCGCCACGTCCTTGCACGCCAAATGATTCAGCCATGGTGATTTGAACATTGGCCACATGGTCGCGGTTCCAGACCGGTTCGAGGAACGTGTTTGCCAAGCGGAAGTAGAGCAGATTCTGGACCGCTTCCTTGGCCAGGTAATGATCGATACGAAATATGTCCGGCGCCGGAAAGGATTGCATCAACAGCTGGTTCAAGGCTTGCGCTGAAGCCAGGTCGCGTCCAAACGGTTTTTCGACAATGACCCTGCCGTTTTTTGCGCAACCGGAGCGATACAAGCCTCTGATGACGTTGTCAAACATTTCTGGCGGAATGGCGAGATAGTGCAGGGGGTGGCTTGCGCCTGCCAGCGCTACCCGCAGGCGTTGATAAGTGTCGTTGTCCAGATAATCGCCGCTCAGGTATTGCAACCGTGCCGAGAGTTTTTTAAAGGCGTCTGCATCCAACGTGCCATGTTGTTCAATACTATCTCGCGCCCGCGCGATGAACTGATCGATGCTCCAGTCCGATCTGCCGAGGCCGACGACAGGCATATCGAGATGGCCGTTACGGGTCATGGCCTGCAGGGCTGGAAAAATTTGCTTGTAAGCGAGGTCGCCGGTGGCGCCGAAGAAAACCAGCGCATCTGACATGGGAGAAGTCATGTAGACAGCATCTGCCTGAGGTATGGCGCAGTCTGTACGGTAGCGTACTTTGATAAAGAAAGGCGAGTTGCGGTACAAATTGCAATATTCAATATCAATATCAATATCAATATCAATATTTAGTATTAATCGCGGCGAAAATGAACAAGCCTAAATGACTAGTCGACTAGTCACACATGTTCATCTACGCCGCATGAAATCCATGCAATCCGGAGTGTCAGGCCGCTCCGCGGTACGTATTCAGATCTGGTGTAAGCCGTTGCGGCCCTTGTGGTTGTGGGGATAGTTTGGATCTCTGCGACTCGGCGACGCTTTCTACGCCGTCGGCGGAAATCGCTTCAAGGAAGCTGAGGACATTGCGATAATAATCGACCCGCATTTCCGCTTCCAGCAATTGCCTTTCTGATTGATACAAGGCCAGGCGTGTATCGCGTAGTTCATTTTCTGCGAGCTTTTCAGGCGTCTGGATATATTTCGTCGCCAATCTGTTCATCCATCCCATGTTGTCACCTCTTTTGTGTGGAGACGATTTAATCTTAAATCGTTCTTGGCGAAAAAAGCTAACAAAAGAGCTCGCAATCGACTTCATTTAACAGTGTTGTTGCGCAATATCCACGCGACTATTTACGTAGGACAACAAAGCATGGAAAGTCCGGAAATGCAAGATGAAAAAAGACAGGATGCGCTCGAAAGGAGGCATCATTGATGGCTGCCAATGTGGCTTGGCAGCGCCGCCGGATCGGCTAATGAACCAGTAGCGGCGATGTATGAGACTTGATCAGATCGAGTTTCGCAGCATACAGATCGTGATCGTTACGGCTGGGGCTGTTTTCCATTGCGATGCTCAGGTGCTTGAGCGCTTGATCCGTTTCACCAAGGCGCAGGCAGGCAATCCCCATCCAATACTGGAATTCATGATAGTAGGGGTCGCGTGCAATTTCCTTGGTGAATTGCTGTTTCGCGGTTTTGTAATCTCCCGCGCGCATTGCTGCCATGCCCAGGTTGAATGCCTGGAAGGGGGCATCAGGCTGCAACCTGGTCAGCTTGGCAGTCAATGCTTTCGACTCTGCAAATTTTCCAAGATCGTTAAGGACGCCGATCAGGTTGAACATGACTACCGTGCTATCTGGTTCGCGCTCAAACACCAGCCGCAACGTGTGCTCGGCTTCCGGTAAATTGTCATGGCGCCGATAAATCACCGCCAGGGTATTGTAGGAGGGCAGGAACCTTTCGTCTTGCCGGATCGCCTCGCGCGCCCACCAGTAGGCGTCGTCCAGCTGGTGCACGGCCAAGGCTTCGGCGGCGCGGTTATTCATGTACATTGCCACAATCGTTTTCTCATCGATGTCTTGCCGACGCTGGCCGGCGGTATCTTCCGGCGGCAGGAAATCAATCGTCATCTGACTGCTTTGGTCGAACGGTATGCGCGCCTCGGTTTGCCTTTTGCCGAGGGTGACGTTGACGTGGCCGCTGGCAAAATAAAAGTCGTCATTGCGGCTCCAGGCGCGGTCCATCAGAATTGCCTGGTAATGCACCGGCAGTCCGAGTTCCTTGGCGAAGGCGGCTGTCATGATCACTAGCGACAGGCAATTCCCGGTGCGGGCAGTGAACGTCTGGGCGGCATCGCGGGTGTGCGCGGCGTTGTATTCCAGTTTCAGCTGTTTCTCGCTGTACAGTGCATCGAACAGGCCCTGCTGCATGCCTTTCGCATGCATTTGATGGGTGGTCTCCACGCTGTTCAGGTATTGCTTCATTGCGGGGCTGATGGCAAATACATCGGCGGCCTTGACTGGTTGCGAAGGCGCAGCGAAATATTGGTCGTTGAAAAGACGATCGGCCCGTGGCGCCTGCGGGGTGGTCGTGCAGGCGGCGAGCAGGAGGCAGACAGTAAAGCAGAAAGGCAGGACTACCCAGCTTTTTTTCATCTGAGGCCACCGCTTGGAAATTGCTCGTGGCCTCTACTATATACCTAAATTTCCACGGCCGGGCGCCCCATGATGTAATGTTCGAGTTGCTGGATAATGAACTGCTGCTCGGAAATAATGTCTTTCACCAGATCGCCGATGGAAATGATGCCAATCAGCTTGCCGTCGTCCAGGATGGGCAGGTGCCGCAAGCGGTTTTCGGTCATCAGCGCCATGCATTGTTCATTGGTGTCGTCCAGGCGCACATACATGACGGAGGAAGTCATGATGTCGCGTACGAAAGTGTCATTCGACGAGCGTCCCATCAGTATCATCTTGCGGGCATAGTCGCGCTCGGTGACAATCCCGACAATCGTTTCCTGCTCCACCACCAGCAGTGCACCGACGCTCTTGTCCGCCATCATTCTTACGGCATCCAGTACTTTGGCGCCGGGAGAAATCGTATAGACGGCCTGGTTTTGCTTGGTCTTGAGAATCTGCGCGACGGTTTTCATCAGCTACTCCTTCAGATAGGCCGGCAATCAAATATTTATTTCGTCCTTGCTTAATTGAGAAGGTAGCCCCTTCGTTTTCAAATAGCAAGAGGCGCGGGCTTGGCGCTGGTTGTAGCCGATAATGTGGCCGATAAGTCAGGCTGAAAAATGGTGTGGCGGGCCATCAAGGAGCGGGCGGATTTTCGAGTCGTTCGCTGGATTTTTCGACGGCGTGGCGGTGGCTTTGGGCGGCAAATGCAGCATGGCCGGTTAATAGTTGCGCGGCTTCTTCGATCAACCATTGTGTTGGTACCGGCCTGGCGAAAGATGCCGCCAGCAGGACTACAAAGCTGGCGGTGATCAAAGCGCGGTTCAGTGACGGTTTTGGCAAGCGTTCAGCTTGCCAGATGAAAGCCAGGCAGACTGAGGTGCCCATCAGCCATCCGCTAACCGCCTCGCTGACCGAATGGAAATCCAGCAGTACGCGCGAAAAACTGACCAGTACTGCAAAACATATGCCGAAAACCGCCGCCGAGCACCGGATCAGTGGCGTCTGTTGCTGTAAAACGAGATAGCAGAGCAGCGGAATAATCGCCGCAGCACGCATCGCATGGCCGCTGAAGCCCCTGAAATCCAGTGCTTCTATGCCGATGCCCCAGCCCGCAAATGCGATCTTTGACGCGGCCACCAACAGCAACGCGCCGCCAAACAAAAGGCACCACATCCAAAATGAGCGCCAGGCACGTGCCGCTAGCAGCCATGCTGCGATTGCGGTAGCGGCGGGAAGCATGATGGTGCTGCCGCCGATTTTGGTAATTGTCGTCCATTCAAGCATAAATCTACCGGGAGTCAGCGAAAAGACGTGTTTGTCGTGCGGGGAGATGGTGCAACTTTGACCTTGTCTGTCGGGGGTGGTTAAAAAGTTAAGCGGCCTATTTTATCAAACCGCAACGTCCTTGGCGCGCTGCACCATTTTTTTTGAAACTGAACCGGCCCGAAACGGCTGCCGGTTCGTGCGGGATCCCCGGCCAGCCGCGGAAAATGGCACATGGCGCCATGTCATGTGCCCGTCATGAAATCATCGAATCCGAGTTGCATTTTTAAAAAGCGTGTGGTGTCGGCATGTCATGGGTAGAATCTAGCTTGATTGACCGAATCTGGACCTTAACCATTCGAGAGAAAATCATGCACACAGCCGCCGTGGAACGAAAACAGCAAAAGCTGGCAGAGATGGTCGAATTCGCGCGGGATCGCTTGCCGCCGGAAGTGTTTGCGCCGATGCAACCTTTCCTGGTCGAGTATTACTCGCAGGTAGGGGAAGAACAGATACTGAGCCGCGATATCGCCGATTTGTACGGCGCGGCAGTCGCCCATTGGCAGTTTGCGCGGCATTTTGTGAGCGGCACGCCGCGGGTGCGCATCTACAATCCACGGGTTGATGAACATGGCTGGCAATCCGGCCATAGCGTGATCGAGATCGTCAACGACGACATGCCGTTCCTGGTCGATTCCGTAACCACCGAAATAAATCGCCTGGGCCTGACTTTGCACGCGGTGATCCACCCGGTATTCCGGGTCTGGCGCGATGCCGGCGGACAGGTGGAAAAAATCCAGCGCGCCAGCGAAGCCGCTGGCAAGGATGCCGACAAAGCCAGGCTGGAATCGACGATACATATAGAAGTGGACCGCTGTACCGAAGCAGCCAGGATGGAAGAAATCCTGGCCGGTGTGCTCAAGGTGCTGGGCGATGTCCGTGCCTCGGTTGAGGACTGGCGGCAAATGATGAGCGCCGCCGGCGCCGCAATCGACGATCTGAAGCAGCAGCATACGGGCGATACCGGCGATACCGGGCTGCAAGGTGAAATTGCAGAGGCGCGTGCTTTCCTGGAATGGATGGTCGACGATCATTTTACGTTCCTCGGCTATCGCGATTACGAGCTGGTCGTCAGCGACGGCGAAAACTATCTGCAAGGCGTGCCGGGCTCGGGCCTTGGCATACTGCGCGACTCTCTGCGGGCCGCCGACAGCACCACCAAATTGCCGGTCACTGCGCAAGGCATCATTGATGCGCGTTCGCCGATTTTCATTACCAAGGCTAATTCACGCGCTACCGTGCATCGGGCCGGTTATCTAGACTATGTCGGCGTCAAGCGTTATGACGCCGGCGGCAAGGTGGTCGGTGAGCGTCGCATAGTCGGTTTATATACCTCGACCGCCTACATGGTGCCAACCAGCGAGATTCCGCTGGTGCGCCGCAAAGTGGCGAAGGTGCTGGAACGCGCCGGCTTTGTGCCCAAGGGGCATCTGGCGAAGACCTTGGCCACCATCCTGGAACAATATCCGCGCGACGAATTGTTCCAGATTGATGAAGATGAATTGTTCGATACCGCCAGCGGCATCCTGCGCCTGGAAGAGCGTCAGCGTACCCGTCTGTTTGTGCGGCGTGATGCGTTCGGCCGCTATGTTTCCTGCCTGGTTTTCGTGCCGCGCGACCGCTTCAATACCGAACTGCGCGAACGCATCCAGGATTTGCTGCTGGAAGCCTTCAACGGCACAGGCATCGAATTCACGCCGTTGTTGTCGGAATCGATGCTGGCACGTATCCAGTTTACCGTGCGCACCGAGCCGGGTAGCGTAACCGATGTCAATGTCGAGCAGCTGGAAGCGCGCATCGTGGAAGCTACCCGGCGCTGGCAGGATGACCTGACGGAGGCGTTGCTCGAGCAGCGCGGGGAAGAGCAGGGCACGCGATTACTGCGTCGTTATGCAGCATCGTTCCCCGCCGGTTTTCGCGAAGACTATTCCGCACGCACCGCGGTGCATGACATCGCATTGCTGGAAACCGCGCGGCAGAATACCGGCCTGGCCATGAGTCTGTACCGTCCGATCGAAGCGGCGCCGGCTTCGTTGCGCCTGAAAATCTATCGCGCCGGCAAGCCGATGGCTTTGTCGCAAAGCCTGCCGATGCTGGAGCACATGGGCGTCAAGGTGAACGAGGAACGCCCCTACCGGATCGAACTGCAAGATGGCGAGCCTGCGTGGATCCACGATTTCGGCATGCAGACCGCGGACGATAGTGAAGTCGAGATCGATCGCATCAAGGGCATATTCGAAGATGCCTTTGGTCGTGTCTGGAGCGGTGAAGCCGACAATGACGATCTCAACCGGCTAGTGCTGCGGGCCCGGCTGGACTGGCGTGAAGTGACCATCCTGCGTGCTTATGCACGCTATCTGCGGCAAGTCGGATCAACCTTCAGCAACGCCTATATCGAGCAGGCACTGACGGCCAATCCGGCGATTGCGCGCAATCTGGTGGCGCTGTTCCTGATACGTTTCGATCCGGCGCTGGCAAAAGACGCCGGTACCGAGGCGAAAGCCAAGACCCTGCTGCAACAGACCGAAGAGGCAATGGACCAGGTGCCGAATCTCGATGAAGACAGGATCCTGCGTCAGTTCCTGGGTGTGATCAGCGCCACCTTGCGCACCAATTACTTCCAGCGTGGCGCCGATGGCCAGCCAAAATCCTATCTGTCTTTCAAGTTCGACCCGGCCAAAGTGCCAGGATTGCCGGCGCCCAAGCCGATGTTCGAGATATGGGTGTATTCGCCCAGGTTCGAAGGCGTGCATCTGCGCGGTGGCAAAGTGGCGCGCGGCGGCCTGCGCTGGTCCGACCGGCGTGAAGACTTCCGTACTGAAGTGCTGGGCCTGGTGAAGGCGCAGATGGTCAAGAATGCGGTGATCGTGCCGGTCGGTTCCAAGGGTGGTTTCGTTCTCAAGAATGCGCCGCCGGCTAGCGACCGCGACGCCTATCTGCGCGAAGGCGTAGCTTGCTATCAGACTTTCTTGCGCGGCTTGCTGGATCTGACCGATAACCTGGTCGACGGCAAAGTTGTGCCTCCGCATGACGTGGTGCGCTACGATCCGGACGATCCTTATCTGGTGGTAGCTGCCGACAAAGGTACCGCCAGTTTCTCCGATTACGCCAATGCGATTTCCGCCGAATACGGCTTCTGGCTGGGCGACGCCTTCGCCTCTGGCGGCTCGGTAGGTTATGACCATAAGAAAATGGGAATTACCGCGCGTGGCGCATGGGAAGCTGTCAAGCGCCATTTCCGCGAAACCGGCGTCAATACCCAAGAGCAGGATTTCACCGTGGTCGGCATCGGCGACATGTCTGGCGACGTGTTCGGCAACGGCATGCTGCTGTCGCGCCATATCAAGCTGTTGGCAGGGTTCGATCATCGCCATATTTTCCTGGATCCGAATCCAGATCCGGAGACCAGTTTCGTCGAGCGTGAGCGTCTGTTTGCATTGCCGCGTTCAAGCTGGGCCGATTACAACGCCAGCCTGATTTCCAGCGGCGGCGGAGTCTATGCGCGCACCTTGAAGACGATTCCGCTGACGCCGCAGGTGCAGGCGGCGCTGGGTATAACTGCCAGCGAACTGGCGCCGACTGAGTTGATACGCGCCATCCTGCTGGCGCCGGTGGATCTGCTCTACAACGGCGGTATCGGCACCTATATCAAGGCCACGCGTGAAAGCCACGCCCAGGTCGGGGATCGCAGCAATGACGCGATCCGGGTCAACGGCGCCGAACTCAATTGCAAGGTGGTAGCTGAGGGCGGCAACCTCGGTTGCACCCAGTTCGGCCGTATCGAGTTTGCTCAGAAGGGCGGACGAATCTGTACCGATGCCATTGATAATTCGGCCGGCGTCGACTGCTCTGATCATGAAGTCAATATCAAGATCATGCTGGGTCTGATCGTCGGCGAAGGCGAAATGACCGAGAAACAGCGTAACAAGTTGCTGGCGGAAATGACGGAGGAAGTCGGCCTTCAGGTACTGACCGATAACTATTACCAGACCCAGGCGCTGTCGGTCGCGGGGCGCCGCGCCGCCAGCTTGCTGGAACCGGAATCGCGTTTGATCCGTTTCCTGGAACGCGCCGGCCGGCTCGACCGGGTGGTCGAATTCCTGCCGTCGGAAGAGGAATGTGCTGAGCGCAAGACGGCCAAACAAGGGCTGACCGCGCCGGAGCGGGCGGTGCTGATGGCGTACAACAAGATGTGGCTGTATGAACAGTTGCTGGCATCGGATTTGCCGGCAGATCCGTTTATCGCCAGTTCATTGTCCGCTTATTTTCCAAAGCCATTGCGTGAACGCTTTCCTGACGCAATGAAACGTCATCCCCTGGCGCGCGAGATCATTTCCACCTATCTGGTGAATACGCTGACCAATCGGGTCGGCGCCACCTTTGTCCATCAACTGGCCGATGAGAGCGGCGCCAGCCCTACCGACGTGCTGCGCGCCAGCGTCATCGCACGCGAGGTATTCGGTTTCGAGGAAATCTGGCAAGACATCGATGCCCTCGACAACCGGGTGCCGGATGCCTTGCAGGCGCAAATGTTTGTCGATGTCGGCGGATTGATCGAACAAGCCAGCTTTTGGTTCTTGCATCGCCACGCGCAGGAGGCGTCGATTGAAGCCACGGTGGCGCGCTTCCGCCAGGCTGCCGATCAACTGGGGCCGCAACTGGTCTCGCTGCTGGCGACCAGCGATGCGGACGCACTCAAGGCAAAGCGCGATGCGCTGATACAAGCGGGTGTCTCCGAGCAGCTGGCGCGGCGGGTTGCCAGTGCCGAGCTGATCGGGGCGGTGCTGGACATCGCCGAAGTCGCGGCATCGACAGGGCGCAGCCTGGAGCTGGTCGCGGCAGTCTATTTTGCGCTGGACGTCAACTTGAACTTCGGCTGGATGCGTGAACGGGTCAGCGCGTTGCCGGTCGATTCGCATTGGCAGATCCTGGCGCGCACTGCGCTGCAGAGCGACTTGACCGGTTTGCAGCGCGCCTTGACTGCCAAAGTGATTCAACTGTCGCCGACGCTGGAACAGTCGCAGGAGATGATCGATGTCTGGCAAACCGCCAGCCGGACACCGCTGGAACGTTACCGTCGCCTGCTCACCGATTTCCAGATGGGCGGCAATGTCGACCTGGCGATGCTGTCGGTGGCGGCGCGCGAGATGCGTTCGATCGACTCTGTCACCAGCTAACCGTTGGCTGGACAGGCGCTAGCAAAAAGGTGAGGGCATGCAGACTGTCTTGATCGACACGGACGGCGCCATCTGTACCATTACGATGAACCGGCCGCACAAGCGCAATGCGGTCGACCGTCTCATGGCGGAGGAGTTGCGCCTGGCGTTCGAGCGCTTCGAAGCTGACGCCACGCTCAAGGTCGCGGTGTTGACCGGCGCTGGCGGCCAGTTTTGCGCCGGCGCCGATCTCAGCGCTGTCGGTGATCCGGCCTTGCGCAATGAACTCGATCCGGAGGGCGCCGGTAGCGGCCCGATGGGACCCACCCGCATGGCACTCTCGAAGCCCTTGATTGCCGCCGTCAACGGCTATGCGGTAGCCGGCGGACTTGAACTGGCGTTGCTGGCGGATTTGCGCGTCGCCGATGAAGATGCCGTATTCGGCGTGTTTTGCCGACGCTGGGGCGTGCCCTTGATTGATGGCGGCACGGTACGGCTGCCGCGTCTGATCGGCATGGGGCGTGCGTTGGACCTTATCTTGACCGGACGCCCGGTGGCGGCTGCTGAAGCGTTGGGCATGGGGCTGATCAATCGCATCACGCCGCCAGGCGGGGCGCTGGCTGCGGCACTTGAACTGGCAGCTCAGGTGGCGGCCTTTCCACAACAGTGCATGCTGGCGGATCGCCGCTCAGCGTATGAACAATGGGATTTGCCGCTGGCCGAGGCGCTACGCCGCGAAGGTGCGCAAGGGGTGCCGGTTGTGCTCGCGGAGGGCGAAGCCGGCGCCGCCAGATTTACCTTCGGGGTTGGCCGTCACGGCCGTTTTGAAGACTGACTGTAGATTGTCCGGTCTTGCCCCTAATCAAGATCGGATGTGTTTCCTTTGTCTGCATTGTTGTTAATTTTACTCTATCTCCTTCCACTTTAAGCACATTGACAAGCCGCTTGGCGCGGGATGAGTTCGCCTAAGAAAAAGGAAGGAAACTTGACTATGGTCAATGCCGAGAGTTGTGGGTGCTAGCTAAGATGGCATCAAGTTTGGGAGCCGCAAGAAATTTTTGAAAAGCGGCACTGAAAAAGATAACCGATAACAGGAGGAGCAATGGCAGCAGTGATATCCGAGTCGAAAGTGGCGCCAGGCGCAGCATCAAGCACCACGGCCGACGATACGCTCAAAC
>FTFY01001007.1_pt1 | contig 39687 bp, 38 predicted proteins | sample 1640561 | NCBI WGS metagenome assembly FTFY01 (sample SAMEA3914789, study PRJEB12502) | metagenome | biome: forest; material: soil | place: Canada | collected 2011-07-03 | depth 0.3 m | reverse complement strand
GCCCGCACTATCGCGATCTGGCAGAAAAGTGGCTCAAGGGCGAGTATTTCCCGTTGTTGTATTCCCGTGCGGCGGTAGAGAAAGCCACAGTGGAGAGGATTCGCCTGCAGCCGGGTAATTGACGTTGCGGGTAAAACGAAAACAAGGGCGCTGATCAGCGCCCTTGTTTTATGCAAATTCGATACGTTGCGTGGTCTCGGCGTTAAACCAGTGCAAAGCTGCCGGGTCAAAACCGGCAGTGATTTTCTGTCCGGCTTCGACTGCAGTCGCAGCCGGTACCCGCATCACTAACAGCTGATCGCCGATCGATGCATGAACCAGCAGATCGGCACCTAACGCTTCGACCAGTTCCGCGCGCATCGTCAAGCCAGGCTGGCCGAAGATCAACTGTTCCGGACGCAGGCCCATGATGCAATCATGGCCGGCGATGGCGTTGTGGATAAACGGCAGTTTGATGGCGTCGGCGTTGGCCAGCGTGAAACTGCCGCCGTCTTCCGCCAGGCGTCCTTGCAACAGATTCATCGGCGGCGAGCCGATAAAACTGGCGACAAAGGTAGTGGCCGGTTTGGCATAGACCTGGGCCGGCGTGCCGATCTGTTCGGCACGGCCGCCATTCATGACGATCATGCGCTGGCCCAAGGTCATGGCTTCAACCTGGTCATGCGTGACATACAAACTGGTGGTGCCCAGCGTGCGATGCAGCTTCTGGATTTCCAGGCGCATCTGCACGCGCAGTTTGGCATCCAGGTTGGACAGCGGCTCATCGAACAGGAATACTGCCGGCTCGCGCACGATCGCGCGTCCCATCGCCACCCGCTGGCGCTGGCCACCGGACAATTGGCGTGGCGTACGCTGGAGCAGGGCGCCGAGCTCCAGGATCTTGGCCGCCTTTTGCACGCGGGTCTCGATGTCGTCCTTGCTCAGGCCGCGGATCTTCAAGCCGTAAGCCATGTTCTCGTACACGCTCATGTGCGGATACAGCGCATAGTTCTGGAATACCATGGCGATGTCGCGGTCTTTCGGCTCCAGCTTGTTGACTACGCGGTCGCCGATGACGATGTCGCCCGAAGTGATTTCTTCCAGTCCTGCCACCATGCGTAGCAGGGTTGATTTACCGCAGCCGGAAGGGCCCACCATGACAATGAATTCGCCATCGGCGATATCGATCGAAATGCCGTGGATGATATCGACCGCCTTGGGGGCCTTGCCGTAGGTTTTCTTGACGTTCTCTAGGTGTACTTTTGCCATATCACTTCTCGGAATCAACCAATCCTTTCACAAACCACTTTTGCATCACCACCACTACCAGGCCAGGCGGCAACATCGCCAGGATCAAAGTGGCCATCACCATATTCCATTCCACCGCCGAATCGCCGCCGGTAATCAAGGTCTTGATGCCGATACCGATCGGGTACATGTCCTGGTTGGTGGCGATCATCAGCGGCCACAGATACTGGTTCCAGCCGTAGATGAACATGATCACGAACAGCGCGATGATATTGGTGCGCGACAGCGGCCAGATCACATCCTTGAAAAACCGCAACGGCCCGGCGCCGTCGATGCGCGCCGCCTCCGCCAGTTCATCCGGAATGGTCAGGAAGAATTGACGGAACAAGAAGGTAGCTGTGGCCGACGCGATCAACGGTATGGTCAGGCCGGCGTAGGTATTGAGCATGCCGAAATCGGATACCACCTGATAGGTCGGCGTGATACGTACTTCCACCGGCAGCATCAAGGTCAGAAAAATCATCCAGAAGATGAACGAGCGCCCGGGAAAGCGGAAATACACCATGGCAAATGCCGACAGCATGGAAATCGAAATCTTGCCGATAGCGATCGCCAGCGCCGAGATCAGGCTCACCAGCAGCATGCGCGCCACCGGTGGCGCCGAAACGTTGCCGGATGCGCCCTTGGTCAATAGCGCGCTGTAGTTTTCGATAAAGTGTGTGCCGGGCAGCAGGGACATGGGTGCGGCGGCTGCCTGCCCGGCGGTTTGTGTGCTGGCAACGAAAGCTACGTAAAGCGGAAAGGCGATGATGATGACACCCAGCAGCAGCACCAGGTGGCTGATCATGTCGAGGATGGGACGGCGCTCAATCATGTGCGTCTTTCAGGGCATTTTCAGTGTGGATCTTCATGCGTACTGGACTTTCTTTTCGACATACTTGAATTGCACCACGGTGAGTACGATGACGATGGTCATCAGGATCACCGACTGCGCTGCGGCGCTACCCAGGTCGCCGCCCTTGAAGCCGTCGAGGAATACCTTGTAGACCAGGATCTCGGTATCCTTGCCGGGGCCGCCCTGGGTGGTGGCTTCGATAATCGCGAAGGTGTCGAAAAAGGCGTAGACGATATTCACCACCAGCAGGAAGAAGGTGGTGGGCGATAACAGCGGGAAAACGATGGTCGCAAAACGCTTTACCGGCCCTGCACCGTCAATCGCAGCGGCTTCGATCAGCGATTTCGGTATCGATTGCAACCCCGCCAGGAAGAACAGGAAGTTGTAGCTGACCTGTTTCCAGACGGCCGCGATCACGATCAGGATCATGGCGTGGCGGCCGTTCAGGATGTGATTCCAGTCGATGCCGATGTAATGCAGCCAGTGGGAGATAATCCCCAGCGTCGGGCTCAGCATGAACATCCACAGCACGCCGACCACCACCGGTGATACCGCATACGGCCAGATCAGGAAGGTTTTGTAGATTGCCGCGCCTTTGATCACGCGATCGGCGAAGGCTGCCAGGATCAGCGATATCGACAGGCCAAGTACCGCCACCAGTACCGAGAACACGGCGGTGGTCTTGAAGGAGCCGAGGTAATTGCTATCGGCGAACAGTGCGCGGAAATTATCGAACCAGACGAATTCCGAATAGCCGCCGAAAGCATCTTGCAGCAGCATAGACTGGTACAGGGCTTGCACCGCCGGCCAGACGAAAAACAACAGGGTAACAATGATCTGCGGCGCCACCAGGGCATAGGGCAGCCAGGCAGACTTGAAGCGAGCGCGTTTTTCCACGATGGGACTTTCTATCGTCCGCGGCGATGCGGGATTTCAGGGTGAGACGAAACTGCAATTTCGCAGGGTGGGGCCGTGCCCGCGCGTGAACCGGAAAATGACCGCATATTCACTTGGTTAACGCGTGGGCAAAAAAACTTGCCCACCCTACCTGCACAACTATCTGGCGGTTACTTGTTTGTTTTCTCGAAACGTTCCAGCAGCAGGTTACCGCGTTCCACTGCCGTATCCAAAGCCTGCTTGACCGTAATCTTGCCGGTCCAGACGTTTTCCAACTCTTCGTCGATGATGGTGCGGATCTGCGGCATGTTGCCAAGACGAATGCCGCGCGACTTGTCGGTCGTCTTGGTAATCATCTGCTTGACTGGGACGTCGGTGCCGGGATTGCGGTCATAGAAGCCGGATTTGCGGGTGATTTCGTAAGCGGCCAGAGTGGTCGGCAGATAGCCGGTTTCCTGATGCCATTTGGCCTGCACTTCCGGCTGCGACAAGAACTTGAAGAACTTGGCCACGCCTTTGTAATCCTCGGTTTTCTTGCCGCCCATGACCCACAGCGAAGCGCCGCCGATCATGGTGTTTTGCGGCGCGCCGGGGACGTCGTTGTAATACGGCAGGGTAGCGATACCAAACTTGAATTTGGAATTTTTCGCGATATCCGCATAGCTGGAAGACGAACCGGTCAGCATGCCGCATTCGCCGGAATAGAATTTCGAGGTTGCCTCATCCTTGCGGCCGGCATAAGTGAACAAACCTTGCTTGGCCCAGTTGGCCAGGTTCTGGATATGCTTGACGTGCAATGGGCTGTTGAATTTGAGGCGGGTATCGAGGCCGTCGAAGCCATTGTTTTTGGAAGCGAATTCAACGTTGTGCCAGGTCGAGAACGATTCCAGTTCGACCCATGACTGCCAGGTCGTAGTGTAGCTGCACTTGGCGCCGCTGGCTTTCAGCTTGGCGGCGTCGGCCGCGAGCTCGGTCCAGGTGACTGGCGGCTTGTTCGGATCGAGGCCGGCCTTGGCAAACATGTCCTTGTTATAGAACATGACTGTGGTCGAGCTGTTGAATGGCAGCGACAACAAACCGGCGCCCTTGGGCGCGGCGTAGTAGCCGCCGATGGCCGGTACGTAGGCCGCCGGGTCGAACGGTTCGCCGGCCAGCTTCATGACTTCCGACACCGGCTTGATAGCGCCCTTGGAATACATCATGGTGGCGGTGCCGACTTCAAATACCTGCAATATATCAGGGGCGTTGCCGGCGCGGTACGCAGCGGTTGCCGCGGCCATGGCTTCGTCGTAGGCGCCCTTGTACACCGGGACTACCTTGTATTCTGTCTGACTCTTGTTGAATTCATCGGCCAGGCCGTTGACGCGATCGCCGAGAGCACCGGCCATGGAATGCCACCAGGATATCTCGGTGGTGGCATGGGCCGAAATACTCATGGTCGCCAGCGTGCAGGCGATGGCAAGTGCTTTGAATTTCAATTTCATCAGGGCCCCCGTAAAATTTTTTATGGTAGCGAATCGATATGACGACCGCATGACAGCAATCGCCTCGCTATAAAGCCGGATTCTATAGGTGACCTTGCGGGCGGCGCAATGTTTGTTTTCCACTGCACAATCAATGTAGCCGTGCGGAGGTTGTCTGTCCTGCCTTGGCTAGATGTGAACGGATTCACATATCGGCATAAGTGTAATGGAAATTACCTTAGGTTCGAGGCAGGTCTCTAGCTTTCATTCAGAAAATCGGTGTATTCTGAAACACCATAATTTCAGGTTATTTTTGACCTGGAATAGATGAAGGTGTAAATTAAATTACACAATAAAAACATCAGGAGACGCCGTGATCCCACGCCAGTTATTCAATTCAGACCACGAAGAGTTCAGACAAAGCTTGCGCCGCTTTCTGCAGGCCGAAGTGTTGCCGCGCCACGCAGCATGGGAAGAGCAAGGTTTTGTCGATCGCGATATCTGGCAGCGCGCCGGCGAATTAGGCTTCCTGTGCACTAATATGCCGGAAAACTATGGCGGCTCCGGAGTCGACCGCAAGTTCAGCACCATCGTGCTGGAAGAACTGGCAAGCAGCAACGCCTCGGGCATTGGCTGGCCACTGCATTCCGACATCGTCGCGCCTTACTTGCTGCGCTACGGCAGCGAAGAATTGAAGCAAGCCTGGCTGCCGAAGATGGCCGCCGGCACGGTGATCACGGCGATCGCGATGACGGAACCCGGGACCGGATCGGATTTGCAGGCGATACAAACCACGGCGCTCGAAGATGGCGACGACTACGTCGTCAACGGCTCCAAGATATTCATTACCAACGGCTATAACAGCGACATGGTGGTGGTGGCGGTGAAGGTCGGCGACAAGGCCCGTGGTGCCAAGAATGTGTCGTTACTGGTAATCGAAGACGACCGGCCCGGTTTCAGCAAGGGCAAGCCCTTGAAGAAGATCGGCATGAAGGCTCAGGATACCTGCGAGCTGTTCTTCGAGAATGTGCGGGTCCCGAAGAGCAATATCATTGGCCAGGTCGGCGCCGGTTTCACCATGCTGATGCAGGAGCTGGCTTGGGAGCGGTTACTGATTGCGATCACTTCGGTGGCTAATGCCGAGGCAATGCTCACCGCGACTATCGAGTACACGCGCGACAGGCAAGCCTTCGGCCGTACGGTGTCGTCGTTTCAGAACACGCGCTTCAAGCTGGCGGAAATGAAAACCGAACTGCAGATCGCCCGTGTGTTTGTCGATCGTTGCGTCGAGCTGGAAGTGGCTGGCGAGTTACGGGTCGATGCCGCTGCTGCTGCCAAGTATTGGTGCTCCGATTTGCAAGGGAAGGTACTGGACCAGTGCCTGCAATTGCATGGCGGTTACGGCTTCATGCAAGAATATGCGATCGCGCGCGCTTATATCGATGCCCGCGCCCAGCGCATTTATGGCGGCACCAATGAAATCATGAAAGAGATTATTTCTCGATCAATATAAACATCTCAATAAATAATATCTCAATAAATAAAGACATAGCCATGGAAAATGAATTGCGTTACGACGGCCGTGTGGCGATTGTCACCGGCGCCGGCAACGGCTTGGGACGGGCACACGCTTTGCTGCTGGGAGCGCGCGGCGCAAAGGTGGTGGTGAATGACCTGGGCGGTGACGTCCACGGCGGCGGCAAGTCCAGTGCGGCCGCCGACCAGGTGGTAGCCGAGATCAAGGCGGCCGGCGGCATCGCTGTCGCCAACTATGATTCAGTGGAGGACGGCACGCAGATCGTGCAGACTGCACTCGACCATTTTGGCGGTGTCGACATCGTGATCAATAACGCCGGCATTTTGCGCGACAGCAGTTTCGCCAAGATGACAGAGGATGACTGGGACCTGATCTATCGGGTTCACGTACTCGGCGCTTTCCGCGTCACGCACGCTGCGTGGCCGCATATGCGTAATAAAGGTTTCGGCCGCATCGTCATGACCACCTCGGCTGCGGGGATCTACGGCAATTTCGGTCAAGCCAACTACAGCATGGCGAAGATGGGGTTGATCGGCATGGCGAATACGCTGGCGATTGAAGGCGCCGCCAAAAACGTGCTGGTCAACACGATCGCACCGCTGGCCGGTTCGCGCATTTCGGAAACGGTGATGCCGCCGCAAATGCTGGAAGCGCTCAAGCCCGAGTATGTCGCACCGCTGGCAGCGTATCTATGTCACGAAAGCTGCAAGGAGAATGGCAGCTTGTTTGAAGTCGGCGCCGGTTTCCACGCCAGGCTGCGTTGGCAGCGCACGCAAGGCCACCATTTTCAGGGGCAGGCTTTCGGGCCCGAGGAGGTGGCGGAAAAATGGCAACAGATTGGCGATTTCGATGACGTCACCTATCCCAAGAGCATAGGCGAGTCGTTGATGTCGATCGTGCAGGGCGTCGGTTCGCCATTCGGTCAGGGTAAGCCTTGATCTGCAATGGCTAATCCGCTTTTGTCCGGCATCCGGGTGCTTGATCTGACCCGTTTGCTGCCCGGACCTTTTTGCAGCTTTTACCTGGCGCAACTGGGAGCCGAGGTCATCAAGCTGGAAGAGCCGCAAGGCGGTGACTACGCCCGCGCGCTGGCACCGGAATTATTCACTCTGCTCAATCGCGGAAAACAGTCGGTTACCCTGGATTTGCGGCAACCCGAAGCTGTCGCAATTTTGAAAAAAATGGCAGCGCGGGCCGATGTCCTGATCGAATCATTCCGGCCTGGCGTGATGGATAAACTTGGGTGTGGCTATCATGACTTGAAGCTGGTCAATCCGCGCCTGGTATACGCAGCATTGACTGGTTATGGGCAGACTGGTCCTTATAAAGACCGGGCCGGGCATGACATGAATTATTGCGCCTATGCCGGCTTGCTGGATCAAACCGGCGCTGCCGACGGCGCGCCGGTGCTGTCGAATTTCCAAAGCGCGGATCTGGCCGGCGGCGCCTTGACCTGCGCCCTCGGCATTCTGGCTGCAGTGATAGGCGCGCGTGCTTCGGGGCAGGGCGCCATGGTCGACCTCGGCATGCTTGACGGCACACTGGCGCTACAGACGTTATCGCTGGCCACCATCCGCACACTGGGCGAGAGCAGCGTGCGCGGCAATGACATGTTGAGCGGTGGCCTGGCTAACTACAGCATATACGCCTGCGCCGATGGCAAGCACGTTGCAATGGCGGCATTGGAGCCTAAATTCTTTCTCAATTTCTGTAATGCGGTCGGACGCCCCGACCTGACCACCATGTCATTGACACCAGGGTCGGCGGGCGCAACCCTGAGGACTGCCCTGAGCGAATTGTTCAAGACCCGCTCGCGTGATGAATGGGAGCTGCTGCTGGCAGACCGTGACTGTTGCGTGTCGGGCATTTATACTCCGCAGGAGGCGCTGGATAATCCGCAAGTCAAGGCGCGCGGCCTGATCAGGATGGAAGATGGTAAGCCCTTATCGGACTTGCCGATCAAGTTCATCGATGCGGTGGGTATCAGTAGTAGCGGCGAGTGCCCGGCATTGGGAGCGGATACCTTCGGCGTGCTGACAGAGCTGGGATTGGATGAAGCCACCTTGGCGGCATTGTCGGCCAGCGGTGCGATTTGAAACAGATTTGAATATTTAAATAACCAGAGGAAATGAAATGACAGTCAACGACATCATCAAACTCATGCCGTCAGGCTTGAATACGGTCGTCGCGGCGGATATGGAAAAAAGCATTCAATTCGATATTTCGAGCCCGATGTACTTGCTGATCAAGCATGGCACATGTACCGCGCATGAAGGTGTGCTCGATACCGCAGACGTGGCGCTGACGATGGCGGATGAAGATTTGAAGGCGTTGCTCAAAGGGGAGTTGAACGGCGCGATGGCGTTCATGAGCGGTAAGCTGAAATTGAAGGGCGATCTGATGCTCGCCCAGAAGATTCCTGCTTTGTTTGATGCCAGCAAGATTGCCTGAGTAGTTGCAGCTCCGGCGCTGCGGCTCCTCATCGGCATCGATGAAGAGCCGCATCATGTCACTCGAAGTGTTTGCCTTGTTCCGCCATTTTCACCAATATTGCCGCCGGCGCGAAATAGCTGCCGAATTGCGCTGAAAGCTGATTCGCCCGTTCCACAAAATTGGCGACGCCATAAGCGTTGATGTATTGCAGTGCGCCGCCTTGAAACGGCGCAAAGCCCCAGCCGAAGATGCTGCCGATATTGGTGTCGGCGACAGTCAGCACTACCTTTTCCTCATAGCATTTAGCGGCTTCATTAGCTTGCACAAACATCATGCGTTCGATCAAGTCCTTTTGCGGCAACTGCGTTGCAGCGAGTGGAAAGGCTTGCTGCAAACCGGACCACAGATGTTTGCTTTCATTCTCCGGATAATCGTAAAACCCTTTGCCGGCTTTTTTCCCTTTGCGGTCTAGTTGCTTCACCATTTTTTCCAGTCCCGCATCAGCCGGATGGCCGGCAAAAGGCTTGCCAGCTTCCGCGAAATCCTTGCGGGTCTGTTCCAGGATATGGAACGACAACGACAGGCTGACTTCGTCATGCACCGCCAGCGGGCCAACTGGCATGCCAGCCTGCAAGCCGGCCATTTCGATGGCGCGCGGGTGCTGGCCTTCCATCAGCAGTTGCAAGCCTTCCATCACGTAAGTGCCAAATACCCGCGAGGTGTAAAAGCCGCGTGAATCGTTGACCACGATCGGGGTTTTCCTAATCTGCTGCACATAGTCGAAACCACGCGCCAGCGTTTGCTGGCTGGTATGCTGGCCGACGATGATTTCAACCAGCGGCATCTTGTCTACCGGTGAAAAGAAATGCAGGCCGATGAAATTTTCCGGCCGTACGCTGGCTTGCGCCAGACCGGTGATCGGCAAGGTTGAGGTATTCGATGCAAACACCGCATCTGCACTGATCAACGCTTCGGTTTTCCGGGTCACCTCTGCCTTGACCTGGCGATCTTCAAAGACGGCTTCGATAATCAGGTCGCAGCTTGCCAGATCGTTGAAATCCACGGTCGGCTTGATACGGTTCAGCAAAATTTCCTTGCCTTCCGCAGTTTGCTGTTTGCGCCGGATCGCCTTGTCCAGCAACTTGCCAGAGTAGTCCTTGCCGCTTTCCGCGGTTGCCAAGCTGTTATCCAGCAGTACCACTTCTATGCCTGCCTTGGCCGAGGCGTAGGCAATGCCGGCGCCCATCATCCCGGCGCCGAGTATCCCGACTTTACGGACTTTGGAAGGAGCAATGCCTTCCGGCCGCGACTTGCCCTTGTTGATGGCGTTGAGCTGGAACCACAGCGTACCGATCATGTTCTTGGCGACTGGCGACAAGGCGCAGTTGACGAAGTAGCGCGATTCGATTTCGCAGCCGGTATCGAAATCGACAATGCCGCCTTCAAACACGCAGCTCATGATGTTGGTGGCAGCCGGATAGTTGCCGTAGGTCTTGGCGCTCGCCATCGAAGGCGCGATAGCCCACAACTGGCCGTTGCCCGGGCTTCTTGAATCGCCGCCCGGCCAGCGGAATTTCTTGTCGTCCCACGGCTGCTTTGCCTTTGGATTGGCAAGGCACCAGGCTTTGGCTTTCGCCAGCAAGTCCTCTTTGTCGTTCGCCAGCTCTTGCACGATTCCTTGTTGCAGTGCTTCTTCTGCGCGTAGTTCCTTGCCTTCCAACATCAGCTGCAATGCACTCTGGATGCCGATCATGCGTGGCAAGCGCTGCGTGCCGCCGCCTCCTGGCAGCAGGCCGAGTTTCACTTCGGGCAGGCCGAATTTGGCTTTCGGATTGTTGATGGCGATGCGGTGGTGGCAAGCCAGTGCCAGCTCCAGGCCACCGCCCAGCGCAGTGCCGTTGAGTGCCGCCACTACTGGTCGGCCGCAGAGTTCAAGGCGACGCAGGAAACCTTTGAATTCCTGCACCATGTCGAAAGCGGTTTGCGCTTCGGTGATTTGAAACAGTTTTTCAATGTCGGCGCCGGCGACGAAATCCGCCTTGCCCGAAGTGATGATGACGCCGGCGATGGCGGTATCTGCTTCAATGCTGGCAATCGCCTCCATGAACGGTTTGGTCAGCGCTTCGTTCAAGACATTCATCGAACGTCCAGGCATGTCCAGGGTCAGTGTGACGATATTGTCCGCATCTTTTTGGAAATTTACACTCATGATCTGGCTCTCGTTAAATTCGTTCGATGATGGTGGCGATGCCCATGCCGCCGCCGACGCACAAAGAGATCAAGGCCGTCGCCTTGCCGCTGCGCTCCAGCTCGTCCAGCGCGGTACCGAGGATCATGGCGCCGGTCGCACCCAGCGGATGGCCCATGGCGATGGAACCGCCGTTGACGTTGACCCGGGATGGATCAATATCGAGATCGCGGACAGCGCGCATGACAACCGCGGCAAACGCTTCATTGATTTCAAACAGATCGATATCCCTGGCCGCCATCTTGGCTTTGGCCAGCGCTTTGCGCGCAGCCGGCGCGATACCGGTCAGCATGATGGTCGGCTCCGAGCCGGTGACGGCTGTGGCGACGATCCTGGCACGTGGCGTCAATCCCAGTTTTTGGCCGATCTCTTTGCTACCGACCAATACCAGCGCGGCGCCATCGACAATGCCGGAAGAATTGCCTGCATGATGGACATGGTTGATCTTTTCGACAGTGGTGTATTTACGCAGCGCCGTCGCATCGAAACCCATCTGGCCGATTTGTTCGAAGGCCGGTTTCAGAGCCGCCAGGTTTTCTATCGTGGTTTGCGCGCGGATGTACTCGTCATGATCCAGTATCACCATGCCATTCAAATCCTTGATCGCAATCAGGGATTTATTGAAACGGCCTTCAGCCCGTGCGTGTGCGGCTTTCTGTTGCGATTGCAGGGCAAAATTATCGACATCGCTGCGTGAAAAGTTTTCTAGCGTCGCGATCAGGTCGGCGCCTATGCCTTGCGGTGCAAAGCCGGTGATCTGGTTGACCCGCGGATCCATGAACCAGGCGCCGCCGTCCGAACCCATGGCCCAGCGCGACATGCTTTCAACGCCGCCAGCCACCACCAGTTGTTCCTGGCCTGACATGACTTTCATTGCCGCCAGGTTGACGGACTCCAGGCCCGAGGCGCAAAACCGCGATTGCGTCACCCCCGGCACCGACTGGTCCCAGCCGGCATACAGCACCGCGGTGCGGGCAATGTCCGCACCTTGTTCGCCGACCGGCGTCACGCAGCCGAGCACCACGTCATCGACCTGCGAGGTATCAAGGCGGTTGCGTTGTTCCAGCGCCTGCAGCAGCTGGGCCAGCAGATTGACCGGTGTTACCTGGTGCAGGCTGCCGTCTTTCTTGCCCTTGCCGCGCGGGGTCCGTACGGAATCGAAAATATAGGCTTCAGTCATAGCGTCTCCGGCTTGTATGTTCTGGTAATTGAAATTACACTTTGCTTGGTGTCTGGTACATACTGGTTACCCACTGTAATTAAAGCCATGACCAGCGTCAATTGGTAACTCACTCTAAACCGGCCTGTCGAATTGCGTATGACGGGCATGTAATAATAATTACACGTGTAACATAATTGCAATAAGCCTATGTCATCGGAAAAACAGAAAATCGTGCTGGACCGCGCCTTGCTCAAGCCCCTGATCAGAGAGAGGATCGAGAGCGCAGTGCTGGATTTATTTTCAGAGCGCGAATTCCACAGCGTCGGTTTCGGCGAGATCGCCAGCGCCGCCAGTGTCTCCCTGCAGACAATTTATAAATACTACGGCAGCAAGGAGGCGCTACTGTTCGCCTGTCTGGAAACCTGGCTGGGCATATTGGCTTCGCGCATGCTCGATCACTTGCAGGGCATTGAGAGTTGCCAGGACAAATTACGCAAGGTGTTCTGGGTCGTGCTGGATTTTTTCGACCGCAATCCCAAGGTCAGCCAGCTCATCATGAGTTCGCTGCAGATCAGTGCATGGGGGCGCGACCGTACTTTCCGGCAGCCGGAAATGATGGAAGTATTGATGAAGACATTGACCGACGGCCGCGCGCAAGGTGTGTTGACCGACGAGGTGGATGAAAAAATCCTGCTGGATTATTTCATAGGCATCCTGGAGCGGCTGGTGCATATGCACACGATGCGCGGCGAAAAGGAGCCGCTGGCGTTGCAGGCGAATGCGCTGTTTAAGATGCTGTGGCGGGCAATCGCCAGGCCGGAGCAGGTTTGAGAAAATCCGGTTCGCGGATAAAAAAATAGCGCCGGCTGTAAAGCTGGCGCTATTTTCTTATGTGACGTCGATCAGTTCTTAATCGACGTCAACGGCAACAAATTTGTCTTAAGCAAAGTTCTTCGAAGCAAATTCCCAGTTCGCCAATGCCCAGAATGCTTCCAGGTATTTTGGACGGGCATTGCGGTAGTCGATGTAGTAAGCATGTTCCCATACGTCGACTGTGATCAAAGGCTTGGCATCGGTGGTCAGCGGTGTGGCTGCGTTGGAAGTCGACACCAGGCCGAGCGAACCGTCAGCATTCTTTACCAGCCAGGCCCAGCCTGAACCGAAAGTGCCGACTGCAGTCTTGGTCAGTTCTTCCTTGAATTTGTCGAACGAACCCCACTTGGCGTTGATCGCATCTGCCAATGCGCCGGTTGGTGCGCCGCCGCCTTGTGGCGACAGGCTGTTCCAGTAGAAAGTGTGGTTCCAGACTTGTGCTGCATTGTTGAAAATGCCGCCGGACGATTTCTTGACGATTTCTTCCAGAGTTGCATTTTCGAATTCTGTGCCGGGAACCAGATTGTTCAGGTTAGTCACATAGGTCTGGTGATGTTTGCCATAGTGAAATTCCAGGGTTTCCTTGGAGATGTGCGGAGCCAATGCATCCAGAGCGTACGGGAGGGGCGGGAGTGTGTGTGCCATATTGTGTCCTATAGTTTTATTGGGATAACAAAGAAGCTGTTGCCTATACATCTAGTGAAAATAAACAGTTTCCAGGGAACGGCTATTGTAAAGCGGTTAGGTGATCCATGCAGCATGCTTACGAATTCTTCTTGTCTTTACTTATTACAAATCGATCTTAATCGAGCGTAGCCTGCACACTGTCGATACCGACCTTGGCGCTGCCTTTAGCCAATTGTATCGTGACGATATGGCGCGGCTGCAATGCCTGCGGCGCACGGATCACGTGGCCCTTGGCATCCGAGATGATGGCGTAGCCGCGCTCCAGCGTGCGTTGCGGATTGAGCAGTTCCAGCTGCGAATTCAATGCCGCCAGCGCCTGGCGGCCATGCCGGCTTTGCGCCGCCATGGCGCTGCTAAGGCGTCGGCTTTGTTCCAGTAAAGCACTCTGTGGCGCCGCGATGCTGGGGATTTGTGCGGCCAGGCGCGTGCGCAGATTGAGTAATGCGTAGCGCGATTGCGTCAGCGGGATACGGGTGGCGTGCAGCAACCTGGCTTGCAGGCTTTGCAGTTTGAGGCGTTCATGGGCGATGGTGGTCGCCGGGCTGGTCAAGCGACGGCTCAGCCAGTCCAGGGTTTGGCTGGCTTCTCCGAGCTGGCGCCGCAAGGCGCGTGTCAGATCATCGGCACGTGTCTCCAGCGTTGCCAGCCAGTCGGCGCGCGGCACGGTTGCCAGTTCGGCGGCGGCGGTCGGGGTGGCGGCACGCAAGTCGGCGGCAAAATCGGCAATCGTGAAATCCGTTTCGTGGCCGACGCCGGAAATCACCGGCATCGGCGCGGCGACGATGGCGCGTGCTACTGCCTCATCGTTGAACGACCACAAGTCTTCGATACTGCCGCCGCCGCGACACACCAGCAACAGTTCGCATTCGGCGCGTGCGGCAGCGGTATTGATGGCGCGCGCGATCTTTTCCGCCGCGCCGTCGCCTTGCACCGGGGTTGGATACAGAATCACCCGTACATGCGGTGCACGCCGTGCCAGTGCGCTCAAGATGTCGCGCAGCGCCGCCGCCTGCAGGCTGGTGACGATGCCGATACAGCGCGCGAATTGTGGCAGCGGCCGTTTGCGGGCAGGATCGAACAAGCCTTCCGCGTTCAGTTTTTCTTTCAGGCGTAAGAACGCTTCATACAGATTGCCGACCCCGGCACGCCGGATCGCTTCGACGTTGAGCTGGTAGTCGCCACGCGCGGCATACAGCGTTACCAGCGCCCGTACTTCAACCTTGTCGCCATCGCGCGGCGTGAAGCCGGCATGCTGGGCACGACCCTTGAACATCACGCCACGCACCTGCGCCGCGTCGTCCTTCAGCGTGAAGTACCAGTGGCCGGAGGCGTAGCTTTTGAAATTCGATATTTCGCCCGAGACCCAGGCCAGTGGAAAACTGCGTTCCAGCATCCGCGCAACAGCTTGATTCAAGGCGGAGACAGTCAGTACTGGCGGTCCGCTGGAATGGTTGTCGGTGGCGCTGGAAAAATTCATACGGGCTTTCTGGGAGTCTTTATTTGCGTGTGATTATTCGTGGCTGATTCGGTGGCCTGTCGACATTGTAAAGCACGGTCGCTGAACATCAATGGAAAAGCGAAACAAATCAAGGACTTGTCCTGATTGCAGCGTGCTTGCACACAAGCTTATCCACATAATCTGTGGGTAACTCTGGTGTTGCGCGGGTTTGTGGATATCCGCAGGCCAGGTCATGATAAAACGACCATGAAAGAAGAGAAAAAATGTCGCCGCCATCCGTAATATGCGGTTTCAGGCGGATTTGAAGCGATTCGCAACAGTAGCGAAAAGGTGTTTCCAATCAAGGACTTCGTGTGATTCAAGTGCGCTTGTGCACAAAGTTATCCCCAAAATCTGTGGAGAACTTTGGCCTCGTGTCGCCGACAAAGCCTGCACGTTTTTGATGCAGTGAGAAAAAACCTTTTGAAATCATGGACTTCACAACTGAGTTAAGTAGTTGTCCACAATCTTGTTCACATAATATGTGTGGAACTCCGCATCGCATTTGCTTGCAGTGAAATCAACGGTAAAAAATTTCCATCGCGCAACGCTACTCGCGCTTGCTCACAAGCCTTCAACAAGTTACATTCTGCATCCATGCTGATGAACCCTCATCCGTATTTGTCGATATTGAATGCGATTTCACCAAGGAGTTTCTTTTGTTTGCCATTATTCAAGCTGCGGGCTGGCCGATCTGGTTTTTGTTAATTGCCTCCGTCATTGCCACCGCATTGATTATCGAACGTCTGGTTTACTTACGCCGGCCGCGCATTTTGCCGCCGCAGTTATTGCAAGAAGTGATACGGGTTTATCACAACGGCAAGATCAATACTGAAGTTCTTACCAACCTGGAAACCAATTCGCCGTTGGGACGGGTGCTGGCTGCCGGCCTGCGTAATGTCGACGCGCCGCGCGACCTGATGAAAGAGTCGATTGAAGAAGCCGGCCAGGCCACGGCACATGAATTGGAGCGTTTCCTGACCACGCTCGGCACCATTGCCTCGCTAGCGCCGTTGATGGGTTTGTTCGGCACTGTGGTCGGCATGATCGAAATTTTTGGCGCAACCAATGGCGCCGGCGCCGATCCTGCGCAACTGGGCCACGGCATTTCCGTTTCCTTGTACAACACCGGTTTCGGCCTGGCGATTGCCATGCCTGCATTGATTTTCTATCGCCATTTCCGGGCGCTGGTGGATAGCTTCGTCGTGGATATGGAGCAGCAGGCTGTAAAATTTGTCGATACTGTTCACGGCGCGCGCAAATAATGAATTTTCGTAAAGGCAAGGGTCGCGAAGACCCCGAAATCAACCTGATTCCGTTTATCGATGTATTGCTGGTGATCGTGATTTTCCTGATGGTCACCACCAGCTACAGCAAATTCACCGCGCTGCAAATTACCTTGCCGACTGCCGATGCCGACAAGGCCATGGTGCAGCCGCTGGAAATCAACGTGGCGGTCAATCCGCAGGGGCAGTACGCAGTCAACAATGTGCAGGTGTCATCGAAAGATGCAGCGTCATTGGCGCTGGACCTGAAGAATGCCGCGCAAGCCGGTGGTGAGTCCGGCCAAGGAAAGGGCAACCCGGGCGATCCGGTGGTAATCATCAACGCCGACGCCATGGCGACCCACCAGACCGTGATCAATGTACTGGAAGCCGCGCGTCTGGCTGGTTTCGACAAGATCACGTTTGCTGCGCAGACTAGTGGCCACAAATAAATCCTCGCTTGAATCGACGCTGAGCGCGGCCTGGCAACGGCGTGGTTTGCTGGCATGTCTGTTGTGGCCGTTGTCGCTCTTGTTCGGCCTGGTGGCGACATTGCGGCGCCGTTTGTATGCAGCCGGCTGGCAAGCCAGTACCCGCTTGCCGGTACCGGTGATCGTGGTCGGCAATATTTTTGTCGGCGGCACCGGCAAGACGCCGCTGACGATCTGGCTGGTGCGAGCGTTGCGGGAAGCCGGCTATGTGCCCGGCGTGATTTCGCGCGGTTATGCTGCGCAGTCCGGCGCCGGACAATCCGCTATACGCCATGTGAGCGAAACATCGCTGGCGGCCGAAGTGGGCGACGAGCCTTTGTTGATTGCCGGCCGCGCGCAGTGTCCGGTGGTGGTGGGCCGCGATCGGGTGGCCGCCGCCGAGGCCTTGTTGCAGGCGCATCCCGAGGTCAATCTGATTCTGTCGGATGATGGATTGCAACATTATCGTCTGCAGCGAGATATTGAAATCGTCCTGTTCGATGCGCGCGGTGTCGGCAACGGCTGGCTGTTGCCGGCCGGGCCGTTGCGTGAACTACCTTCGCGCCGGCGTGATTTTACCGTGGTGAATGCGGCCACCATTCCAGCATCGATGCCGGCTTCGACCGTCCGCATGCAGCTGGCTGGCGAGCAAGCGGTGCAGCTTGGCGATGCGAACCAGGTGAGGGCGCTGGCCAGCTTGCGGGACCCTGCATTGCGGATTACCGCCGCTGCCGGCATCGGCAATCCGCAACGGTTTTTTTCGATGCTGACTGCGGCCGGATTGGCATTTGAGACACTAGCCTTGCCCGATCATCATGATTTTTCCGACAACCCATTTGCGGCGCTGCAGGCAGAGCTCATCCTGATTACGGAAAAGGATGCAGTAAAATGTCGGCAAATAGAGACGATCAGGAACGATCCGAGGATCTGGGTCGTTCCAGTGACGGCGCAGATTGACGCCGCGCTGTCTCATCAAATACATCAAATTCTGGAGAAACTCCGTGGACACCCAACTGCTTGACATCCTGGTTTGCCCGATCTGCAAAGGGCCGCTGCATTACGACAAGAAAGCCCAGGAACTGATTTGCAACGCCGACAAGCTAGCCTATCCGATTCGCGACGGCATCCCTATCATGTGGGCGGATCAGGCGCGTGACCTGACCAGTCCGGCTGCAGATGCGGCGCCGGCAGCATAAGCGGCGCGTATTGTGGATATTGTGGATATCGTGAATCCGACCAGACCTTTCATCGTCATCATTCCGGCACGGCTGGCGTCAACTCGGCTACCGAACAAACCGCTGGCCGATATCGGCGGCAAACCGATGATCGTGCGCACCGCCGAGCGCGCTGCGCAATCGGGAGCGGCGCAGGTGATCGTGGCTACCGATCATGCGGAAATCCTGGCGGTGTGCGCCCGGCACGGCATCGCCGCGCGGCTGACACGCGCCGATCATCCGTCCGGCACCGACCGTATCGCCGAAGTGGCGGCAGCGTTGGGACTGGCCGCCGATGCGGTGGTGGTCAACGTGCAAGGCGACGAGCCCATGATCGATCCGGCGCTGATCGCAGCTACCGCGGCGCAGATCACCGGCGAAGTGCCGATGGCAACCGCAGCGCATGCGATAGATTCTGCGGCCGACGCCTTTAATCCGAATGTGGTCAAGGTGGTCTTGAACCAGGCCGGGCGCGCCCTGTATTTTTCACGGGCGACAATTCCCTGGCACAGGGACGGTTTTGCCCGGTCAAGAGAAGACTTGCCGGCGGCCTATCTGCCGTTGCGGCATATCGGCCTGTATGCATACAGCAATGGTTTTTTGCAAACCTATCCGACCCTGGCGGTATCGCCATTGGAGCAGATCGAAGCGCTGGAACAATTGCGCGTGCTTTGGCATGGCTACCCGATTGCGGTGCATATTGCACCGGCGGCGCCCGCGGTAGGTGTCGATACGCCGGAGGATCTGGAGCGGGTGAGGCGTTTTTTTAGTGCCGAATAAAGTGACAAAATGTCGCTTAAGTGTCAAATAAATGTCGGGAAATTATCGTTGGACCAACAGAAATAGTGCTTCGGGCTGGCTGTTTGGTAAAATTGTATGGTAAGTTTCATGCAAAGATAGCGTGATATAAATAAAATCACATGCAAGATTAATTGCAAAAGCATATCGGGAGACGGCGCAGCCACTGCGCGCCATCGCCACAATCAATTCAAACTCACCTTAGGAATTAACATGCGCCTCATCCTTTTAGGAGCGCCTGGTGCCGGTAAAGGCACGCAAGCGACTTTCATTAAAGAGAAATTCAACATCCCGCAGATTTCCACCGGCGACATGTTGCGCGCAGCAGTCAAGGCTGGCACTCCGCTCGGCATCGAGGCTAAGAAGGTAATGGATGCAGGCGGCCTGGTATCGGACGACATCATCATCGGCCTGGTCAAAGACCGGCTGACGCAGGCGGATTGCGCCAATGGTTATTTGTTCGACGGATTTCCGCGCACCATTCCGCAGGCAGACGCCATGAAGGAAGCCGGCGTGATGATCGACTACGTGCTGGAAATCGACGTTCCTGACAGCGCCATTGTCGAACGCATGAGCGGTCGCCGCGTGCATTTGTCGTCGGGCCGTACTTATCATGCCAAGTACAATCCGCCAAAAGTAGAAGGCAAGGACGACATCACCGGTGAAGACCTGATCCAGCGCGACGACGACAAGGAAGAAACCGTCAAGAAGCGTCTGTCGGTATATCACGAGCAGACTGAAGTGCTGGTCAATTACTACGGCGACTGGGCCAAAGCCGGTTTGCCAGGCGCGCCCAAGTATCGCAAGATCGCCGGCGTCGGTCCGGTCGAGCAAATACGCGACAGCGCGTTTGCGGCGTTGGAAGCATAAAAAAAGCGGACTTCGGTCCGCTTTTTCTTTTTGTTAATGAAAATTTAGTCGACAAACTAATTTAGAATTCATCAAAAGAACAACCAAGCAGCAAACCAGCCCGGATACTTCTCCAAGAATAAAAAAGGGCAGCGAAAAGAAATGCATTACGCAGTATTGGCCGGTACTCCACCCATTTGGGATCCATGGATGCAGGTGAAATGGTGTAGTTGTCTTACTTTGTCGTGAAGCCGTACAAAAAAAACTGGAGGAGTAAACATGGCATCAAGTCTATGGTTTGCCGTCGCTTGCGGCATCATTGCCGTCATCTATGGGCTAGTCTCGCGCAGCTGGATATTGAAGCAGGACCCCGGGAATGCACGCATGCAGGAAATTGCTGCCGCGATCCAGCAAGGGGCTGCCGCCTATCTGGCGCGCCAGTACCGTACCATTGCCATGGTCGGCGTGGTGCTGTTCATTGTTATCGCGATACTGCCCGGACTTGGTTTGATCACCGCCGTCGGCTTCCTGATCGGCGCCGTGCTGTCAGGGGCTTGCGGCTTCATCGGCATGAATGTCTCGGTGCGCGCCAATGTACGCACGGCACAGGCTGCGACCAAAGGCATGGGGCCGGCGCTTGACGTCGCTTTCCGTGGCGGGGCGATCACCGGCATGCTGGTGGTCGGGCTCGGCCTGCTGGGCGTGACCTTGTTCTTTTTGTGGCTGCTGGCGTTCGCCGGGCCTTCCGGATTGTCGCTACATGACATCATCCGGCCTCTGATCGGACTGGCCTTCGGCGCTTCGCTGATTTCCATTTTTGCGCGTCTCGGCGGCGGTATCTTTACCAAGGGCGCCGATGTCGGTGCCGATCTGGTGGGTAAAGTGGAAGCAGGCATTCCCGAAGACGATCCGCGCAATCCTGCAGTGATCGCCGATAACGTTGGCGACAACGTCGGCGATTGCGCCGGTATGGCGGCTGACTTGTTCGAAACCTATGTGGTGACCCTGATCGCCACCATGCTGTTAGGTTCTTTGCTGATCCACGGCGCTGAACTGCAGGCGGTGTTGTATCCGCTGGCTTTGGGCGGGGTATCGATCCTGGCCTCTATCGTCGGCTGTTCCATGGTCAAGGCCAAGCCTGGCAAGAAAATCATGTCGGCACTGTATACCGGGTTATGGTGGGCAGCGATCCTGAGCCTGATCGGGTTTGTAGTGGTTACCTGGCTGATCCTGCCGGCGCCGATGCGGGTGCCGATGATGGGTTCAGCCCTGATCGGTATCATCCTGACCGGCTTGATGGTGTATATCACCGAGTACTACACCGGCACCGATTTCAAGCCGGTGCGCCACATCGCGCAAGCCTCGACCACCGGCCACGGCACCAATATCATCGCCGGCCTGGGCGTTTCTATGAAATCGACCGCGTATCCGGTGCTGGCGGTATGTGTCGCTATCCTGGCTTCCTACTGGCTGGGTGGCCTGTACGGCATTGCGATTGCCGCTACCGCCATGCTGTCGATGGCTGGCATCATTGTTGCGCTGGATGCCTACGGCCCGATTACCGATAACGCCGGCGGCATTGCCGAAATGTCGGGTTTGCCTGATTCGGTGCGGGCGATTACCGATCCGCTGGACGCAGTCGGCAACACCACCAAGGCAGTTACCAAAGGTTACGCCATCGGCTCGGCCGGTTTGGCTGCGCTGGTCTTGTTTGCCGATTACACCCACGCGCTGGATGCGGTAGGGAAGAGCACGGTATTCGATTTGTCCAATCCACTGGTGATCGTCGGCTTGTTCATCGGCGGCTTGATTCCCTACCTGTTCGGCGCCATGGCGATGGAGGCGGTCGGCCGGGCGGCGGGTGCTGTGGTGGTTGAAGTGCGCCGCCAGTTCCGCGACATCAAAGGCATCATGGACGGCACCGGCAAGCCTGAGTATGACAAGGCAGTCGACATGCTGACTTCTTCGGCCATCAAGGAAATGATCATTCCGTCGTTGCTGCCGGTAGTGGTGCCGATTCTGGTCGGCCTGATATTGGGGCCGGCAGCGCTCGGCGGTTTATTGATGGGGACCATCGTGACCGGTTTGTTCGTCGCCATCTCGATGACCACCGGCGGCGGCGCCTGGGACAATGCCAAGAAATATATCGAGGATGGCAACCATGGCGGCAAAGGTTCGGAAGCGCATAAGGCTGCAGTCACCGGCGATACTGTTGGCGATCCTTATAAAGATACCGCCGGCCCCGCAGTCAATCCACTGATCAAGATCATCAATATCGTGGCCCTGTTGCTGGTGCCGTTGCTGCCGGCTTCGGGCATGCAGCAAGGAGCGCTGACAGGACCGGAAGTCGTGGTGGTGCCGGTACCGGTAGTTGCACCGGCAATTGTGGTGGCGCCCGTAGCGGCCACGGCCGACGCCAGTGCCGGAACAGCGGCTGCGGCCGCCTCGCCCGCAGCTGTCGTCTATTTTGAATCCGGCAAGGTAGAAGCTCCGGCCGATACCGCTGAAAAACTGGCGGCCGTCGTCGATGCGGCCAAAGCCAAGGCCGACGCCAAAGTAGTGGTCAGCGGTTTCCACGACACCACCGGAGATCCGGCTAAAAACGAGGAGATTTCCAAGGAGCGCGCCAAAAGCGTGAAAGCAATCCTGCTGATCGCCGGCGTAGCCGAAGACGCCATCGTGCTGGAGAAACCGCAGGTGACAACCGGCAGCGGCGATAACGCACAGGCGCGGCGGGTTGAAGTCAGCGTTCGCTGATAGTTTGCCGGGCAGCTGATGCCGCGCAGTGGCAGGTGCAAGACTTATGCACTTGCCACTTCGTTTTTGCTAAAGTCTTAAACCAACTCCCCCACAAATTTCCTCTCCCTGTTACTCTTCTAAGCCATGGAGACAAAACAGAAAACGGGCCTCATCTTGACCGGCGGCGGTGCGCGCGCGGCTTACCAGGTTGGCGTGATGGATGCAACGGCGTCCATTTTGCGCGAGCAGGGCTGGGCGCCGGAGCAAAATCCTTTCAACATCATTTGCGGCACTTCCGCAGGCGCCATCAATGCGACGGCTCTGGCTTGCCGGGTCGAGAATTTCGGCCTTGGCGTGCAAAAACTGATGGATGTCTGGGAGCACTTTACGGTGGAGCAGGTGTACCGCGCCGATTCCCTGGGCGTGCTGCGGTCCGGCGCTCGCTGGTTGTCCTTGCTGTCTTTTGGCTGGCTGCTGCGTAAATGGCATGCGCACCCGCCTAACTCCTTGCTCGACAATACTCCGCTGATCACCTTGCTGCACCGGCTGCTGGACCTGGAGAAGCTGGACGCGGCGCTAGCCAACGGCAGCTTGCAGGCGCTGGCGATCACCGCTTCCTCTTATAGCGGCGGCCAGCACATTACCTTTTACCAGAGCGCCATCGAAATCCAGGGCTGGACCCGCAGTCAGCGGCGGGCGGTCAGGGATCAGATCGGCGTCGGCCATTTGCTGGCCTCATCGGCTATCCCGTTCATCTTTCCGGCGATTCCGATTTACTGCGATGGCCGTCGCGAATATTTCGGCGACGGCTCGATGCGCCAGCTGGCGCCGATTTCTCCGGCGATCCACCTTGGCGCGAGCAAAGTGATGGTGGTTGGCGCCGGGCGTCGCAAAGAGGCGCCGGCCGATGCACCCATGCTTGCCCGTTATCCCAGCCTGGCGCAAATTGCCAGCCACGCCCTGTCCAGCATCTTCCTGGATGGGCTGGCGGTGGATATCGAGCGCCTGGAGCGTATCAATCACACGCTTTCTTTCTTGACGGAGGAGCAACGCCAGCGCACGCCGCTGAAGCCGGTGGAGATGTTGATTATTTCGCCTTCGGAACAAATTGATGACATTGCATCGAAGCATTTTTCAAGTTTGCCCCTGCCGATCCGCGCCTTGCTCGGCGGTCTCGGGGCGACCGATGTGCGTGGCGGCGGCCTTGCATCTTATCTGTTGTTTGAATCCGGCTATACGCGTGAGCTGATCCGCATGGGCCAGAAAGATACGCTGGCGCGGCGCGATGAGGTGGCTGATTTCTTCGGTCCGGCCCCGGCTTCCGTTCTTGATGGGGATGAGCAGAACTTGTGACTGGTCAATGTTGTCAAATATCGCAACACTTGAATCCGGGGCAAGGATACGGGTTGATTCGTTTTCATCAACACGTTACCCTACGGTATCAGAACCATAAAATATTGAATTTATGAAAAGCCAGGCAACCCGGCACCATTTCTTTGGTCTAAGTTCCGATTTCGCCGCCGCCATGCTGCGTAACGGGATGCTGTTGCTGCTTGGTTTGCTGTTGTCATTTCAGGTTTTCGCCTGGGGATCGTCCGGGGAGCCGTCTTCGGCGACCTCGCTGCAGGACGTGGTTTCGGTAAATCAATTGCCGCGGGAAGCACAAGCGACACTGATATTAATTAAGCAAGGCGGACCGTTTCCGTATGCCAAAGATGGCGTGACATTTGGCAATTATGAAGGGATGCTACCCAAGCAACGGCGTGGGTATTATCACGAATTTACGGTAAAGACCCCGTATGCCCGCAATCGTGGTGCGCGCCGGATCATTGCTGGCGGTAATCCCCAGACTTCTGGTGAATATTATTACACTGACAATCACTATCAGACTTTCAGACGCATTCAGGAGTGACCGAGAGGGGTGAATGAGACGAGTGTTCGAGATACAACAGCAATCCATCATCATTGCTCTAGCTGAGGGAAAAATGAGTTTGTTTAAAACCGTACCGCCAAATGTAGTGCAGTCCATCCGCGCCTTCCGTGTGACCGATCTGCAGGCGGAGGCGAACCGTCTCGGGCAGCATTTCCTGTACGCCTATTGCGCCGAGGCAACGACTAAACAACAAGTGCTAGCGAATATCGCCCATGCCTTTCATTTTCCCAGGCATTTTGGCAAAAATTTCGACGCATTGGCCGATTGCCTGACCGATCTGGCCCATAAAGCAGGTCCGCAGCCAGGTTTCATCGTGGTCATTGAGCAATTGCCGAATACGCCCAAGTTCGACAAGGAGGCACGGGAAACCCTGCTCGACGTATTCCGCGACAGCGCCGATTTCTGGGCCGACAAGAAAGTAGCATTCCGCGTTTTTTACTCATTTCAATAGTGGCCACAGCAATGCCGGCCAGCCTGGCAGGGCAGGAAAGCCGGCTTGAGCGTTTTTTTATTGTTGTAAAGCGAGCCGATTTTCCGATTCTCCCGGGCAAATCCATGCGATATTGTCTGCAATTATGATAATTCGCTGCCCTGTTTGCTCAAAAACAGCAGTGCAACGGGTACAATGCGCGCCATGAGAAGCATTGTTATCCTGATTTCCGGGCGTGGCAGCAATATGCAAGCCATCGTCCGCGCCGCTCAAACCGAACAATGGCCTGCCAGAATCGCCGCGATTGTCAGCAACAAGGCCGATGCCGAAGGTTTGAAATTTGCTGCTGCTCAAGGTATTCCCACGGCAGTAGTAGCGAATAAAGACTATCCTGACCGAGAACAGTTCGACGCCGCCCTACGCGTCGTTGTCGATGGATTTTCCCCCGATCTGGTAGTGCTGGCGGGTTTCATGCGTATTTTGACGGCGCCGTTCGTAGAGCATTATGCCGGCCGCATGTTGAATATCCATCCCTCGCTGCTGCCGAGTTTTCCGGGAATGGCGACCCACAGGCAAGCACTGGAAGCCGGCGTCAAGGTGCATGGCGTCACCGTCCATTTCGTTACGGCGAAGCTGGATCACGGCCCGATCGTAGCGCAGGCAGTGGTGCCGGTGCTGGAAAACGATACCGAACAGTCGCTAGAGCAGCGAGTGCTGATTGAAGAGCATCAACTATATCCACGTGCGGTGCGCTGGTTTGTCGAAAATCGATTGAGTATCGAAGACGGACGAGTGCATAACAGTGCAGCTTAGCGCGAACGCTAATTCGATCGTTTGCTCTGGCTAGCCCGAGAGCACGATCAACAAATTAAAAGAATTTTATGAAAGATTTACTATGAGATTGCCTCCCGCGATCATTGGTCACACCGAAGAAGTCCTGCGCGAAATCCTACGTTTTACCGGACCGGCCGACGGCACCTTGTCGCGCTACTTCCGTGACCATCCAAAGCTGGGTTCGCGTGAACGCGGCGTGGTGGCTGAAGCGGTATATGGCTTGTTGCGTAACAAAGCCATCTACACCAGCTTTGCCGAATCCGGCAACGGTCCGACCATGCGCCGCATGACCCTGCTGGGCCTGGCCGATGCGGTCAGCATCGAATCCCTGGGCGGCTTGTCGGATGAAGAAACCGAGTGGCTGAAACGGGTTGCCGAAATCAACCGCGACCTGATGCCGCCGCTGATGCGTTCCAACCTGCCGCAATGGCTGTTCGACAAGCTGGTGGCGCGTGACGGTGAAGCCGCCACCCTGGAACTGGCGCATGCGATGAATCAACCGGCGCCGCTGGATCTGCGCGTGAATTCGCTCAAGGCCAATCGCGACGAAGTCGTCACCACTTTGGCTGAAGCGCCGATCTTGTGCGTGCCGACACCTTATGCGCCGCTTGGTTTGCGCGTCATCAAGAAACCGACCTTGCAAAACCTGCCGCTGTTCAAGAGCGGTGCGATCGAAGTGCAGGATGAAGGCAGCCAGTTGCTGGCCCAGATCGTCGGCGCCAAGCGCGGCGAGATGGTGGTCGATTTCTGTGCCGGCGCCGGTGGCAAGACGCTGGCTCTGGGCGCGACTATGCGCAATACCGGTCGCTTGTATGCCTTCGACGTTTCCGAGAAGCGCCTGGCAAAACTCAAGCCGCGTATGGCACGTAGTGGTTTGTCGAATATTCATCCGGTGTTGATCGCGCATGAGAATGACGGCAAGGTGAAGCGCCTGGCCGGCAAGATTGATCGCGTATTGGTCGATGCACCATGCAGCGGCCTCGGCACCTTGCGCCGTAATCCGGACGTCAAATGGCGGCAGACACCGGAAGCGATTGCCGAAATGAATACCAAGCAAATCGCGATTCTGTCCAGCGCCGCGCGCCTGGTTAAATCCGGTGGCCGCCTGGTGTACGGCACCTGCAGTTTGCTGGATGAGGAAAACGAGGCGATTGCTGCGCAATTCCTGGCCAGCCATGAAGACTTTTCGCTGGTGCCGATGAAAGACGTATTGGCCGAGCAGAAAATTGCGCTGGAGATGGGCGACTATCTCAAATTACTGCCGCATAAGCATCAGACTGACGGCTTCTTTGCCGCAGTATTTGTACGTAAATAATTTTGCGCAAATAAGCAGGCGGCATGCCCACGTGACCGTCGGGACGTTAGGCTTTATTCAAAACGATGCCAGATATCATTAATGACCTGTTGAACGATTTGCTGAGCAACCTGAGCGCGCCGGGTTTGCTGGCGCAAGTCGGTTTGCTGGTGGCATGTATCGGTCTGGGCTGGTTGCTGGCTCGCCTGCTGCGCCGTACTTTCAATCTTAATCCGGCCCAGCCGCCGGCGATGCAGATCGGGCTTGTCAGTTTCGTCAAGGTCTTGACGCCCGTCATTACCTTGCTGTTGCTGGTGCTGGTCAAAATGGCCCTGCAAAAATGGCATCAGCCGGTGAATCTCATGCGGCTGGTGATTCCACTGGTAGCTTCGCTGGCGCTGATGCGTTTCGTGTTCTATGTCTTGCGCCGGATTTTCGTGCGCAATAGCGGCGTCGGTACTTTCCTCCTGTTGTTTGAAAAGAGTTTCGGCGCGCTGGTCTGGATCGGCTTGCTGCTGTATATCACCGGCTGGTGGCCGGATCTGCTTGATTACCTGGATAGCACGGTGCTGCCGATCGGCCGCCATAAGGTTTCGCTGCTGGCAGTCATGCAAGCGCTGATCTCGGTGCTGGTGACGCTGGTGATCGCGTTGTGGGTCGGCGCCACGCTGGAAGAGCGCCTGATGCGGGTCAACACCATGCATTCCTCGATCCGCACAGTGGTGGCGCGCATGGCGCGTGCCTTCCTGATCCTGGTGGCGGTATTGGTCAGTTTGTCACTGGTGGGCATTGATCTGACCGTGTTGTCAGTCTTCGGCGGCGCATTGGGTGTAGCGCTGGGTCTTGGTTTACAGAAAATCGCCAGCAGTTATGTGTCAGGCTTCGTGATTTTGCTGGAACGCAGCCTGGCGATCGGCGATATGGTCGGTGTCAGCACCTTTTATGGCAAGGTGGTCCAGATCAATAGCCGCTATACCGTGTTGCAAGGGTTGGACGGGGTCGACACGGTGGTGCCGAATGAAATCTTCATGATCAATTCGGTGCAGAACTATTCACTGACCAACCGGATCCTGCGCCTGTCGACCCAGGTGATGATTGAGCATCAGGATGATGTCGAAAGTGTATTGTTGTTGTTAGAGCAAGCTGTGGTCGAGGTTAACCGCGTTTCGCAGGAAACCTTGCCGCAAGCTTTGCTGCTGAAGATAGGCCCGGATGGGCTAGAGCTAGAGGTCGGATTCTGGATCACGGATCCGGAGAACGGTCGCCTGAATGTGTTGTCTGATGTTAACCGGGCAATCTGGCGTGTGTTGCAATCTCGTAAAATCAAGGTTGCTCAGGTGAAACGAGATATCAAAGTAGTGCAAGCCACGGCAGACGAAGATGGCGATAATGTGATGTTGCAAAATGGTAACTTTAAGGTTGATACACAACACGGTTTGCAATTAGATGGTCAACAAGATGCGCCAAAACCTCGAAAGAGCGAATAATAAGGGTACAATTGCACTCGAAATTCGGGTAACTGTTCGGTAACTACCCGTCAACGTGCTGGTATCTTACTCACATTTCACCCTTATCTCACCGTAAAGCAAGTAGTAGCATCATCTACACATGGAGTACACATAGTGTTCAATGCAATTCTCGATTTCCTGTCGAATGGCGTAACAGGCGCAAGCGCCTGGCAAGTGGTCGTGTTCACGCTGGTCGTGACGCACATCACGATCGCTGCAGTGACTATTTTCCTGCATCGCGGCCAGGCCCATCGCGCCTTGGAACTGCACGCCATTCCAAGTCATTTTTTCCGTTTCTGGCTGTGGCTGACGACCGGCATGGTCACCAAGGAATGGGCGGCTATCCATCGCAAGCATCACGCAAAATGCGATACCGAGGAAGATCCGCATAGCCCGGTTACGCGCGGCATCAAGAAAGTATTCTGGGAAGGCGCGGAGCTGTATCGCGCAGAATCGAAGAACCTGGAAACCATGGAAAAATTCGGCCATGGCACACCGGACGACTGGATCGAAAGAAACGTCTATACCAAACGCAGCGCCTGGGGCATTGTGTTGATGCTGTTTATTAACGTCATGCTGTTCGGTGTGATTGGCATCAGCGTCTGGGCAGTGCAAATGGTCTGGATCCCGATTACCGCGGCGGGCATCATCAATGGTATCGGCCACTATTGGGGCTACCGCAACTACGATTGTAACGATGCGGCTACTAACATCATTCCGTTCGGTATCATCATTGGCGGCGAAGAGCTGCACAATAATCACCACACATTCGGCACCTCGGCTAAGTTGTCGTCGAAGTGGTACGAGTTCGATATCGGCTGGATGTATATCCGGATTTTGGAAATCTGTGGCCTGGCCAAGGTAAAGAAGGTAGCTCCTGCACCGAAATTCAACCACGCCAAGCTGGTGCCGGATCTGGATACGCTGCAATCGGTGATCGCGAACCGTTACGATGTCATGGCAAAGTATGCAAAATCGTTGAAGAGCGCCTGGCACGACGAGCGCAGCCATTTGACCGACAAGGCCAAACTGGGATCGGGCTTCCTGAAGTCGTCGAAGAAGTTGTTGCAACGTGAGCCGACCAAACTGGAAGCGCCGCAAAAGCAGCAGCTTACAGAGCTGTTCCTGCATAGCAAAGCGCTGCAAACCATGCACGAGATGCGGGTTGAACTGGGCGCAATCTGGGAGCGTTCGCATTTCACACGCGATCAGTTGCTGCATCAGTTGCAGGACTGGTGCGCACGTGCCGAAGCTTCAGGCATCAAGTCGTTGCAGGATTTCTCGCTGCGCCTGCGTAGTTATTCCTGAGGCAGGAGAAAAGATAGGTCGCTTGTTTTCCCCGGTGCTTATCTTTATCAAAAAAACGGTCCATGTAAATTGGGCCGTTTTTTTTTGCGTGGCGAGTTGTTGCAAGATTTATTTAAATGCTTTTCCGAATTCTTCCTGAATAGATTTGACGACGGCGCGTATGGCAGCCGAGCCTTTCAAGTCGGCATGCCAGACCAGCCAGGCATCCCGCGTTACCGGTTGCTGGTCCGGCGTTGCTGGAACCAGGGTTGAATCATCCTCCGCCATGAACGTCGGCAGCATTGCCGCGCCACCACCTTCACGCGCCAGTGCGATCTGCATATCGAGAGTTGTCGTCCGAAAGCTAAGAGATCGACCAGCCATTTGTCGGATAAGGGCAGCTTGCTGTGACGCGGCGTCCATGCTCTCGATAAAGCCAATGTAGGCCCAGTCCTCCGGTGGCGTCTGGTCGAGATATGCCGGGCTGGCATACAGGCGATATGTAAGCTCTGCAAGCTTTACGATAATGAAATCGCCGTCGGTGGGCCGGTTGAGGCGGATGGCGATGTCGGCTTCCCGGCGTTCCAGCGAGACCTGGCGTGTTTCGCCCAGAATGCAGATGGTGAGGTCGGGATGTTGCTTGCGCAGGGTTACAAGCGGTCGCGCCAGCATTGCCGCAGCCAAGGCTGGCGGTGCGCTGATAGTGACATGTCCTGTCACTTCCGAGCGCGCGCCATCGGCTGCGCGGTTAATCGCCTGCGCATCCCTCTCCATATGTTCGACCAAGGCTGCAATGCGTTCGCCATCCATCGTCAATGACAGCCTGCGGCCACGTCGGTCTACCAATTTAAGGTTCAATTCAGCTTCGAGCGCGGCAATGCGGCGCGCTATGGTCGCATGTTCGACATGGAGCCGTCGGGCTGCGCCGGATAAGGTGCCAGCCTGCGCCAGCGCGGCAAAATGCCGCAGATTTTCCCAGTCGGCCATTGTTAAAATTTGCACATAAGATGGCAAATATTAGGGAATTTTCAAACAAAGTGCAATCCATCAGAATAAGTCCAACTTAACGAAGGACGAAACGGAGGACAAAATGGATCAAATGGTCAGAATGGCGGGTGTGGGTGGCGCGGATCAACTCGAGGTTGTTGCCTGCGAGCCGCAGTTGCCCGGTCCGGGCGAAGTGCGGATCAGACACGAGGCGATTGGCGTCAACTTTGTCGACATATATCATCGCACCGGCCTTTATCCGCTTGCAGCGTTGCCGGCGGTCCTTGGCGTCGAAGGCGCGGGAGCGATCGACGCAGTCGGGCAGGGTGTCGAACATCTCGCTATCGGCGACCGTGTCGCGTATGCTGGTGCGCCGGTCGGCGCCTATGCTGCAACGCGTTTGCTGCCACAGGCAAAGGTGATTCTTTTACCCGAGAACATCAGCTCGCGCCTGGCCGCGGCCTCAATGCTGCGAGGGCTAACTGCGCATATGCTGCTCACCCGCACTTACCAGGTCAACGCAGGCAGCACGATTCTCATCCACGCTGCTGCCGGCGGCCTCGGTGCACTGTTGGTGCGTTGGACCAAGCACCTTGGCGCGACAGTGATCGGCACGGCCGGATCTGCCGAAAAGGCGCAAATCGCCAAGGCATACGGCGCTGATCATGTCATTGTTGGACGCGATGCCGATATCGTATCCGAGGTTGCCGCTCTGACCGGCGGCAAGGGCGTCGATTTCGCGATTGACGGGATCGGTGGCGACATGCTCCTGAAGACACTTGCCTGCGTGCGGCCATTCGGTACGGTCGCAAGCATAGGGCAAGCGGCTGGTCCTATAGCGCCGATCGGCGTGGAAGAGTTAGGGCCTCGCCGTTCGCTGTCGCTGGCTCGGCCCAGCATCATGGCTTACCTGGCGGATCCGCACACTTATTCAGTTGCTTCCGCGGCACTCATCGCCATGATGCAAGCGGGGGTCGTGGCTGAAATTGGCGGTGAATATCCGCTGGCTGAAGCTGCCAGGGCGCATGCCGATCTTGAAGCAGGACGCACCACCGGCAGCTTGCTGTTGATTCCGTGACGGTCAGGTCACGCGTGGGCACAAAAGCGTGACCACCCTACGGGCCGAACGTAAAAAAACCCGCGAGACTGATGTCTTGCGGGTTTTTTTTGAAGAGCAGGATCAATTACTTGATCTTGGTTTCTTTGTATTCAACATGCTTACGAACCTTCGGGTCGAACTTCATGATCGACATTTTTTCCGGGGTTGTACGCTTGTTTTTCGTAGTTGTGTAGAAATGACCTGTACCTGCGGTCGATTCCAGCTTGATTTTGTCGCGGCCTGATTTCGCCATGATTCTTCCTTTATTCTGCTAGTTAGACTTTTTCGCCACGAGCGCGCAAATCGGTCAACACGGCATCAATGCCGATTTTGTCGATTACGCGCAGACCGGCGTTGGACAAGCGCAGGGAGACCCAGCGATTTTCAGACTCAACGAAAATGCGGCGATTTTGCAAGTTAGGCAAAAAGCGACGTTTCGTCTTGTTGTTTGCATGGGAAACGTTGTTGCCGACCATCGGCCCCTTCCCGGTGACTTGGCAGACACGTGCCATGTTTTTACTCCTAAAAGATTTCCGAAACTGGAATAAAGGTGAGTATATATAAAAAAATGAGATTTTTCAATGACTTGCGAAAAACAATTGTGTCTTGTGCGCGTTCATGGATTTAACAATTCAAAGTGAATGGGTTATCCAGCACATATTGATCACTTACCAACACTTATTGAGCAGTTTACAGCTGCCCATGCTCAGCAAACGAGTGCACCTGCGTTCCGGCTACTATGAAGTGATCCAGCACCCTGACGTCGATCAGGCCTAGCGCCTGCTTTAAAGTATCGGTTAATTTACGATCGGCTGAGCTTGGCTCCAGTGTCCCCGAAGGGTGATTATGCGCCAGCATGACGCTGGCGGCATTGTGCGCCAATGCCGCTTTGACCACCTCGCGCGGATAGACGCTGGCATGGGTCAGGGTGCCGCGGAATAACTCTTCAGCGCAGATCAGGCGGTTTTTGACATCCAGGAACAGCACCAGAAACGATTCATAGGGTTTGTTGGTCAACAGCAGCTGCAGATATTGTTTGACGGCGGCCGGGGCGTCGAAACTGCTGCCGGTTTGTAACTCTTCCACCAGCGAGCGCCTGCCCAGTTCCAGTATGGCTTGCAACTGGGCGAATTTGGCCGGCCCGAGGCCGTTGATAGTGCAGAAATCGCTGAGCGGAGCGGAAAACAGGCGATTCAGCGAGCCGAAATGGGTGGTCATCTCACGTCCCAGGTCGACAGCGCTTTTGCCGGCAGCGCCGACTCTGAGAAAGACTGCCAGCAATTCTGCATCGGACAGCGCTTGCGAACCGAACTTAATCAGGCGTTCGCGGGGTCTTTGATCTGCCGGCCAGTCGGTAATTGCCATGATGTAATCAGGATTAGGTGCGCTTAGGTGTGTAGCCAGCGAAGTCTTATGGCTCAAGGTGGCTTACAATATCATCTTCCGCCAAGTAGTTAATTTTTTGTTAATGGTACTTTTGCTTAATCATGCCTAATTCGTCTCTCCCAGTCGTTACCGAAGCCTCTTATCTGACCTTGCACTACCGCCTCGCTTCGCAAGACGGCGAAGATATCGTCAGCACCTTCAAGGAGTCGCCAGCCACGCTGCAGTTCGGCATGGGCCAGCTGGCGCCGTTTCTGGAAACCTGTTTGCTGGGATTGCCGGAAGGTACCCACCAAACCTTCGACCTGGCGCCGGAACAAGCTTTCGGCCCGCGCAACCCCGAGCTGATCCAGCGTGTCTCGCGCGCTACATTGCGCCAGAACTCCCAACTGGGAGAGGAGTATCGTATAGGTGACCTGGTGGACTTTGCGGCCCCGGGCGGCGGCCGCTTTGCCGGCGTGCTGCGTGAAATAGACGAGCAGGGCGCCTTATTCGATTTCAATCATCCTCTGGCTGGGCAGTCGCTCAAGTTTGAAGTGAAAATCATCGGAATATTGTAATTCGCGCGTAGTTCGCGGATGGAGAGAATGAATATGGATAAAGAGATTTTATTGGCGCAACCGCGCGGTTTCTGCGCCGGGGTCGACCGTGCGATCGAAATTGTCGAGCGCGCGCTGGAGCAATTCGGCGCACCGATTTATGTACGTCACGAGATTGTCCACAACGCATACGTGGTGGCGGACCTGCGCAATAAAGGCGCCATTTTCATTGAAGAGCTGGCGGATGTCCCGGCCGGCAATACCGTGATTTTTTCCGCGCACGGCGTCTCCAAGGCAGTACAGGAAGAAGCCGAAGTACGTGGCTTGAAAGTATTCGACGCCACTTGTCCGCTGGTGACCAAGGTGCACATGGAAGTCGCCAAGATGCGTCGCGAGGGCCGTGAAATTGTCATGATCGGGCACGAGGGCCACCCTGAAGTCGAGGGTACCATGGGGCAGACCGAGGGCGGCATGCATCTGGTCGAGACCGTGGCTGATGTCGACAAGCTGCACGTGGCGAATCCCGAGATGCTGGCCTACGTGTCGCAGACCACCTTGTCGGTCGACGACACGGCTGATGTGATCGCTGCCCTGAAGCAAAAATTTCCGACGATTACCGAACCGAAGAAGGGTGACATCTGTTACGCCACTACAAACCGCCAACAGGCCGTCAAGTTCATGGCGCCACAGGTTGACGTGGTGATCGTGGTCGGCAGCCCGAACAGTTCGAATTCCAACCGTTTGCGCGAAGTGGCCGAGAAAAAAGGCACCGTCGCCTATATGGTGGATAACGCCGAGCAGATAGACCAGGCCTGGCTGCTGGGCAAACACCGCATCGGCGTCACTGCCGGCGCGTCGGCGCCGGAGATATTGGTGCAAGCCGTGATAGACCGTTTGAAGGCCTATGGCGCCAAGAGCGTCCGGACGCTGGATGGCGCCGAAGAGAATGTCACTTTCCCTATGCCAAAGGGGCTCGCGCGGGTCTGATCTGAAAAGTGGCAGAAATGAAATAACAAAACAGCCTGCCAATGCACATCTGTCGATGCTGATTGGCAATGCTGTTTTGCGCCAACCCCACCTTTGCCTCAATTCTGATTGCTATCTGCCAAAACTTCTTCGACTAAGTCGCTCAAGGCAGCTTTCCTGCCCCATTCTGGCGCGGAATTATATTTCGAAGAAACTCTGTTTTTCCATCGATAGTTTTCTGTTTTCCTAGCTATTATTGCGGCGCTGCGGTTTGATTGTAAAACCCTGTGCGAACTGCGAGCAGAAGGGTAATATTGCAGTACTGTCAGAGTTGTTTATCGCTCAACGTTAGCGATGACACGCACAGTCATGGTGCATTGTCCTCGATGCAATACACTTAAGATAAAAGATAAAAAACGTTTTTATAGAAGACGTATAGGAGACAACCAAGTATGTGTATCCAGTTCACTTTACTTATTCAGGCTATTCACGCATGGCCAAATTACCTTTCCGGCTTTCGTCTAGAGGAGCAGAAGGGCGTCTCCCAACGGCACTAGGATTTATCCAGGGTGCCGTTTTTGTATCGGGAATGATTTTTGCTGTGCTACCAATGGTCGCAATAGTGTTCTGACCGATTTGAACCAAAACACACATAGAACAAGGAAATTATGGATATCTTTATCCAACAAGTTATCAACGGCTTGGTGCTGGGAAGCATGTATGCGTTGATTGCCCTCGGTTATACGATGGTATACGGCGTGTTGAACCTGATCAACTTCGCCCACGGCGACATCCTGATGATCGGCGCCATGGTTGGCCTTTCGATCCTCAAGCTGCTGCAGCACGTGGCGCCGGATCTGCCCGGGATTGTCCAGCTGGCGATTGCCATCATCGGCGCCATCCCGGTCTGCGTTATCGTCAGCCTGATCATCGAGCGGGTTGCCTACCGGCCGCTGCGTAATGCACCGCGACTGGCGCCGCTGATCACAGCGATCGGCGTGTCCATCCTGTTGCAGACGTTTGCCATGATGATCTGGGGCCGCAGCCCGCTGCCGGTGCCGCAAGTCATGCCGTCTGATCCGGTGCATATTTTCGGTGCATTGATCTCGCCGACGCAGATCATGCTGCTGATCCTGGCCGCCGCGTCGATGTTCGGCCTGGTGATGCTGGTTGAAAAAACCAAGATGGGCCGCGCCATGCGCGCTACCGCCGAGAATCCGCGGGTCGCCGGTTTGATGGGGGTCGATTCCAACCGCGTCATCGTCATGACCTTCGCCATCGGTGCTGCGCTGGCTGCGGTTGCCGGCGTGATGTGGGGCGCGAACTACTCTTCCGCGCAGTTCGCGATGGGTTTCGTGCCTGGCTTGAAAGCATTCTCCGCCGCGGTGCTGGGCGGTATCGGCAATATCTACGGCGCCATGCTAGGCGGTATCCTGCTGGGCCTGATCGAGAGCCTGGGCGCTGGCTATATCGGCGATTTGACCGGCAATTTCTTCGGTAGTAACTACCAGGATATCTTTGCCTTCATCGTGCTGATTATCGTACTGACGCTACGGCCGTCCGGCATCATGGGCGAACGTGTCGCCGATCGCGCTTAATCCGGGGAGGATACATGGCTAATTTTTTCGATACTAAAAAGAACCCGACCAAGGCTTACACCAGCTTGGTCGCCCTCGCTATCCTGTTTGTGATTTTCCCGTTTATTGCCGCCAATTTCGGTAATTCCTGGGTCCGCATCATGGATTTTGCGCTGCTCTACATCATGCTGGCGCTAGGTCTGAACATCGTGGTCGGTTTCGCCGGCCTGCTCGATCTGGGCTACATCGCGTTCTATGCGATCGGCGCCTACATGACCGGCTTGCTGGCGTCGCCGCAGTTTGCTTCGGTGCTGGAATCGTTCGTCAATACCTATCCGGCCATCGGCAATTTCCTGGTGATGATCTGCGGCCCGGAAATCACCCAGAACGGCATTCACCTGTCGTTGTGGGTGATCGTGCCGCTGGGAGCGGCTTTGGCAGGGATGTTCGGCGCCATTCTCGGTGCTCCGACACTCAAGCTGCGCGGCGACTACCTGGCTATCGTGACACTCGGTTTCGGTGAAATCATCCGGATTTTCATGAATAACCTGAATGCCCCGGTCAACATCACCAACGGTCCGCAAGGTATCAACCTGATCGATCCGATCCGCATCTTCGGCGTCTCGCTGGCAGGGGAGCGCGGTTCCAATGCGACGGTCCAGCTGGGCAGTTTCAGCTTGCCGTCGGTGAATGCCTACTACTTCCTGTTCCTCATCCTGTGCATTGCGATCATCACTATCTCGATCCGCTTGCAGAATTCCCGCTTGGGCCGTGCCTGGGTGGCGATACGTGAAGATGAAATCGCCGCCAAGGCAATGGGCATCAATACCCGTAACATGAAGCTGCTGGCGTTTACGATGGGCGCTTCGTTTGGCGGCGTCGCAGGCGCCATGTTTGCCTCGTTCCAGGGCTTTGTCTCTCCCGAATCGTTCTCGTTGACCGAGTCGATCGCGGTCTTGGCGATGGTGGTGCTGGGCGGCATGGGGCATATCCCGGGCGTGGTGCTGGGCGGCATATTGCTGGCGGCATTGCCTGAGGTGCTGCGGCACACCGTGGAGCCGATGCAGATGGCTATTTTCGGCAAGGTCCTGATCGATGCCGAAGTGCTGCGCCAGTTGTTGTACGGCCTGGCGATGGTAGTGATCATGCTGACCCGTCCAGCCGGCTTGTGGCCTGCGCCTAAGCACGAGGACCGGCCGGATGCCGATATCGATAAACCTACGCTGGCCACCGGCGTGGTAGAGGCTTAAGGAGATCACATGAGCGCACAAACTATTTTAAATATCTCCGGCGTCAATAAAAGATTCGGCGGCTTGCAGGCACTGGCGGAAGTGAATATCAAAATCCTGAAGGGCCAGATCTATGGCCTGATCGGACCGAACGGCGCCGGCAAGACGACTTTCTTCAATGTCATCACTGGTCTCTACCAGGCCGATACCGGTTCCTTCGAGCTGGCTGGCAAGCCATACTCGCCTTCGGCGCCGCATGAAGTCGCGAAGGCCGGGATTGCCCGTACTTTCCAGAACATCCGCCTGTTTGGCGAGATGACGGTGCTGGAAAACGTCATGGTGGGTTGCCACGTGCGCACCCATCAGGGCCTGTTCGGTGCCGTGTTCCGCCACAAGGCTGCCCGCCTGGAGGAGGTGGCTATCCGCAAGCGTTCGCAAGAACTGCTGGATTTCGTCGGTATCGGCCGTTTTGGCGAGCGTACTGCGCGGCATTTGTCCTATGGTGATCAACGCCGCCTGGAAATCGCCCGGGCGCTGGCTACCGACCCGCAATTGCTGGCGCTGGACGAACCGGCAGCCGGCATGAACGCCACCGAAAAACTGGCGCTGCGCGAGCTGCTGGTGAAAATCAAGAATGAAGGAAAGACCATTTTGCTGATCGAACATGATGTCAAGCTGATGATGGGCCTGTGCGACCGCCTTACCGTGCTGGACTACGGCAAGCCGATTGCCGAAGGATTGCCTGCCGAAATCCAGAAGAACCCGGCTGTGATCGAAGCTTATCTGGGAGGTGGTCACTAATGGCAACCAATGTTCTGAAAATCAATAACCTGAAAGTTGCCTACGGCGGCATCCAGGCGGTCAAGGGCATCAGCCTGGAGGTCAACGAAGGTGAACTGGTGACGCTGATCGGCGCCAACGGCGCCGGCAAGACCACCACGCTGAAAGCCATCACCGGTACTTTGCCGCAATGTAAAGTCGAAGGCGAGATGCATTACCTGGGGGAGCATACCAAGGGCCATACCTCGTTTAGCCTGGTCAAGCAAAAGCTGGCCATGGTGCCGGAAGGGCGCGGTGTGTTCACACGCATGAGCATCCAGGAAAATTTGCTGATGGGCGCTTATACGCGTGACGACAAGGCCGGTATTACGGCTGACATCGACAAGTGGTTTGGCGTCTTTCCGCGCTTGAAAGAGCGTGCTGCGCAAATGGCCGGCACCTTGTCGGGCGGTGAGCAGCAGATGCTGGCGATGGCGCGCGCATTGATGAGCCATCCAAAGTTGTTGCTGCTGGATGAGCCGTCGATGGGTTTGTCGCCGATCATGGTGGAAAAGATCTTCGAGGTGATCCGTAACGTTTCCGCGCAAGGGATCACGATCCTGCTGGTCGAGCAGAACGCCAAGCTGGCTCTGGAAGCTGCGCATCGCGCCTATGTGATGGATTCGGGGCTGGTGACGATGAGCGGAAAGGCCAGCGACATGCTGGACGATCCTAAGGTCAAGGCTGCTTATCTGGGCGAGTAATCGAGTAATCGAAACCCGAGGCCGGGGAAAACCACCCCGGCCAGTCTGCAGGTATAAGCAGGGATAAAAAAAAAGAGCCACAGGCTCTTTTTTTATATCTGGCAGATTCAACGGTCAGGTCATAGGCAACGCATTGAGCTGATTGTCTGATTGCTGGATGCGATGTTCGTTAGCGCCCGGCGTATTGACAGCGGCTTCGGCCGGTACCTGGCCAGCGTTGATTGGCGAAACTGCCTGTATCTGACGTGGTTTCGGTGTCGCGATTGGTGCAGACGAGCCGGTCGACGGTACGTTCTTGCCGATGGCGACGTCTTGCAGGCGGCGATATTCAGCCAGTACCTTGTAGCCATAACCACCGTCAGTGGCAAAAGCTGCGGCGCCGACATATCGTTTCAAGCCGGCTTCAACTGAACCGCCCTGGGCAACATAATCTCTCAGGATCATGGAGCCGACCTTGATGTTGGCAGTCGGATTCAAGGCCGCCTTGATGCCGCCCAGATTTTCAAACTTGTCTTCGTGCACCTTCGACATGACTTGCATCAGGCCTTGTGCTCCCACCGGGCTTTCGGCAAACGGATTCAGGCCGGATTCAATCGCCATCACAGCCAGGATCAACAGCGGGTCAAGCTTGGTTTCCCGTGCTGTCTTGTAGGCTGTTGTCACAAACATGTTGGTGGCGTCGCCTGCTACGCGATAGCGCTTGGACAACCAGTTGGTGACCCATTGCTGCTGACGCGAGCTGTCAACCGGTTTGATGGCGTGGTTCAACAATCCGTCCATGTGCAGCACGTGATTGTTGCCGGCTGCCGGTGCAGGTACGGTCAGGGCAGCCACTTTAGGGGC
>FTFY01001022.1_pt1 | contig 39918 bp, 42 predicted proteins | sample 1640561 | NCBI WGS metagenome assembly FTFY01 (sample SAMEA3914789, study PRJEB12502) | metagenome | biome: forest; material: soil | place: Canada | collected 2011-07-03 | depth 0.3 m | reverse complement strand
TTTTTGCCCGGCTGTGACTATACGACCCTTAAAGGAGTCAACCATGCTGCACAAAAAATGGATTTGCGTTGCGCTGCTGGCTAGCACAACTGCTGCAATTTCAACCTCCGCCATGGCTTACGACGATGGCGCCAATACTGCCATCGGCGCGGTAGCTGGCGCTGTCATCGGCGGCGCGGTGGGCGGCCGTAACGGCGCTATCGTCGGCGGCGTGCTTGGTGCTGCAGTAGGTGCGACTTCCGGCGGCTACCGCCAGGATGATCGTGGTTACTATGACCGTGGAGAAGGCTATTATGCGCAGCCTGCGCCAGTGTATTACCGGCCGCAGCCGGTCTACTATCGTCCGGCCCCGGTGTACTACCAGCCGCAACCTGTGTACTACCGGCCAGCGCCGGTCTACGTGGAAAGCCGCGACTATTATTACCGCCAGCCGTACCGAGGCGGCTACTACGAGCGCTGATCCAGGACTAACCAGATATCATTGAAACTTGAAACGCCGCCCCGGATGTAAGTTCGGGGCGGCGTTTTTTTGTTGCAATGGAATCTTTGCTATGCGCCAGTCCGTGAAAGTTCTATATTGAAAATATAAAACGCGTTTGGCAACCAAGGAGACTGCGATGGCTAAAACTAAAGATGTTTCGACGGACAGCACCACCGACAAGAAAAAGAAGCTGCAACCCCCGAGCCCGGCCGAACGATGGACCGGACATGCGCTGGACGGCAGCCAGCAGCTCGATATCGTCGAAGAACAAATGTATGTGAATGAACCGGGAACCACGATCGACCAACCCCTGGTGCCGCCACAGAAACCGCCAAAATGAGATTTCCCGATTGTTTCGCCGTGCCTGCGGCCTGGGACAATTTGTCCAGCCCGAACGGCTGTTGCGTTAGGGTATTAACTGTACTTGCTAGTTTATAATCGTAGCCTGAATGCCCTTCCAAAAAATGCAGCGGAAAACGCAGCAACATAACAAGGCAGGAAATCATGTCGATTCTTTCGGTAAGACCGGCCACCGGCCGCGCGGGCCATCTTAGTTCGAAATTTCTGTTTTTCGTTGCCGCGACGTTGCTGGCGGTGACTGCCAATGCGGCAGAAGTCGACGCCGGCACGGTTCCCGATACCATCAAGCAGCGCCTCACCGCATGTACCGCCTGCCATGGCGAGCAGGGGCGTGCAACCAACGATGGCTACTATCCGCGCATCGCCGGCAAACCGGCTGGCTATCTCTACAACCAGCTGCATAATTTTCGTGAAGGACGTCGTCGGTATCCGATGATGACCTACCTGGTCGATCATTTGTCTGACGCCTATCTGCAGGAAATCGCCCAGTATTTTGCAGATCAGCACCCGCCTTATCCGGCGCCGCAACCATTCGATCAGTCGAACGCAACCCACGAGCGCGGCGAAACCCTGGTCAACAAGGGGGATCCTGTCAAGAAAATTCCAGCCTGTATCGCCTGCCACGGCAGCGCCATGACCGGCATCATGCCCGCTACACCGGGTTTGCTTGGCTTGCCGCGTGATTACCTGGTCGGGCAGATAGGCGCATGGAAAAACGGCGCACGGCACGCCAAGGCGCCCGATTGCATGGCGCAGGTTGTGCAACGCTTGAGCGCAGATGATATCGGTGCGGTGTCGGCATGGCTGGCTGCGCAGCCGGTCCCTGCCGACGCCGTTGCAGTTGCTCCAACCTCGGTCAAATTGCCGCTTGCTTGCGGCAGTGTCCCCAACTGATGAAGCGGAGCCAAGAATGAAACGGATATTCATGTGGGCAGCCGGCGCTCTGGTGTTGCTGATCGCGGTGGCAGCCGGGGTGGTGGCGATGCTCAACGTTGACGATCGCGGCGACCAGTCGCCGGCGGCGGCGACTGCAGTGAGTTCCCCCGAACAGATTGCGCTCGGCGCCTATCTGGTGCGTACCGGCGATTGCATGGCTTGCCATACAGCGCGCGGCGGCAAGGAGCTGGCGGGCGGGCGCGCGATACAGACGCCGTTCGGCGCCGTCTATTCGCCGAATGTCACGCCTGACAAGGAAACCGGTATCGGCACCTGGTCGGCCGACGATTTCTGGCGCGCGCTGCATAACGGTAAATCGAAAGACGGCAGCTTGCTGTACCCGGCTTTTCCGTACACGAACTACACCAAGGTCACGCGCGCCGATGCCGATGCGATGTTTGCGTATTTGCAGAGCGTGCCGCCGGTACAGCAAAAGAATCTGGAACACGATTTACGTTTTCCGTATAACCAGCGGTTCCTGCTCTACGGCTGGCGCGCTCTGTATTTCCGGCCTGGCGTGTATCAAGCCGAGACGCAGCAATCGGTCGAGTGGAATCGTGGCGCTTACCTGGTGCAGGGGCTGGGTCACTGTAGTGCTTGCCACACCACCCGCAATGCACTCGGCGGCAGCGATCTGAAGGCGGAACTGGGCGGGGGCTTTATCCCGGTGGTGAACTGGTACGCACCGTCGCTGACATCGGATGAAGAAATCGGTCTTGGTGACTGGGATATCCAGCACATCAGCGCTTTGCTGAAAGATGGCATCTCACCGCGCGGCACCGTGTTGGGGCCGATGGCGGAGGTGGTGGGCGCCAGCTTGCAGCATCTGAGCGATGCGGATGTCGGCGCGATGGCGGTTTACCTGAAATCGTTGCCGCGCCAGAAGGAAGCGGCGGCAGAAAAAGAGCGCGCCAGTCCTGACCAGGTGGCAAGCGCGATGGAGCTGGGCCAGAAGATCTACAAGAACCATTGCGCGGATTGCCACCAGGCTTCTGGCAAAGGCGCATGGCCGGCCTACCCGCCGCTGGCAAGCAATCACGCAATCACCATGTCGGCGCCGGTGAATGCGATCCGGGTGGTCTTGAACGGCGGCTTTGCACCGAGTACGGCTGCCAATCCGCGTCCTTACGGCATGCCGCCATACGGTCCGACGCTGAGCGATAGTGAAGTCGCTGCGGTCGTCTCGTACATCCGCAACAGCTGGGGTAACAAGGCGCCGATTGTGAGTGCATCGGAAGTTAGCCGCTATCGCTCGGTGCCGTTGGATTAGCTCTGCGGTTTTTCCAAAAAAAAAGCAGCCCGACGACGACGGCTGCTTTTTTTATTTAGTGTTCGATAGTCAGCATGATCTTGCCGATATGCGAACTGCTCTCCATCAGAGTATGTGCTTGGGCCGCCTGCTCAAGCGGGAATGTCTTGAAAATCACCGGTTTGATTTTCCTTGCCGCCAGCAGCGGCCAGACGCGCTCGCGCAACTGGGCCGCAATAGCAGCCTTGAAGGCGATCGGCCGTGGCCGTAAAGTCGAGCCGGTAATCGTCAGGCGCCGCATCAGGATATGGCGGAAATCGATATTGGCGCTACTGCCGCCGAGGGTGGCGATGAAGACCAGGCGGCCGTCGTCGGCCAGGCACTTTATTTCGCGCGGCACATAGTCGCCGGCCACCATGTCGAGGATGACATCGACGCCTTTGCCGCCGGTTGCTTCCTTGATGACAGCGGCGAAGTCTTCAGTGCGGTAGTTAATCCCGCGTTCGGCGCCCAGCTCTTCGCAGGCACGGCATTTTTCATCCGAGCCGGCGGTAGCGAATACCCGATGGCCAAGTGCCGTGGCGATCTGGATCGCCGCCGCGCCGATGCCGGAACTGCCGCCCTGTACCAACAGGGTTTCGCCGCTCGCCAGTTTTACCCGATCGAACACATTGCTCCAGACAGTGAAAAAAGTCTCCGGCAGCGATGCCGCTTCCACGGCGCTCCAGCCATCCGGCAGAGGCAGGCACTGCGCGGTCGGCGCACAACAGTATTCGGCGTAACCGCCACCCTGGACCAAGGCGCATACCAGATCGCCTTTCTTGAAAGTGCTGTCGCTGAAATCGCCATCGACAATTTCACCCGCGATTTCCAGTCCCGGTAAATCAGACGCACCCGGCGGCGGCGAATAATTACCGGTGCGTTGAAACACGTCAGGCCGGTTGATGCCGGCGGCCTGCACCTTGATCAATACTTCGCCTGGTTTGAAAGACGGGAGAGGGCGCTCACAGATTTGCAATACATCCGGGCCGCCGGGATGGGTGATTTCGATAGCGCGCATGGCATGGTCTCAAGGAAGGGGGAAATGGCCATTGTATTGCAACTCGCAAATCTCTTTTGAAAACGATATTGATAGCTTTTTTGTATTAGCCCGATGTAGGCATTCAAGCTATTATTTAGTGGCCGCAAGGAAAGTTTCTTTTTGGAAATTAAAATCTCCAGGAGCTTTATAAAGAACAGGCAATGACCGACCGCGCAATCAATGCAGGTGACACAGCCTTCTCCAAGCCAGCCTGGCACCACGCAAGTGCTTCGCCCGCGACACGGCTGGCGACCGGCGACCAGCGGCGGTGCGCACTGTGGGCCTGCATCGGAATTGTCGTGGCAACGCTGCTGTTATTGCCGCTGGCGGCGTTCATAGGGCCGCCGGTGCCTGCCTTCCTTCCTTCGTACCAGACGGCGACTGTAGTTGCCTACGTCATCATTACCTATCTGATTTTTGCCCACTATCGCGCTACCAGGACGCTCGATTTGCTGTACATCGGTGGCGGTTGTTTCTATTGCGCCGGGATTCTCATCGTGCAATTCCTGGCTTTACCCGATATGTTCCTGCCGCAAAGGGCGGTTCTGGGTGGAGCGCAGACTGCCATCTGGCTGTGGGTTTTTTGGCATGCGGGAATGGCGCTGGGGATTTTGCTTTATGCTGCGAGCCTCCGCTGGAGTCCTGCTCTGGCGACTCGCCATCCCGAGCGCATGGAGCAAGTGCTGATGGCGGTGGTAGTGGTGGCGCTGGTGACAAGCCTGGTCCCGGTTATCGTATTTCATGAGCAATTGCCGCAACTCGAAGACAACGGCAATTTTCATCGTATGGTCACTAGCGGCATCGGTCCCTTTCTGCAGTTTATTATTGCTCTGACCTTATTGATTTTGTGGCAGGTCTCACGCTTCAAGACAGTCTTGCAAGTGTGGCTGGGGGTTGCCCTGGTTGCGCTGTTATGCGACACCAGCATCACCATGGCGGGCGGCAGCCAGTTTTCAGTCGGCTGGTACGCCGGCCGCTGTAATGCACTGATTTCGGCGACGGTGCTGCTGCTGATCTATTTGCGCGAAATGAATCAGGTCTATCTGAAAACGGTGCAGGATGCGCGCCTGCTGGCGCTCAATAACGCCATGTTGGAAGTCAAGATGGATCAGGTGCGGCTGGACGATCTGACCGGTCTCCCCAGCCGGTCGCTGTTTCTCGAGCTGGCGGAAACCCTGCGTAGCCGTGACTTGCTCAATCAGCAGGCGGTAGCGCTATTGTTCATCGACCTGGACGGGTTTAAGCAGATTAACGACAATCTCGGGCATGATCGCGGCGATACCGTACTGGTTGAAGTGGCCGCCGCCCTCAGGTCCGTCCTCAGGGACAGCGATATCGCCGGCCGCGTCGGCGGCGACGAATTCGTGGTGTGCCTGGTGGCTCCCTCTGCCGTCATCAAGGCCACGGCTACAGCGGTTGCCAGCCGGGTAGTCAGTCGCGTTGCCGCCATTGGCGACGGTATCGGTTGCAGCATCGGCATCGCCCTGTGCCAGGCCGATGGCCTGGAATGGGATGCGGCATTGCGCCAGGCCGATGAAGCCATGTACCAGGCCAAGCGCCAGGGTAAAAGTCGCTTCACCGTCTATGGCCATTCGCTTCTGGATGAACTGGCCTGAGGCTTGTTTGCGGCGACCATGTCCGTCAGCGCTGCCCTCTGTATTTCTTTGCTCTTACTCCGCGTTTTTCTGGTTTGAAAAATATCGAAAAATCAATAATCGAATAATTCGATCATTTATCCGCAAATTTTCCGTTTTTCTTTTGATTTCTCCTCGACCATACTGCAATTCATTGGCACTGACCTAATGCCAATCAATAGAAAGCGATCTTTTTTTAAATATCGAATTAATTGCATATCAAAGAGGAGAAATCATGCCAATCGCCACAGCCAAACCAGGAAGCACATTGCTGGATCCTGCCAACCACACCTTGATCATGATCGATCATCAATCGCAAATGGCGTTCGCCACCAAATCCATCGATCTGGCGTCCTTGCGCAATAACGTCGCATTGGTAGCCAAGGCAGCAAAGGAATTCAAGGTGTCGACAATCTTGACCTCGGTCGCCGAAAAGTCGTTTTCAGGTCCCGTCTTCGACGAAATCAAAACCGTGTTCCCAGAGCAGGAAGTGATAGACCGGACCACCATGAATACCTGGGAAGATGCGCGCATTGCTGAACGGGTCAATGCCATCGGCAAGGGCAAGATCGTGCTGGCCGGTTTGTGGACTTCGGTATGTATCGTCGGTCCGGCCTTGTCGGCCCTGGATCAGGGATTCGAGGTGTATGTAATCACCGACGCCAGCGGTGATGTGTCCGACGAGGCGCATCAGCGTGCGGTTGAACGTATGATCCAGCAAGGCGCACGGCCCATGACCTCGCTGCAGTACCTGCTGGAACTGCAACGCGACTGGGCACGCGGCGATACCTACAACGAAACCGTGGCCACCTCGATTGCCCACGGCGGCGGCTACGGCCTCGGCTTGATTTATGCCAAGACCATGTTCAACGCTTCCGAAGCACATTAAGACCGGTCGGTCCTGTTCAGTCACTCAGTGACCGACAGGGCCGGGTAGTATCAGATCCGATAGCGCGAGGGGAAAACCATGAGTGCAGACATGATTTTGTTGAACGGCCGTTTTCATACGATTGACAAGACGCAACCGCTGGCGATGGCAGTGGCAATCCAGGACGGTAAATTCATTGCAGTCGGCGATGCCGAAGAGGTGATGCGTCATCGCAGTGCGACGACCCAGGTGATCGACCTGAACGGCCGTACCGTAGTGCCGGGCTTGAACGATTCCCACATTCACCTGATACGCGGCGGCCTTAACTACAACCTGGAATTGCGCTGGGAAGGCGTGCCTTCACTGGCAGATGCCTTGCGCATGCTGAAGGAACAGGCTTTGCGAACGCCCCATCCGCAGTGGGTGCGTGTGGTCGGCGGCTGGAGTGAATTCCAGTTTGCTGAAAAGCGCATGCCGACCTTGGAAGAAATCAATGCGGCTGCACCTGACACGCCAGTGTTTATCCTGCACCTGTATGACCGTGCCTTGCTCAATCGCGCCGCCTTGCGCGCTGTGGGCTACACCAAGGACACGCCGAATCCGCCCGGCGGCGAGATCCAGCGCGATGCGGCTGGCAATCCGACTGGCATGCTGATCGCCAGGCCGAATGCAATGATCCTGTACGCCACCCTGGCCAAGGGTCCGGCATTGCCGCGCGAGCAACAAGTCAACTCTACCCGCCAGTTCATGCGCGAACTGAACCGGCTCGGCGTCACCAGCGCCATCGATGCCGGCGGCGGATTTCAGAATTATCCCGAAGACTACGCCATCATCGACCAGCTGGCGCGTGACCAGCAGTTGACTATCCGCGTCGCCTATAACCTGTTCACCCAGCGCAAGGGGCAGGAACTGGAGGATTTCCAGAAATGGACGGACATGGTCAGCCCCGGGCACGGCGACGATTTTTATCGTCATAACGGCGCGGGTGAAATGCTGGTGTTTTCGGCGGCAGACTTTGAAGACTTCCTGGAGCCGCGGCCGGAGCTGGCGGCAGGCATGGAGGACGAACTGGAAAAAGTGGTGCGGCATCTGGTGTCGAACCGCTGGCCGTTTCGCCTGCATGCCACCTATGACGAGTCGATCAGCCGCATGCTGGACGTGTTTGAAAAAGTGAATCGCGAGATTCCTTTCGATGGCTTGCACTGGATATTCGATCATGCGGAAACCATCACGCCGCGCAATATCGAACGGGTGCGCACACTTGGCGGGGGTATCGCCATCCAGCACCGGATGGCGTTCCAGGGGGAGTATTTTGTCGACCGTTATGGCGCCGCAGCCGCCGCCCACACGCCGCCTGTCGCACGCATGCTGGACATGGGGGTACCGGTCGGCGCCGGCACCGACGCTACCCGCGTGGCCAGTTACAACCCTTGGACTGCACTGTACTGGCTGGTATCGGGGCGCACCGTCGGCGGCATGAAGCTGTATGACACCGCAGCCAGGTTGCCGCGGGAAACCGCACTCGAACTGTGGACTGCCGGCAGCGCCTGGTTCTCCAGCGAGCAAGGCAAGAAAGGCCGTATCAAGCAAGGACAACTGGCCGATCTGGCCGTCTTGTCTGCCGATTTTTTTGCTATCGATGAAGACGGCATCAAGGCGCTGGAGTCAGTGCTGACGATAGTCGACGGCAAGGTCGTCTACGGCGCGGCTGAATTTACACCTCTCGCGCCGCCGCCGATCCCGGTATTGCCGGATTGGTCGCCTGTGAAAAATGTGCCGGGGCATTTTCGTCCTGTGTTGCAACAACGCCATGCTTTACCGCATCAATGCGCCGGCGCCTGCGGCGTGCACGCCCATGCGCATGACTCGGCTAGAAAATCGAACGTGCCGATTTCCGATTACTCCGGTTTTTGGGGCGCATTAGGTTGCAGCTGCTTCGCCTTCTAAATTTGCGCCGGACTGCTCCGGCAGAGTCCGTCTTAAGCCTATATTTCATCGAGGACTATCATGCGTTATACAAAGATACTGATGGGTTTGCTACTATCGTTCGTGGTCGGCGCTGCTTGTCGCCTGGCGCAGATTCCGGTGCCTTCGCCGCCGGTGTTAAGCGGAGCGCTGCTGGTGTTCATGATGAGTAGCGGATATTGGCTTGTAGGTCGTTATCTGGCGGCCCGTGCCGTACCCGAGAGGCAATCATGATCGCCCTGCTGCTGGGGGCCATCCTGGGGTTGCTGGTGGGCGCGGTCTGCCGCTGGTTCGATTTGCCGTCGCCGACACCGCCGACCCCGATTGGCGCCTTGCTGGTGGTGGCTATGACACTCGGCTATGTGATCGCGGGCCGGGTTTGAAGAGGCGGGTTGAAGAGACGGGGTGAAGAGAGAATATGATGCAGCCAAACAGTCGTATGACCCATCAGTCGATCGTATTAAGTTTTTTGGCCGGTTACGTCGATACCGTCGGTTTTATCGCCTTGTTCGGTTTGTTCACCGCGCACGTTACCGGCAACTTCGTGCTGATCGGCAGCGAGCTGGCCAATCATTCGCACGGTGTGCTGATCAAGTTGCTGGCGTTCCCGGCTTTCATATTCGCGGTGGCGCTGACGCGCATCGCGCACATCTGGCTGGAACGCAGCGCCAGAATACCTATGCCTTATCTGCTGTTGCTGCAATTGTTCTTTTTGTTGTGCTTCATGGTCGCAGGTTGCCTGGCCGAGCCTGTCGGCAATACGGAGGCGCCGCTGGCTTTGCTGACCGGCATATGCGGCGCCGCCAGCATGGGCGTGCAGAATGCCAGCAGCCGCCTGATCTTGCAGCACCTGACGCCGACCACGGTAATGACCGGCAATGTCACCCAGCTGGTGATCGATCTGGTCGACATCCTGCGCGGCGCGGCGGACGACGTGGTGCGCCAGCGCTGCATCAAGTTCTTCTGGCCGGTGGTAGCATTCGGCGCCGGTGCGATAGGCGGTGCGTTCGCCTACAAGTACCTGCTGTTTTTTGCCCTGTTGTTGCCGGCTGCGATGCTGGCCTGGCTGGCCGCCACGGAATATCTTTCAGAAAAGACCGAAGCCGGATCGCCATCAACTTTATAATGGTCAAGGACATTACAACGGTATTTTGATATTGCCGATCTGGCAATCCCTGACATGGCGATGAGGCGACGAAAGAGATGACCTACTTGTTTCATTTGATTGAGCAATATGGGCTGGTCATCGTATTTTTCAATGTGCTGGCGGAACAACTGGGGGCGCCGGTACCGGCGTATCCGACCCTGGTGATTACCGGCGCCTTGATGCACCGCGGCGACTACTCGGCGCCGGTGTTGCTGCTGACTGCCGTAGCGGCGGCATTGATCGCCGACTTCCTCTGGTATCTGGCGGGCCGCCGTTATGGCAGGAGGGTGCTGTCTACACTGTGCCGGATTTCGCTGTCGCCGGATTCCTGCGTGCGTCAAACCGAATCGATCTATTCGCGCTGGGGTGCGCGCTCATTACTGGTGGCCAAATTCATCCCGGGTTTCGCTTCCATCGCCAGCGCACTGGCCGGCACCATCGGCACCAGCCGCACGAGATTCGTCATCTACGACAGCTTAGGCGCGGCATTATGGGCCGGCCTGGCGATTTTCCTCGGTTCGCTGTTCAGTACCACCATCGACGATCTGCTGGGCGTGCTGACTGAACTAGGTCAATACGGCATGATGCTGGTCGCCGCCGGATTTGCCATCTTTGTCGCCAGCAAATGGTGGCAGCGCCGGCGCTTCCGCATGTCCTTGCGCATGGCGCGCATCTCGGTGGAGGAACTGGATCAGTTGTTCAAGGAAGGCATCACCCCGGCGATTGTCGATGTGCGTTCGCCGGCCTCGCAACAGGCTGGGCGGATTCCCGGTGCGCACACCATCTCGCACCAGGAAATCAACAGCTTCGTCTTCGATGCGCCGATGGATCAGGAAATAATTGTCTACTGCGCTTGCCCTAACGAAGCCTCTGCCGCCCTGGTTGCCAAGCAGCTGATGCAGAGGGGTTACAAGAAAGTACGGCCGTTGTCAGGCGGTATAGATGCCTGGATCGCAGCCGGCTACGCCATCGATTCTTAGTAGATTCTTAGTCGATTTTTAGTTGGTTTTTAGTCGATTCCCAGTCGTTTTCTCTCTATCCGGAGTGCCATGTTCAGAATCAGTCTCGATGCGCTGTTGATTCTCGACGCCATCGACCGCCGCGGCTCGTTCTCCGCCGCCGGCAGCGAATTGCATCGGGTGCCTTCGACCATTTCCTATACCGTGTCGAAACTGGAACAAGACCTGGGCGTGCAGGTGTACGAGCGCCAGGGGCCGAAAGTCACATTGACGCGCGCCGGCGCAGAATTGCTCAAGGAAGGCCGCTATCTGCTGAAAGCGGCAGAAGACCTGGAACATCGTGTGCGCCGCGTGGCTTCAGGCTGGGAAACCGAACTGACGATATGCATAGACTCGTTGTTTTCGGTGGCGGCGCTGGAAACCGATATCGCCAATTTCTGCGGGATTGCCGATAAAACCCGTTTGCGCATTGCCAGGGAATCTCTGGCTGGTACCTGGGAAGCCTTGCTGGAACGCCGCGTTGATTTGCTGATTGCCGCACCGGGGCAGGGCCCGGCAGGCGGCGGTTATATCGCCGAACAGATGGGGACGATCTCTTTCGTGTTTGTGGTGGCGCCGACGCACCCGTTGGCCAAGGTCAAGCGCGTATTGGGCAAAGCGGAGCTGCATCCGCATCGCGCCATCAGCGTGGCAGATTCGGCGCGCAAGATGGCCTCGCGCACGGTAGGTCTGTTGTTTGGACAGGACACGCTGACCGTGCCGGATATGCGCAGCAAGTACGATTTGCAACTGGCCGGCATAGGCTTCGGTTTCTTGCCGGAGCCATGCGCACGCGCAGCGATTGCCGCAGGTGCCTTGATTGTGAAAGAAGTGGAAGAACCGAAACCGGATGAAACGTTTTCGCTGGCTTGGCGCACCGGCGACGACGGCGCCGCCTTGAGCTGGTGGATCGAAAGAATGCGCGACAACGATGCAATGGCGCGTTTGATCCGGCATGTGCCGGGGGCGCTCTAAATATACAGGCCGGACAGCGTGAAGCGGCGCTGTCTAAATCCCGGCCTGAATCATTTCTGTAAATCAGAACACAAAATCAATAAGGCAGATCGAACAGCAGCACTTCTGCGGCGTCGGCATTCGCCAGTGTGATCAGATTCTCTGCCGTCACCTTAACCGCATCACCGCCCTTAAGTTCGGTACCGTTGACGCTGATACGGCCGTGTATCACATGCACGTACGCGTTGCGTCCGCTAGCCAGCGTGTGTTGCAGCGGCTGGTCACCGTTCAGGATCGCTGCGTAGATCGATGCGTCCTGATGTATCAGCACCGAGTTGTCGCGGCCATCGGCTGATGCGATCAAACGCAGTTGTCCCTGTTTTTGGGCGACGGTGAAATGCTTTTCTTCATAGCTGGGCGGAATGCCTTTGACATTCGGCTGAATCCAGATCTGCAGGAAATGCACAGGCGCTGTCGCCGAGTGATTGAATTCGCTGTGGCGTACGCCGGTGCCGGCGCTCATCCTTTGCACATCGCCGTAATGCAAGACCGAACCGGTACCCATGCTGTCCTTGTGTTCCAGCGCGCCATCCAGCACATAGGAAATGATTTCCATGTCGCTGTGGCCGTGCGTACCGAAACCCTGGCCGGCTTGTACCCGGTCTTCATTGATCACCAGCAGCGGCCCGAAGCCCGTGTGCTGCGGATCGAAATATTGCCCGAACGAAAATGTGTGGTGCGAATTCAACCAGCCGTGATCGGCAATACCGCGTTCTTCGCTTTTACGAATTTGAAGCATGATTTTCTCCGTCAGTTACTGCAGGCAACGCCATTTTTCACAGTGAAGAATGAGTGCGGTGGATGCAGGATTGGATCGACAGGGAGAAGTATGCGCGTTGCCAAATCAAAAGAAAAACGGAAAAAATATGGGTGTATGTTCGAATTTATCGATAGTTCTATGGAAGCTTTAAATTCGATGTTGCCGGGGCTTGCTGCTGTTTATAGGGTGCTGAATGATTATTTGCGCTGGCAAAAAAATTGATCATCAAAAACAAAAAAACTACTTACTTGCTGTAAGCATCTTTGACATTGGTTTTCGCGGTACTGATCAGTCATGTTAAGTAAGATACCTATGACAATCTGATGTGTCGTGGCGAAGGTCATGTGGCGTTTATCGCACTAGGGCGACTGCCTTGCCAATTTTTCAATTTGAGAAATGGCTTCTCAACGACATACCAGCTTGCGGCACCAAATATAATGCAGATCAAGGTAGTGAGAGGCACCAATGTGGGTGCGGATATCTCTGGATAAAATAAGATTAGCAATTTTGTCACTGGCCATGCGGATAAATATAGGCCGTACGAAACATCCGGGAGTTTGTTGAAGTATGACAAAACCGGTATGCGGGCAAGAGCAAAATAAAACAACAGATACCCACCAAGGGTAGCCAGTGCGATCTCTGCTGTTCTAATGCTGAAAAGGGCAGCCAGCAGTAATGGGATTAGTATTATCAAAAATTTCTTTTCGTATCGCAAAGAGTCGCGATAGAGGAAAAAACAGCCACCGGCGAAAAAAAACATACTTAAGCGATATATCGGGTTAACCAAGTCGCAGAAACCGAAGCAAGTCGTTTGTACGCCAAAATTGTGCAGCACATTGAGTGCAAGCAGAATCAATGTAGTTGAGAGCCACGAAGCCCTATGCCGCAGCAACCCGAAAATCCCAAACGCCAAGATGGCCAAATAGCAATAAAATTCATAACTGATCGTCCACATCGAACCATTGATCAGGGGATAGTGGCTGCCCACGAAAACGGGGGGGACTTGAGGTACTTGAAGTGCCAACATGCCCTTGGCGAACGCTGGAATATCAAATTGAAAAAAGTACCTGGGATCTGCAGCTAAGGGGCCAACGATTACGGCGGAAATTAGCGACCAGGCAATGAATGCTGGAAATATTCGCAACACTCTTTTTTTTAAAAAGGAAAATGCCTGTGGAGTTTCGTGCCAGCTTTGAGTAATCAAATACCCACTTATTAAAAAGAAGCCGTCTACGGCGAATTCGCCAAACGATATGGTATGGAATAGCTGAGTCAGTAATTCTCTGTGTCTGTTCCCGTCAATTAATTCAGGTCCATGAGAAACGATGACCAGAATCGCCAGTACCAGACGGCACAAATTGAAATTATTAGTGCGCTGCAAGTGTGAGGCGGGTGACGTGTTTATGGTTTTTGGGTGCATTCGAACAGTCAAATCACTAGGAGGAGGGATATGAAATTCATTCAATATAGCAATATTGCTCTAAGAAGGAATACTTTTTTTTGATTTGACTGAGTTATACAATTTTATTGCGTTGACTAGGTACTTCCGGTTGTGATTTCTGAGTGAAAGTATGCATACCGCTTTTGCCAAATTTAGCAAGAATATCAAAATCGATGCCTAATAAAAAAGCCCCCATTGCTGGGGGCTTTTTACTGTACTGCTTATTCGTGGTAGGCCGTGCGGGATTCGAACCTGCGACCAACGGATTAAAAGTCCGCTGCTCTACCAGCTGAGCTAACGACCCGAAAGACGGCTATTATATGTAATGTGCATATGAGCTGTCAAACCCATATGCACTTTTATTTACATAATTTGCAAAAATAAATTCTGCGGCTTACTTAAGTGTTGTCAGGCGTTCTTTTGCCGTCTGTGCTGCCGGCGTGTTTGGATACTGCGACAGCAGTTGTTCCAACGCACGTTTGGACTGAGGTTTGTTCTTCAGCTCGGTATAGCTGCTGGAGATATTCAACAGGGCATCGGCAGCCTTGGGATTGTCGGCGTACTTGCTGACGACCACCTGCTGCGCTGCAATCGCATTCTTGTAATCACGCAGAGCGTAATACGAATTCCCCAGCCAGTATTGGGCTGATGGCGCTAAACCCGAACTCGGGTTGGAGCGTACAAAATCCGAAAATGCGGTTACTGCAGTTTTGTAGTCACCGGATTTGAAGGTCGCCAATGCTGCATCGTAAGCCTTCTGGTCGTTGGCGCCAACGCTGACTTCCTGCCCGTCGATACTGACTTTTTGCGGCTCCAGCTTGCGCAAGCGGGTATCCAGGTCGACATAGAAATCTTTCTGGCGCTGCTGCGTGTTGGCCAGCTCGTTGGTCAGCACTTCGATTTGTCCGCGCAGCTTGGCCAGTTCCTGATTCAGGTGGTCATTCTGATCCGACAAACTAAGCGAACTGGATTTGTCCGCCTTGCCGTCGACTCGTGCATTGACCGCGTCAATCTTGGCGCGTATATCCAATATCGCCCGACGTGCTTCATCGTCGTCAAACAGCCCGGCGTGGGCGGTCGGAGCGGAAAAAACTGCGGCTAGCATGGCCGCAGTTATCGTGGCTTTGAAGAACGTCCGCATCATTATTGATAAACGATGTCGGAACGGCGGTTTTCAGCGTAGGACGCTTCGTCGCTGCCGAGAGCCTTAGGCTTTTCTTTACCCAGCGAGACTGCTTCGACCTGAGTATCCGAAACGCCTAACAATACCAATGCCTTGCGAACTGCTTCAGCACGCTTTTGTCCCAGCGCCAGATTGTATTCACGGCCGCCGCGATCATCGGTATTGCCTTGGATGATGATCTTGCGATTCTTGTGGCTGTTCAGGTATTGCGCGTGCGCTTCAACCACGGACTTGAATTCATCCTTGATGGTGTAGCTGTCGAAATCGAAGTAGATGCTGCGCTTCGAGAGGATGCCGGTTGGGTTGTTGAGCGGATCGCTGCCGGTATCGACAGTATTGACCGAACGTGTATCAGCGCCGGTGGCGCCGCTATCGACGACTGGAACAGCTTTGTCGTCGAGTTTGACTGGGGAGGAGCAAGCGGCCAGCAAAATGGCGCTGGCAACGATAAGGGCAAAGTTTCTGATATTTAGCATTTTTAATTCTCCAGAGTGGGAAACGAACGTCGATTCAAATTACTGCGTGATTATTTCATGAAAGGACCCCAAGTAGGCTCCCGTATATCGCCTGCCTGCATAGTTAAACGCTGTTTCACACGGCCGTCAACTGAGACAACTGCCAGTGAGCCGCGGCGGCCTGATTCCGTGGCGTACATGATGTATTTGCCGTTCGGCGAAAAACTTGGGGATTCATCCTTGACGGTGTCCGACAAGCGCTGTTCCTGGCCGTTGGTCCGGTCCAGTACATACAGCTGGAAGCGGCCGCCGCGCTGCGAAATGTAAGCCAATGCTTTGCCGTCAGGTGAAATCCGCGGGCTGATATTGTAGCTGCCGCCGAACGTCACGCGCTGCGCGTCGCCGCCGTTGGCGCTCATCTTATAGATTTGCGGGCCGCCGCTGCGATCGCTGGTGAAATAGATGTTTTGGCCGTCAGCTGAAAATTGCGGTTCGGTGTCGATACCGTTGGTGTTGGTCAAACGGCGCAAGCCGCCGCCGTCGGCATTCACCATATACACCTGGGTCAGTCCGTCGCGGGCCAGCGCAATCGCCAGCTTGGTGCCGTCGGGCGACCATGATGGCGCTGAATTACTGCCTTTGTAGTTGGCCACCACGATGCGCTGCTTGGTGATCAGGTTTTGCACGTAGACCACCGGTTTTTTGGCTTCAAACGAGACGTAGGCAACCTTGGTGCCGTCGGGCGACCAGGCTGGCGAAATGATCGGTTCGTTGGAACGCAGGGCGACCTGGGTGCCTTCGCCGTCGGAATCGGCGACTTCCAGGCGGTATTCCTTGCCGGCCTTGATGATGTAGGCGATGCGGGTAGCGAACGCACCGCGTCCGCCGATCAGTTTTTCATAAATATCGTCGGCGATCTTGTGCGCGGTAACTCGCGTGTTCTGTGGCGCCGCGGCCATCGCCAAGGCTGACAACTGTGCTGATTTGACAGTGTCCAGCAGACGATAACGCACATCGAAACGGCCATCGGCCAGGCGTTGCACGCTGCCGATCACCAAAGCGTCGGCGCCGCGTGCCTTCCAGTCGCCCGTGTTGACCTGTGCCGATTCCGAGATGACATCACCGGTATCAATAATCTTGAAAAATCCGCTGCGCGCCAAATCAGCTTTGATGATGGCGGTAACCTGTTGCGGCGCCAGGTTCTCGTCGCTGAAGCCGGCAATTGCGATGGGAATCTGGGTTGCGCCGACGCCAGAGGTTTCGATACGCAACTGGGCATTTGCCGGAGCGCTGAATACTAAAGCGGTAACCGCCAGTCCTATGATTGCGAATAGTTGGTGCAGTTTGTTTTTCATGGCTTACTGATCTTTCGGTTTGTGGATTCCGATAAAACTGGAAGGTACAGAACCCGTTTTACTGTCTTTCGGATAAGGCGCCGATCTTTCAATCGCTCGTTTTACCGCCTCGTCGAACCCGGAAACTCCAGAGGATTTCCGGAGGCGTACACTTGCGACCGAACCGTCCGGAAGCAGTTGGACATCGAACTCCACGGCCGGGTTTCCTGCCAGACCTTCGGGAACATTGAAGTTAATGTTCGACTTGATCTTGGCGCCGACCTTTTGCCCATAGCTTGGATCGCCACGCGGTCCTTGCGACTGGGCTGCCGTGCCGGTACTGTTGGCCGCGCCGTTACCGACCGCCTGGCCCAGCATGCGCTTCAATTCATCTGCGTGGCGCTTGTTGTCGGCTGCGGCATCGGCTGCTGCCTGCTTCTTCTTGGCGTCGGCTTCCGCTTTCTTGGCTGCTTCCTGTTTTTGCTTGTCCTGGGCTGCGGCTTTGTCCTTGGCAGCTTTTTGTTCAGCCTCTGCCTTCAGCTTGTCCTTGCGGTCTTCCTCGGCTTGTTGTTTTTGCAATTGTTTTTGCTTTTCCAACTCTTCCTGGCGTTGCAAGTCCTTGCGTTCCTGTTCTTTGCGTTTCTTTTCTTTTTCCAGAGCAATTTCCGGATCCGGCACGGGCGGTGGCGCTACCACCGGCGGTGGCGGCGCGGTTTCCTGGACTATCGGCTCCGGTTTAGGTACTGGCGTCGGCTGCGGAACGGGTTCCGGCGGCGTTGGCGCGGCGTCCTTGATCTCCGGGCTCCAGATTTCGGCCTCGACCGCTATCGGCTGCTGGCTTTGCCAGTGAATGCCAAACCACAGGAATGCAAACAAGGCGGCATGCACTGCCGCTGCGAGCATGATGGCGCGGATGCTGCCGGGTTCTTTTGGTACTGAATACGGGGAGTTGCCTGTCATAACCAGATCGTCACTTTGTCGCCAGTCCGACGCGGTTAATGCCAAGCATCTTGGCTTCCGAAATGACCTGGATCACATCGTCGTATTTGATGTCCTTTTCGGCGGAAATCATCACCGGCATATCGGGTTTGTCCGCATGCAGGGCTTGCAGTTTTTGCTTCAAACCATTGCGCGAAACGCTTTCGGCCGTGCTCATGCCGCTTTTCTGGCCGTTGATACGGATACTGGCCTGTTCGCCCTGTCTTAGCGTGACTTCTATATATTCGGTCGGTGGCGTCGCCGATTTCGCCGCATTCGGCAAATTGATGACGCTCGGGTTAGTCAGCGGCGCCGAGACCATGAAAATCACCAGCAATACCATCATCACGTCGATGTACGGGACGACGTTGATTTCCGCCTTGAATTTGCGGGTGCGGCCGCCGCGCATGGATGATTGCCCCGACATTAGCGCGCCTGACGTTGCAAGATGTTGGAGAATTCTTCGATAAAGCTCTCGAAGCGGATGGCCAGGCGATCGACGTCATGGGAAAAACGGTTATAGGCAACCACCGCCGGAATCGCTGCAAACAAGCCGATCGCGGTAGCGATCAAGGCTTCGGCGATACCGGGCGCAACTGCTGCCAGCGTTGCTTGCTGTACGTTTGCCAGGCCGCGGAAAGCATTCATGATGCCCCACACTGTACCGAACAGACCGACGTAAGGCGATACCGAACCGACCGAGGCAAGGAAGGCCAGATGAGATTCCAGTGCATCCATTTCACGTTGGTAGGCCGCACGCATGGCGCGCCGCGCGCCTTCCAGCAAGGCTGCATTGTCGTTGCCGCCCTTGTGGCCGATAGAAGCCTTGACCTTGTTGAACTCATCCATGCCGGCTTCGAAAATGCGTTCCAGCGCGCCGGTTTTTCCTGCGCCTTTGCGGCGATTGGAAGTGGCGTCCTGGTACAGCGTGCTCAGGTTGCCGCCGGACCAGAATGCGCGCTCGAAATCTTCGGTCTGCGAACGGGCGCTGCGGATGGCGAACATCTTGCGGAAAATATAGGTCCAGCTCATCACGGAAACTGCCAGTAGCAGCGCCATGACCAACTGTACTAATACGGAGGCATTGGTAATGAGGGTGATAAACGAAAGATCTTGGGTGACAGTCATGGATAGCGGTCTTGAGGAATGGTCTTAGGTTTAAGTAAAATACTCAAACATCGAATTGTAATCGTAAAGCGCCTACCGCCAAATTAACAATTGATGGCGGAATGTTGCCGGGCGCTATCGCGTTATCCCGGTTTCTTTGTATTGCTGCATCAGACCGTGTCCGGTGGGCGAAGGTTCATTGTGACGTAAGAGTTGCTGTTTTGCACTATCGGCTAAATGCATCAAGGCAAGCACATTAACCCAAAAACTATGCTGCTGCCGGCACAGAATCGGCGGCGCCGGGCCTGATATTGTGCAATACCTGTTTCGGAATTGCCTGCGGCCGGAAGGTGGCGGCATTGACACAGGCCACGCTGATGCGGCCGGTCGCCAGCAGTGTCGGTTCATTTTCACCCAGGCGCCAGGCTTGCTGAATGAAGTCAACACTGGCTCGCCCCATGCGCTCGACCACCACGGTCAGTTCCAGCTCGTCATCCAGCTTGGCAGGCGCATGATAGTCGACGCTGGTGCTTTTCACGACAAACATGACGCCATCGGTCTGCTCCAGCGTGCGCTGGCCGACGCCGGCCGCGCGTAACCATTCGGTGCGGGCACGCTCGAAAAATTTCAAATAGTTGGCATAAAACACTACACCGCCGGTATCGGTGTCTTCGTAATACACCCGGATGCGCCAGCTGAAGTCGCTAGGCGGGGTGGAGCTTGTCTGGTTCATTGCCTGTGGTGCTTTTCAAATGTTGTATGCGGACAGGCTACAGCCGGGAGTTGCGCTGTAGCCATCCGACTATGTTGCTTACTTAGCTACGTTTGATGCTCATGCCAGCAAAACCCTGGCAGGTCGGCATCATTTCGATGCGGTTGATATTAATGTGGGCAGGCAAGGTCGCGACCCAGTAAGCGGTGTCGGCGATATCGCCAGGCGTCAGCGGCTGCGTGCCTTCATACACTTTGGCCGCAGCCTCGTCATTGCCGCGGTAGCGCACATTGGAGAATTCGGTGCCGCCGCACAAGCCCGGCGCAATATCGGTTGCGCGTACACCGGTGCCGACCAGATCGGCCCGCAGGTTCAACGTGAATTGCTTGACGAACGCTTTGGTGGCGCCATACACATTGCCGCCGGGATAAGGATATTCGCCAGCGATAGAGCCGAGGTTGATGACGGTGCCGCGTCCGCGCGCCACCATGCCGGGCAATACCAGGCGGGTCATGGTCACCAATCCCTTGCAGTTGGTTTCGATCATAGTCTCCCACTCCTCCAGCGAGGCTTGTTGCGCTGATTCCACGCCCAACGCCAGGCCGGCATTGTTGACCAGGACGTCGATCTCTTGCCATTGGGGCGGCAGAGCAGCCAGCGCGGCGCTGATCGAAGCCTTGTCGGTGACGTCCATGACGATCGGCAGCACTGCGTCGCCCAATTCGGCCGCCAGATGATCCAGGCGGTCCTTGCGGCGTCCGGTAGCGATGACCCGATGGCCGTTCTTGGTGAATTTATGTGCCATTTCGGCACCGAAGCCAGATGTTGCGCCAGTAATCAAGACAATCATGGTCAATGCTCCTGTTGTTGCGATGTTTGGTGTAGCCGGAAATTGTAGCCCAATTTGCCAGACCCGCCATTGACAATCGCTGTCGGCCTCTGGCACGCATGCCTGCCACGGGGGTACAGCTGTTTAATTTCTTTGGTGCAAGCCGCACCAAAACACGACACAAAAGCCGACTGTCATTTTGACCGCGATGCATTGCGGTCTGTATTGACGCCTGCATTGACGCCTGTGGCATACATATTGCTGATAAGCATTTTTCACCGCTGCTTATCAATCATAGGGGTTATAAAACAATGAGACCAAGTTCCGCAAATTTGACCTGTGCGATGGCTGTGGCCGCAGCAACTTCAACGTTGCTGTTGACGACAGTTACGGCTGGGGCGCAGCAACTGCCTGCCAGTGCCGATACGGCTGCTGCACCTGAGGCAAGAAAATCAGCGAAGCCGACCGAGCAGATTGAAGCGGTGCTCGTCACGGCGCAAAAGCGCAAGGAAGACGCGAGCAAGGTACCGTTGAGCATCTCGGTGGTCAGCGGCGAGGAGCTGCAAGCCGCGCATATCAACAACTTCGCGGATGTGACGCGCGCCGTGCCGAATATGTCGTTCTCCGGCGCCAGCGGTTCCGGGGCAGGGCTGAGCAATATCGAAATTCGCGGCATCAGTTCGGCCGCCGGCTCGGCCACTGTCGGCGTGTACCTGGATGACGTCTCGATGACCACGCGCAATCTGTACAGCATGGGCAGTTCGGAGCCGAAGTTCTTCGACATCGATCGTATCGAAGTGCTGCGCGGCCCCCAAGGCACGCTGTATGGCGCGAGTTCGATGGGCGGCACCATCAAGTTCATCAGCAACCAGCCCAACCTGAAGGAGCGCGAAGCCAGCGTCTATTCCGAAACCTCGTCGACCAAGGGCGGCGGCACCAACTACACGGTCAACGGCGTCGTCAACCAGCCCTTGATCCCGAACGAGCTGGCGCTGCGCATCGGCATTCAGACCGGCCATGAGAGCGGCTACATCGACCAGGTATCGCCAGTTACCGGCAACGTGATCGCCAAAGGCATCAACTCCCAGGATTCAAGCGTGGTGAAGCTGGCGATGAAATGGGCGCCGACCCGCGACCTCAGCTTCACGCCATCGGTGTTCTACCAGGAAGTCAATTCCAAGGATATCGATGCGTCCTATCTGAGCCTGCCTAAGAACCAGACCAGCAAGCTGGTGCGCGAGCCGGGCAACGACCGTTTGCTGGTGCCCAGCCTGACCGTCAATTACGACCTGGGCAAAGCTGACCTGATCTCGGTTTCCAGCTTTTACCAGCGGACCTTCAACCGCACCCAGGACGGCACTACAGTCAACAACCTGGGTTTCGCGGTACCGGCTACGCCGCCGGGCCTGGCTGCTGCGATCGGCGCCTTACCGTCTGCGGTTTACCTGCAGAACCAGGTGCGGCAGTTCTCGCAAGAATTTCGCGTTACTTCCAAGCCGTACGATCAGAAAGTGTCGCCGTTCACCTGGCTGGGCGGCGTCTATTACGCCAACCTGCATACCAACGTGACCGACAACGAACCTATTTTCGGCCTCAATTCTACCTACGCCGCTTTTGGCGCCAATCCGGCCGATCCCGGCCAGCTCGGGATCGCTTTCCCGAATGACAATTCCTACTTCAGCGAACGGCACTACCATACCGAGCAAGAAGCGGTGTTCGGCGAGCTGAACTATTATTTCCTGCCAAACTTGCACGGCACTGTCGGCATGCGCTATCTGCAAGCCACCGACAGCTTGAGCCGCAGCGGCGATTATTACTGGAACGGCGGCCCGACCACCTCATCGGTCAGCACCAAATCGTCGGCGTTCACGCCGAAGGTCTCGCTGATTTGGGAGGTCGATCCGAACAACACCGTGTACACATCGGCTACCGAGGGCTTCCGCCTGGGCGGCAACGACCGTCCGATCCCGGCGTCGCTGTGTGCGTCCGACTTTAGCAATCTCGGCATCACGCAAGCGCCGACGTCATTCAACTCCGACAAGCTGTGGAGTTATGAAATCGGCAACAAGTCGCGTTTGCTGGGGAATCGCCTGTCGTTCAATGCGGCTCTCTTTTATATCCAATGGAATGATTTGCAACAGGATATCCAGTTGCCCGGTTGCGGTTTCGACTACGAGACCAATGTCGGCAAGGCAAAAAGCTATGGCGCAGAGTTCGAGATCAAAGGCAAGCCGACTGCCAATATAGTGCTCGGCCTATCCGGCGGCTACACTAATGCAACCTTGTCGTCCGACGTGCCGTCATTGAAAGCGCACGCCGGCGATCCAATCCAGGGCGTGCCCAAATACAATGCCAGCCTGACGGGCCAATATACCTTCAACCTGAGCGGCGACTATTACGGCTTTGCACGTGCTGCCGCGCACTGGACCGGCAGCAGCCACGGCACCCTGGTGGCTACCGATCCGGATTATTCGCGTCCGGCATACAGCACCATCGACGCCAGCATTGGCGCCACCTTCGATCAATGGGAATTGACCTTGTTTGTCAAGAATGCAAGCAACAACGACAAGGTGATCCAGCGTCCAAACGTGCAGTCGATATCAGAAGGTTACCGGGTTGCGCCGCGCACGATAGGGATCAGCCTGTCGGGTAAGATATAAGCAGCTATAAGCAATGTACGCATGTATTGACGATTTATTGTTTTTTAGCAAACTGTGATCAAGGGCCGCCCCCCGGGGCGCCTTTTTTTATCCGGCGTCGAGGCGCGCGCCAATCTTGCCCAAACCAGGTGCTATCGCTTACAATAGCCGCACCATTTCGTCTCACGTAACTGGCGAAAAAACCGGACCGCGCGGATTCATAAGATTGCAGCGGCTTCGGCAAAAGGTGGGCATCCACCGGGAAGCGTGAGATTTCATCGCCGTACGCCTGGGCAGCCCGAATGGAACGTACGACTGAGGCTGCCGCATTTCCCCAATATTCTGGCCCTCATTCGATTTAGGCTCAACCTTATCGATTGGAGTATCACATGTTCGAAAAAAACCACACTATTGCCAATGTCGATCCAGAATTGTGGAGCGCCATCCAGAAAGAAAACAATCGCCAGCAAGAGCATATCGAGCTGATCGCCTCGGAAAACTACACTTCTCCTGCCGTAATGGAAGCGCAAGGTACACAGCTGACCAACAAGTACGCTGAAGGTTATCCTGGCAAGCGTTACTACGGCGGTTGCGAATTCGTCGATATCGCCGAGCAACTGGCGATCGACCGCGTGAAAGAATTGTTCGGCGCCGAAGCCGCCAACGTGCAGCCGAACTCCGGTTCGCAAGCGAACCAGGGCGTGTTCTTCGCGATGCTCAAGCCAGGCGACACCATCATGGGCATGTCGCTGGCTGAAGGCGGCCACCTGACGCACGGCATGGCATTGAACATGTCCGGCAAGTGGTTCAACGTGGTGTCCTACGGTCTGAACGAAAAAGAAGAAATCGACTACGACGCGTTTGAACGCCTGGCGCACGAAAAGAAACCAAAGCTGATCATCGCCGGCGCTTCTGCTTACGCATTGCGCATCGACTTCGAGCGCATGTCTAAAGTGGCTAAGGCAGTCGGTGCATACTTCATGGTCGACATGGCGCACTACGCCGGCCTGATCGCCGCCGGTGAATATCCGAATCCGGTGCCGCACGCCGACTTCGTCACTTCGACTACCCACAAATCCCTGCGCGGCCCGCGCGGCGGCATCATCCTGATGAAGGCCGAATTCGAAAAAGCCATCAATTCGGCGATTTTCCCTGGCATCCAGGGCGGCCCGCTGATGCACGTCATCGCTGGTAAAGCGGTCGCGTTCAAGGAAGCGCTGACGCCTGAATTCAAGGCATATCAGCAGCAGGTTGTAAAGAATGCCGACGCTCTGGCGAAAGCATTGATCGCACGTGGCTTGCGCATCGTTTCCGGCCGTACCGAATCGCACGTGATGCTGGTTGATTTGCGCGCCAAGAAAATCACCGGCAAGGAAGCCGAAGCGATTCTCGGTGCAGCCCACATGACCTGCAACAAGAACGCCATTCCTAACGATCCGGAAAAGCCATTCGTCACTTCCGGCATCCGTCTCGGCAGCCCGGCGTTCACCACCCGCGGCTTCAAGGAAGCGGAAGCAACCAAGGTCGGCAACCTGATCGCAGACGTGCTCGACAACCCGCATGACGCAGCGACCATCGAACGGGTCAAGGCTGAAGTCAAGAAACTGACTGACGCTTTCCCTGTGTATGCAGCTTGAGTACTCAGCTTGATACACTGATTGCCGATGCGCTGCAGAGCTTGTCGGTGATTGAATAAAACCATGGGCCCGGCGCAGCTTGAATTCTGCACGGGCCCATGGTCCATCAGTGGTAGTGTGCTTTGCATGAGATAGACGCGAAGCTCCAAAAAGGAATAATGTAGAGATGGAACTGCCGACACTGCCCGCCGCAATAACCTTCGGATTACCGCCATCATGAAATGTCCCTTCTGTCAGCATGAAGACACCCAGGTGCTCGACACGCGCGTGTCGGAAGAGGGCGATTCGATTCGCCGCCGGCGCCGTTGCATGCAATGCGACAAGCGTTTCACTACCTTTGAACGGATAGAGCTGGCGATGCCGGTCATCGTCAAGAAAAATGGCAGCCGCACCGATTTCGATCCGCTCAAATTGCGCGCCAGCCTGATGCTGGCCTTGCGCAAGCGCCCGGTATCGGTCGAGGCGCTGGACGAGGCATTGCAGCGTATTAAGGAAAAGCTGCTTTCCAGCGGCGAGCGGGAAGTTCTCTCGGGCCATGTCGGCGAACTGGTGATGCGTGAATTGAAGCGTCTGGATAAGATTGCGTATATTCGTTTCGCCTCGGTCTACAAGAGTTTTGAAGACGTTGCAGAATTCCAGAACATGATTGAAGAGTTCTCCGGGCCGCCAACTCGCAGGAAGTAGAAAGTAAATGCTTAAAAAATTAGCGCCGCTCGGATCGGCGCTATTTTTTTTGCGAGAATGGTTGTTGAAAATACCACAAAGACAATAACCGGGGCCGCTTATGCGTTTGCAGCGCTCGACCAGGCGTGTGTTTGCGCCAGATTCAAGCATGGCTTCAGGCGTGACCCTGATCGAGGCCATGATAACGCTGGCGATCATGGCCATCCTGTTGAGCTTGGCTTTGCCGTCTATGCGGGCGTTCGTCATTCAGAATCGGCTGTCTGCGGAAACCAATCAATTCATCGCCGCACTCGCCTTGGTGCGGAGTGAGGCAATCCAGCGCGGTCGCGCAGTGTTGATCTGCCGTAGTGTAGATGCCGATTCTGCCGACGCCATATGCAGTGCGGCGGCCACCCCCAGGCATGCTGCCGGCGACTGGGGCGCCGGTTGGCTGGTGATGGTCGGCGATAGCCGCAAAATATTGCTGCGGCAAGGTGCGCTAAATGACAATACCCGGGCCAACGCCGGCAGGAGGTCGATTACCTATAACGGCACCGGCAACGCCAGTAGCAGTTTCACCAACGTGGTGTTCAGCCACAACGACGAGTTTGTGCGCACGGTGTGCGTCGCCAGTTCGGGACGCGTCAGCGTCAAGATGGATGGCGGCGAATGTTGATTACTGCCGCCATCTGCAAAAAACGTGCGCTGCAAGCACCATTTCGGAGAGGTTTTTCGATGGTGGAGATGTTGGTGGCAATGGCGATTGCTTCCGGTGTGCTTCTGGTGAGCACAGCGCTTTATCTTGGCAGTAGCGCCAGTTTTCGATTGAGCGAAGATAAAAGACGCCTGTATCAGGATGGCAACTACGCCATGAGGTTGATGGAAAGGGATTTGCGGCAAGCGGGTTTTGGCAATCTGGTCACTGCCAGTGCCATTGCTTCGGCAGGTGCCGCGGGTGCCATGGCGATCACCGATTTCATTCTTGCCGACGGCACGCCGGCACAAGGTTTGCGCGGCTGTGAGCACGGTTTCGTCAAACCGTTGGCGCCGGGAAAAGACTTCTCGTGTAGCGCAAATCCGGGGATGGCCGGTTTTGAAGTCAGTTACCGGCTGGACGATCATGTCGATCCGGCCAGTGGCGCCGGTGTCGACTGCAATGGCGTGGGAGTTGGCCAGAGCGCGGTGCCGCCCGGCCATCCAGCCTATCTGCTGGCGCCACATGTCCGCATTGCGCGCAACCTGTTTTTTGTTGCCACACGTGCAGGCGCCGGCGCTAATTCTTTGTATTGCCAGGGCAATGGCAACAACAGTGCGCAGCCGATCCTCAATAATGTTGAAGACATGCAGCTGATGTATGGTGTCGCGGCGCTTAACGACGTGAGCGTCAGTCAGTTCTTGAGCGCGACGCAGGTCGAAAGTTTATCCGCTGACCAGCACCAGAATTGGGGCAGAGTCGTCAGCGTCCGCCTGTGTTTGCTGCTGTCAGGCGAGCGCAGTCTCTCCATCGAGCCGCAGCGTTATATCGATTGCAACGACGACGCCAGATTGGTGAGTGACCGCAAGTTGCGCGCTGTATTCAAGCGGGTCGTCACGGTGCGCAATAGCGCGGCTGCCAGCCTGGTCCCGCCGTCTTGAAATCCGGGTAATACCCCGCATCGCATTTTAATTAACGGTGGCTCCGGCATATTTTGTACAATCACCGCATATCTTTTACTTATGGCTTCCACATGATCTCCAGGCTTACTTTCGGGCTCAACCCATGACCCAGGCTGAATTGTTGATGTCGCAAGCCTTGCAGCTGGCTGAAAACGGCCAGCTGTCGAGTGCGCCAAATCCCGCCGTCGGCTGCGTGATCGTCAAGGACGGCCAGATTATCGGCAGCGGCTTTACCCAGCCGCCGGGCGGCAACCACGCCGAAATCCAGGCGCTGCAAGACGCCGTCGCCAAAGGTCACGATGTGCGCGGCGCCACCGTCTACGTCACGCTGGAGCCGTGCAGCCATTTCGGCCGCACGCCGCCTTGTGCCGATGCCTTGGTGCGAGCCGGAGTGGCCAAGGTGGTAGCAGCCATGGACGACCCCAATCCGCTGGTGGCGGGACAGGGCAGGGCGCGTCTGCAAGCGGCAGGGATTGCGGTTGAATCGGGCGTTCTGGCAGCACAGGCGCGCGAGCTGAACATCGGATTTTTTACGCGCATGCAAACTGGCAAACCCTGGGTAAGGCTGAAAGTAGCCGCCAGCCTGGATGGCATGACCGCGCTGCGAAACGGCCAAAGCCAATGGATCACTTCACAGGCAGCGCGCGACGACGGCCATATGTGGCGCGCCCGCGCCGGCGCCATCCTTACCGGGATCGGCACGGTGAAGGAAGACAATCCGCAGCTGACGGTGCGTACCGTGCAGCTTGCTCAACAGCCGTTGCGGGTGATTGTCGACAGTAAATTGAGCATCAGCCCGGATGCAAAAATCCTGGTCGGCGGCGGCAACCTGATTTTCTGCGCCACAGTTGATGCCGAAAAGCAGGCGTTGCTGGAGCAGCAGGGCGCGGAGGTGGTGGTGCTGCCAAACGCCGGCGGCAAGGTCGATTTGCCGCAAGTCCTACTCGAACTGGGCAAGCGCCAGATCAACGAGTTGCATGTCGAAGCCGGTTCCAAGCTGAATGCTTCACTGATCAGGGAACATTGCGTCGACGAATTGCTGGTCTATCTGGCGCCGGCCATCCTGGGCGACGGCCGCGGCATGTTCAGTCTGCCTGCGCTGGAGAATCTGCAAGATAAGGTGACCCTGAAATTTCATCAAATCAAGCAGATTGGCGAGGATTTGCGTATCCTTGCACGATTCCATTAATTTTTATATCACTATCATGTTCACAGGTATCGTCGCTGCCGTCGGCAAAATCACTTCCGTTAAACCGCTAGGTTCCAGCGCCGAGGATGGCGTCAGGCTGAATATCGACGCCGGCGCCTTGTCGCTGGCTGACGTTGCGCTTGGCGATTCGATTGCATTGAATGGCGCGTGCATGACGGTGGTCGAAAAGACCGCCAGCAGCTTTGAAGTCGACGTTTCGCGCGAAAGCCTGAATCGCACCGTCGGCCTCGACGCCAGTGGCGAAGTCAATCTGGAAAAGGCGCTGACCCTGGCTGACCGGCTGGGCGGCCATCTGGTATCTGGCCATGTCGACGGCCTCGGCCTGGTGCAGAAATTCGAGCCGGTGGGCGAATCCTGGGAACTGGTCATCAAGGCCGCGCGCGATCTCGCCAAATACTTTGCCTATAAAGGTTCGGTGGTGGTCAACGGCGTTTCGCTGACGGTGAACCGGGTTGACGATGTTGCCGACGGTTGCCTGTTTTCGATCAACCTGATTCCCCACACGATCGAAGTGACCGCCTTAAAACATCTGCAGGTCGGCAAGCAAGTCAATCTGGAGGTCGATCTGATTGCGCGCTATGTGGAACGCATGCTGAGTGTCGATCAAGGCATTGTTTCCTGAAACATGGCATTAGCGTAGTGCCTCAACACCTCGGAAATCGTCTATGAAAAAAGCTATCGCACCGCAATTGTTGCTGTTGCTGATTGCGCTGGTTGCCTGGTTTGCCATTGCCGCGCAATTTTCCATTTCAATTCCCGCCTTGGTAGGCAAGGGCATGACTTACGGCGAGGCCGTCTGGCGCATGTTTGGTTTTTTGACGATCCTGACCAACGTCCTGCTGGCGGTTTGCTGCACATCGCTGTTGCTCATGCCGGACTCCGCGCCTGGCCGCTATTTCTCTCGGCCCGGGGTCCTCGCCGCGCTGGCTCTGTATATCATCTTTGTCGGTCTGGGTTACAACCTCTTGCTGCGTAACCATGCCCCGTTCACCGGCTTGCATCGGCTCGCGGACGAAGGCTTGCATACCGTCGTTCCCTTGTTGTTTACCTTGTATTGGCTGCTGTTTGCAGTGAAGAACGGCTTGCAGGCAAAAGACAGTCTTTTTTGGCTGATCTACCCGCTGGCCTATTTCGTGATGGCGATGATTCGCGGCAGCCTTTCGGGGTTTTATCCCTATCCGTTCCTGAATGTCACGGTGCTGGGTTATCCGCGGGTGATGGCTAATGCCGTCATGCTATTGGTGGGACTTTTCCTGATCGCGCAGGGGCTGATAAAAATCGCAAGATACAAACGCCAAGGCCTGGCCATTGAATAATTTCGCGTTCATCTGTACGAAAAAAGCCACAGTTTATTCATTGTGATACATGTTGTTACAGGCCTTACGACTTGTGCATGGCGGGGCGTTCCAAAATTAGGTTAAATATAGGTATGTTTAACTCAAAGCCATCGAGAACTGCCATGAAAAAAACCATGCGCGTTGCCCTGCTTGGATTGCTTGCCGTCGGCGTGTTTTCGGCAACTCCGGCATTCGCTGGAGCACACTGGTCGGTGAATATCGGTGTGCCTGGATATTACCCGCCACCACCGGTCTATTACAACCCGCCGCCTGTCTATTACGCACCGCCGCCGGTGTATGTGGCGCCGCCGCCAGTCGTGGTGTACGGCGCCCCAGGCTATTACCCACCGTATTACTATGGTCGCGCGGGCTACTGGCGCGGCGGACGCGGCTGGCATGATCGCTACCACGATCGCGGCTGGCGCCGTTGATTTGGTCAATGTATTGACCTGATATGTCTTGCAGCCGCAAGTTGTGCCTTTGGCCGGCTTGCGGCGTGACAAAAAACAGACACATCGCATTTTACTGTATGCGCATACAGTAGTTATGGTACAGTGGACTTCCCTTCAACGAGATTGGAATTGCTGCCATGACGAACTTGGACATTACCTCCGGCTCCCGCTTTGGTATGGAGTCTACCCCTTCCTCAATCCTGATGCGCTTCGGCAAGCGTGAGTTGTTCATCTGCCGCGATTTCTACAAGCGCCTCTACAGAAGCAATCCCGTGGTCGAATGCAATGCCGGCATCCAGGCCGGACATTTGGAAATATTGTTATTTCGTAAATGGCTGGTAGTCATGTCGAAGGCACATTGAATCTGCTGCATCATGTTGCGCAGTCGGTTGAGTCCGATTGAATTCGGCTGAATATTTCCTGTAATTGAAACAAATGCTCTAAAACGCCGCATGGCGTGATCATCCCGTAACTGTTAAATTTGTTGCCTGGCAGACTTGTCGATCTGCAACGCATAAAAATAACCGAAACGGGAGACGCATAGTGAACGATGAGTTTGACTTTGTGGTGGTTGGCGGCGGGTCGGCCGGTTGCGTGATGGCAGGCCGCCTGACAGAAGATCCGGAGTTGTCGGTCTGTTTGCTGGAGGCAGGTGGCAGCGGTGATAGCTGGGCCGTAAAGATGCCGGTTGGGGCGCTTGCCATGGTGCCGACCAGGCTCAACAACTGGGCGTTCGAAACCGTGCCGCAAGCCGGACTCAATGGCCGCCGCGGCTATCAGCCGCGCGGCAAGACACTGGGCGGATCGTCGGCGATCAATGCCATGGTCTATATTCGCGGCCATCGCTCCGATTACGATCATTGGGCTGAGCTCGGTAACAACGGCTGGTCTTTTGACGATGTGCTGCCTTACTTCAAGAAGTCGGAGCATAACGAACGGATTTCCAATGCCTGGCACGGTCAAGACGGCCCCTTATGGGTCAGCGATCTGCGCACCGACAATCCACTCCATCTGCACTATCTGGAAGCTGCACGCCAGGCCGGCTATCCGCTCACCGAGGATTTCAACGCCGAGCATCAGGAGGGATTGGGTGTTTACCAGGTTACCCAGAAAAACGGCGAACGCTGGAGCGCCGCGCGTGCTTACCTGATGCCGCATATGGGCCAACGCAGCAATCTATGCGTGGAAACCGGCGCCTATACGGAACGCCTTATCATTGAGCAGGGACGCGTAACCGGCGTGGAAGTCCGGCAGGGCGGCAAGTTGCGTGTATTGCGCGCCAGGCGCGAGGTGATTCTTTGCGCCGGCGCTTTCCAGTCGCCGCAACTGTTGATGTTGTCGGGCATTGGCGACGGCGCCGAGTTACGCCAGCTGGGCATCCAGGTGCAACATCATTTACCAGGCGTCGGCAAGAATCTGCAAGACCATCCCGATTTCGTGTTTTGCCATAAATCGGACAGTCTGGATACCTTCGGCATCTCGGCCAGCGGATCGGTCCGCATACTGAAGGAACTACGGCGCTTCCGCCATGAGCGGCGTGGCATGCTCACCAGTAATTTTGCAGAGTGTGGCGGGTTTTTGAAGACCCGGCCCGATTTGCCTGCGCCAAACCTGCAATTGCATTTTGTCATGGCCGGCGTTGAAAATCATGCGCGAACGCTGCGCCTCGGCCACGGCTTTTCCTGCCACGTTTGTTTGTTGCGGCCGCAGAGCAAAGGCGATGTCCGCTTACGCAATACCAATCCGCAGGATGCGCCGCTGATCGATCCCAAGTTCCTGGATCATCCGCAAGATCTGGAAGACATGGTGGATGCGTTCAAGATGACGCGCAAATTGCTGGACGCGCCGGCGCTGGCCAGCTACAGCACGCGTGACATGCGTACTGCGGATGTGCAATCTGATGAACAGATACGCACCGCATTAAGGACTTATGTCGACACGGTTTACCATCCGGTCGGCACCTGCAAAATGGGCATCGATCCGGCTGCTGTTGTCGATCCGACATTGAAAGTCCATGGCATCCAGGGTTTGCGTGTGGTGGATGCATCGATCATGCCGACGTTAATCGGCGGTAATACCAATGCACCAGCCATCATGATTGCCGAGAAGGCGGTGGATTTCATCCGGCAGGGAAGGTGATGTGAAATGCCTAATGGGACAGCCGGAATAGGCGCCGATTTGAAACCGGCAGAATCAGCACTAAGTACCCAGCGTCTGATCCTGGAGCCGCTGCTGGCCGCGCATGCTGCGGCATTGTTCCCCCATTTTTGCGATCCGGCGCTGTATCCGTTTATCCCTCAGGATGCGCCGGCGTCATTGGCGTCCTTGACGGAACGCTATCGCCGGCTCGAAAGCCGCTCCTCTCCGGATGGATCTGAAATCTGGCTGAATTGGGCAGTAAAACTTGCCGACGGCAATGAGTATGTTGGCTACGCCCAGGCCGGCGTCGAAGCGGATGGGCAGGCGATGTTAGCCTATTTTGTCTTTACACCATACCAGCGCCGCGGTTACGCAACAGAAATGTGCATGCAGATCAGGGACCATTTGATCACGGCCTTTGCTGCCGACTCGGTATATGCGCTCATCGATACGCGTAATCATGCATCGATTGCCCTGGTGGAGCGGCTAGGATTTAAGCGAGAGGCCTTGTTACCCACCGCGGATTATTTCAAAAATAGCAACAGCGACGAATACCGCTATCGTTACGCGAAAAACGCATAAGCTTACAAGCGGTATCTTTGTCTGTGGGTGCAAAACAACGCTATGTTGCGGTGCATGATGACGGTTAAAGTTTTTTGGCTCAGTATCGCTCCACGCAAAAAAGAGTCCATCTCTCTAGAGGTGAGGAGACAGGGAAAGCCCGCATCGTTAAAGATAGCGGGCTTTTTATATTGCACGGCTGATTCGATAATCGCAGTGATATTCATAAGACTTATATAAGGAATCAGAAATAACAATTGGCAATAAGTGCCCCTTTTTTATATGCTGCAACGCATCAACACAGTTTATTAATTCGGAGTCCTGCCCATGAACATCATTCAAGCCCTGCCATTACTCGCCGTTGTCGCTGCTTTTGCTTTGCGCTTTTATTTGTCGAAAAAAATCGGCAACGTACAGAAGTAAATTCAGAAAGAAGTTATATCCGGCATACCGATGCTTTAGCGCCGGATCTTTAGCAAATGCCGGATCGTCAGCCGGTTTCTACCTGAACCCGGCTGCCAACGCCGGATCCACTGCCAGCCGTTCGCGCCACATCCTCCGCCCGTACGCCTCCCTATATACCTTCCTCTTGAAGGTATCGTTGTCCCCTCCCACGCCACTAGCGGGTCTGGCGCCAGCCGCTCCCGCAAAGCCAACACCAGCCGAGCCTTGGCTCGCGCAGTCGGTAAAAGCAATGCGCTTGCGCCAAGATCGTGCGTTTCGCCGTACCATGTGCTTGCAAAGCGGGTTTATGATTTCTTTTTCTCTTTCAGATTGAATCGACAATGAAAACATTGCTTTTGCCATCCGGTAGCGCAATTCCGGTATTGGGGCAGGGGACCTGGTACATGGGTGAGGACCCGGCTCAGAAAAAGCGAGAGATTGATGCGCTGCGATTAGGCATGGATCTCGGCATGAACCTGATCGACACGGCAGAGATGTACGCCGACGGAGGCGCCGAAGAAATTGTGGGCAAAGCGATTCAGGAACGGCGTGCCGACGTGTTCCTGGTCAGCAAGGTATATCCGCACAACGCTGATCGACGTGGAATGCAGGCCGCTTGCGAGCGCAGCTTGCGACGGCTCTGCACCGACTATCTTGATCTCTACCTGCTGCATTGGCGCGGCTCGGTTCCACTGGCGGAAACGCTTGAAACGTTCGAGTCGCTCAAGAAAGCAGGAAAAATACGCGATTTCGGTGTCAGCAATTTCGACAGAAACGATATGCAAGAGGCGAACGCATTGCCCGGCGGGGACCAGATCGTGGTCAACCAGGTGCTTTACAACCTGATGCGGCGCGGCCCCGAATGGGATTTACTGCCATGGTGCCGCGAACATGCTATACCTGTGATGGCGTATTCGCCGCTTGAATCTTCCGCAGCCGGGCAGCGACGGTTGTTGAGCAACCCGCACCTGAAGGCGATTGCACGACGCCAAGATGCCAGCCCGGCCCAGATCGCTTTGGCATGGCTGCTGCGGCAGGAGCATGTCGTTGCGATTCCAAAGGCAGTCGATCCGGCGCACGTCCGCGAGAATCGCGCGTCGCTGGAGATAACGCTCACGGCACAGGATCTGGCCGAGCTTGACCAGGCATTTTCCCCACCGCTTCAGAGCACTCCGCTGGATATGAGATAAGCGCCAGCCGTCAGCCTGCCAATTCAGGACGCTGCTAGAATTTAAAGTCGTTCACAATCAAATTTAAGGGTAAAGCATGCCAGTCGTCGGTATAGATCACATTCAGTTGGCGATGCCTGCCGCGGGAGAGTCAGCTGCCAGACAGTTTTTCGGCGACATTCTCGGTTTGGAAGAGCTGCCCAAACCTGCAAATCTGGCGGCCCGAGGGGGAGTGTGGTTCAAGTGTGGGGCACTGCAGCTGCATCTTGGCGTGGAGCCGGATTTCAAGCCAGCCCTGAAGGCCCATCCAGGATTGATCGTTGACCGTCTGGCCCCGATCGTCGCGCTGCTGCAAGAGGCGGGTTTCATTGTAAAGAACGATGTGCCAATCGCCGGATTCACGCGTATATTTACGGCAGACCCGTTCGGAAACAGGCTTGAATTATTAGAGCCTGTCAGTTGAAATTCTAAACAGAGAATTTGCCATGTCATTCCAAAACTACTGGCTCTTCGTACCAGCCTGCTTCGCCATAAATATGGCGTTCGGTCCGAATAACGTGCTGTCCTTGTCCAACGGTGCGCGCGACGGCATGCGTTATTCCATTCTCGCGGCGTTCGGGCGATTGCTGGCCTTTGCGGTCATGATCGCCATCTCAGGCTTTGGCCTGGGGGCCCTGCTGATTGCATCGGAAACGCTGTTCACCGTATTGAAATTTGCCGGCGCCGCTTACCTGGTATGGCTGGGCATAAAACTGTTCCGTTCTGCTCCGATCGAGTTGTCGGGTTCTACCAACAATGCTGGCAACGCTAAATGTAGCCTCGAACTTCCAGCTGACAAGTTGCGTCGATTAGCCAAGCAGGAATTCCTGGTAGCGGCGGGAAACCCCAAGGCGATCCTGGTCTTCACCGCGTTCTTTCCCCAATTCGTCGATCGTTCGGCCTATACGACCAGCTTCGTCGTGCTGGGTGCAACGTTCCTGTTGTTTGAACTGATAGCGATCGCCATCTACGCCGCTATCGGCACCAGGCTAGGAACACTCACCAATGCCGGCGGACGATTCCGCTGGTTCAACCGCGCCAGTGGTTCGCTGATGATCGGGTTTGGTCTGCTGCTGGCGTTCCTGCGGCGTCCTGCAAGCTGAGGCCAAACCGTTCGTAGCCGATAATTAACCTGATTACTTCTCCGTTTGCATCGATAAAAAAGAGCTGTTCCATAACACTACCTTGGAAGGAAGTATTACATGGATAAAGTGGAAGTCGGCAAGACCATCCCGGCAACATTCGATATGGACGCGAACGCGCCAAAAATCATCCGCCAGCTGTTTGAACATGCGGACATCCGGCTGAACGGCGACCGGCCATGGGATATGCAAATCCACAATCCGATTTTCTTTCAAAAGATGTTTTCGACGTGGGAGCTCGGTCTCGGCGAGTCGTATATGGATGGCGACTGGGATTGCGCCAGTCTGGATGAGTTCTTCTTCCGGGTCACCAGCCACGATCTCGAGCAAACGGTTGTCGGTCCCGCAAAGATCAAATTTTTCCTGGAAATCCTGCGGCAGAATTTCTTCAACCTGCAAACCAGAAGCCGCGCATTCCAGGTCGGCGAGCAGCACTACGACATCGGCAACGATCTGTTCGAAAGCATGCTCGATTCGAGCATGATGTACTCCTGCGGCTATTGGCCGCGCGCCAGCAATCTTGAGGAAGCGCAGAGGCATAAGCTGGAATTGATTTGCCAGAAACTGGAATTGAAGCCGGGCGAACGCCTGCTGGATATCGGCTGCGGGTGGGGTGGCCTGGCGCGCTATGCCGCTGAAAATTATCAGGTTGAAGTGGTTGGCATCACGATTTCGAAAGAGCAGCAAAAACTCGCGCAAGAACGTTGTGCAGGACTACCGGTAAAAATCGAGCTGACCGATTATCGACAGCTTGGCGGGCAATACGACAAGATTGTTTCAGTCGGCATGTTCGAGCACGTCGGCGCAAAAAATTATGCCACTTACTTCGATGTTACGGGAAAACTGCTGGCGCCAGAGGGTTTGTTCCTGTTGCACACAATCGGCAATTACGTGACTGAAAAGAAGCGGGATGTCTGGCTCGACAAGTACATTTTTCCCAACGGCCATCTGCCGTCCGCCAGCGAAATCACGGAAGTGCTGGAAGGGCGCTTTTTGATCGAGGACTGGCACAATTTCGGCCGCGACTACGATCTCACCCTGATGGCCTGGTGGGGTAACTTCGAACGGGCGTGGCCGCAACTGTCAGCTAAATACGACGAACGTTTCTATCGCATGTGGAAATATTTCATTCTTTCTTCGGCAGGCTTTTTCCGTTCAGGCCAGGGACAACTCTGGCAACTGGTGCTAAGCAAGCGCGGACGCAGCCAGCCCTATCGTTCGGTGCGATAGCCGCGTAGGGTGGGCACAAAAGCGTGCCCACCCTACGTCCTTCCGATTTTTACCGTTAAGCGCCAATCAGAACTTATAGTTCACACCGGCTGATACACCTTGCAAACGCCCCCCCGCATAACAGTTCGGCGCACCCGATGCGATCGTCTGGCCATCGTGGCAATCGGCAGTCACGCCGCGCCCGCCGGCACCGAGGTCGTAGTGGGCTAACGCGTGATTGGCGGTCACCGCATAGTTTGCATACCAGGTGGTTTGCTTGTCGATCTTGTGCTTATACGCCACCGTGTACATATTGGCGGCATTGTCCGGACTGATAGTGCCGATGCCATCGACCGGGCTGGTATTGTGCTGGCCCGGATCGCCCGGACTAGCGTTGGCATGCGCCCAGCCAATGGAGAGGCTGTCGTTCGGCGTCAGGTCTTGCGTCAATGCCAGCCAGTATCCGTTGCGCGAGCGCTCGTTTTGCTCGGCCAGGTAAGCCGGGATATTCCTGCGCATGACCTCGTAGATGGCGCTGACAGTAGTCTTTGTCGGGAACGAATATTGGGCGCCGATTTTGTAAGCGTACTCGTTGCCGACGTCGTTCTGATCGAGCCCGGTCGGATCTGCCAGTGCTTGCGGCGTCCCGGCGACATCGCCGGTGCGGTTGACCCTGGAATGCAGTTCATAAGCACCAGTCACATACAGCGGCCCATTTTCATAGGAAACGCTGGCGCTGTAGGCGCTACCGTAGCTGCCGTCGTTGCAAGTGATCGCACCGCCGCCGCTGCCTGGGATATTGCCGCCTGTGCAGCTGGATTCGCCGCTGGCCTGGATTGAGTTTTCGTAACCGCGGTTTTGGCCCGGCGATATCAGTGCATTAAAACTCCATCCGCGCCACTTGGGCGATTCGTACCACAGTGCGTGATCGAGGCGGGTGCCGAATTCGACACGGTTGTCGCCGCCTGTATTGCCCATGATGACCGAGTAGTCGCCCCACATGCCGGAGAACGGGTTCATGCGGGCGGTGGAAGTCTTGTAGGGAGCGTCGGTTTTCCCTAGCTTAACCGCGCCCCATCTGGCGTCGGCCAGGCCGAGATAGCTGTTGCGCGAGGTCAGCGCACCTTTGACCGTCGTGTCCTGGGCACTGGTGGAGTTGGCCGAGCCGGCAGTAGCGGTGACGTCGATTTGCGTTTCCAGTTGATATACCAGCGACAGGGTATCGTTGATCGGATGTTTGCCGCGTACGCCGACATAGGAAAGGTTGGTGGACAGATCACCTTGCCAGCCGTTCTGTCCAACCGGAGAGACAACCCGGCCGCCGCCTACATCGTTATAGGAATTCTTCAAACCCTTGGTGCTACCGTCTAGCGATACATCCAGGTTGCCATAGAATTCAACGTCTTTAATCGCCTCGAAAAATTTCCTGGCGCGATCGGTTAACGCCTGTGGCATGGCAGATGCCACTTTGGTTGATGCGGCTTCGGCAGGTGCTTCTTGTTTCTCGGATACCTGCTCAAGCTTTGTCATCAACGTCTTTACCTGTTGTTCCAAAGCTTCGATGCGGGCGTCGGTTGCCGGATCGGCCAAGGCCGTACCGCAAAGCGTCAGTGAGGGAATCGAAAATGCGACGGCCAGCGCCGTTCGCGACGGCTTCAATTTGAAAGTCATGGGGTCTCCATCGTTATGGAATAATTTTAGGTACGACGGTTCAGAGTGCGTCTATTGGTCGGTGCGAGGCCTTGACTTAGCTCAAGTTTCTGAAAAATAAGAACGGTGTGGAGGCAATCAATTAAAGGCCTTGTGGCTAATTTGACGCAGTGCTCCCAGCGTTGTCCGGTGCTTCTTGTCGGGGTAGAAATTTTTTGACAAAAATCAGATTGATTGAAGGAATTGGATGGAATTTGTCGAATGTGCTGCCGCGCATGAGGACATGTTGAGCGCCGGATGCGACTCGGCAGCCAGGATTGGCGGGTAGTGATATCCTGTAGCGTCCGACTCGCAGCAGATAATGAAGAATTGCAGTTAACCTTCTGCCGCCGATTTTTACCGCTATTTTTTATTTTGCCCGTTCATGAATTTTCATACCTGGTTCACCTTCTTTGCCGCTTGCTGGCTGATTGCCATTTCTCCCGGCTCCGGCGCAGTGTTGTCGATGTCGCATGGCTTGTCGTATGGGGTAAAGAGAACTTCCGCCACCATCGCCGGCTTGCAGTTGGGTCTGTTGCTGATTCTCTTTGTTGCCGGCGCCGGAGTGGGTTCGATCTTGCTGGCTTCCGAGACCATGTTCACGGTAGTGAAGACGGTCGGCGCGCTCTATCTGATTTATCTGGGCTTGAGCCAATGGCGGGCCAAGGTGGACGCCGCTGCGCTTCAGCAGCCTGAGCCGGCCATGCATGCGACACCGCCAACCATGCGCAAGCGCATGCTGTTGGGGTTCATGACCAATGCCACCAATCCCAAGGGGATTATTTTCATGGTGGCGGTCCTGCCGCAGTTCATCAGCGGCGAAAATCCTCTGCTGCCGCAGTTACTGCTGCTTGCCGCGACCATGTGTACAGTCGATCTGGTAGTGATGCACAGCTACGCCTTTGCCGCATCGACAATGCAGGGTTATTTTCGTGATGCGCGCGCAGTAAAGAAACAGAACCGGTTTTTTGGCGGATTGCTGATGGGAGTCGGGACGGCGCTGTTTTTTGTTAAGCGCAGTTCCTGAAGATCACGATAAATCACGGTTGCAGGATTGCCGCGCATAAATGCAAAAAGCCCATCGGAAGGATGGGCTTTTTAGTAAATCATGGATATCGCTGTTTCACGACATGAAAATCAAATATTGCGTAACTATTTGATTTTATTGAATTAGTTGGGGTGGCTGATGGGGCTCGAACCCACGACAACAGGAATCACAATCCTGTATGAGTTTTCAATGTAATCAATCACTTACGCCGATTTGTTGGAAGTTGAACCGTCTGCATAGCCGCATGAACGCTAAACAGTTTACGCTATCTTCCAAAGAAATAAGGCGTCATTTTGTCGCTTTTGCTGTCTTCACTTTGCGGCGATCATAGACCTTCGCCACCATCCTGCCG